>Ga0209367_1002630_pt1 | contig 23870 bp, 17 predicted proteins | sample WorMetLIZISLAND2_FD_187412 | JGI IMG/M metagenome (GOLD analysis project Ga0209367, IMG submission 187412) | Marine gutless worms symbiont microbial communities from Max Planck institute for Marine Microbiology, Germany - Olavius geniculatus... ... | reverse complement strand
AAAGGACAATTATTCAGCTTAGCGTCGTCGTCGTCATTAACAATTCGAACAGTTTGCATGCCATTCAAAATTTTGTCATTATGCGTTATTTAGCTCAAAAATAAAGAAGGGAGAAGAATGTAGTATAGCTCACTAGCTCTGCCAGTCATCCTAACCAGCCAATCACGTACGAGCTGTGTATAGGCATATGCATGTCTTAGTTCAGTTAGAGTAGATCTGCGATACAGCGCGTGCGGTGATAGCTACTCGCTAATTAAAAGTCTTAAACTGTCCTAATTGTGTGACTTAGCAAGACTTAACAGTACAAATCATCTGGTATCCTGTTTTACGTACGCGGGACTGAGACAACTCATCAGTCAATCAGCCAACTTAAAATAACTACTGGCAAAAATAACCAGAAGTTTACAGGATACAACAACTGATAATGACCGAAGTAATTCCGTATGATGCGAAATTGCTGATAGTTGCTGCCCTCTAGAGAATAATAAGTAGCTAAGGGCAAGCTGCCGTGTGCACAAATGCGTCAGACGACTGGCCGCAGTACAGAGAAATGTGTAGATATAAGCGTTCGAAATCGCTTGCATGCGCTAGAGCGACTTCACCTAGAACGGTTATGACAGTCGATAAATCAATGTGCAGTCAGAGTACAGCAGAAAACAATGATGGAACACGATAGTTTAATGCGTAGCCTACGCGAACTGGCATATAGTATGGGTTCCAGACAGCGAAGCCGTGTTGTGTTGATGCGTGGTATAATGCCTAGAACTAAGTGGCGTGGGACCATGAAAAGAGTCTCCGTTGGCTCGTCTGGTAAGAATTTGCCACCAGCAACAGGCCTCACGCCCACCAAAAAACGTCGCACATCAACTTGATGCGCCGCGCCCGCCTCTGGATCTGGATCCCGGCGGCGTGATAGTCATTGTTATTTACATTCGCACAGCGGTAACAAAATGCCGAACGAATCGAAGCATTCATGACTTGCATAAACGACCAACAGACCAGAGCGGATTCGCCAGATTACGTATTGCTCATAGCTGCGCGATCCACGAGGCGTCCTGCAGCCGCGGTTCTGGCTGCATCGATCGAGCAATGTCATAAAGACGTGTCATAAAATAGTGATTATGTCGCCTTCTGCCCGCGCACGACATCGTCGGTCCGGAAGCAAACCGGGCCTGATAATACATAGGCCTACCTTCCTGCGGGAAATCAGAAGTTGGAACGCTGTCGCAGTCTACTGTATGACTAGGCGTGTTAAAAACGTCTGACTTTGCAGATATACCGCGCATCACGGACCCGTGTCATTTTTGTACGTATAAAAAGCCGCTAAAACTGACCACTACTTATATGTTTTTCTGTGTGTTTTTTTCTGTCGTTTTGACGATTAAGCATGTTCATAACGTACATAATAATTTAGTTTAGTAATGGACATAGTATTTTCCTGTTGTCGCCGTTTAGAACGTTGACAGTTCGTTCGAATTACAGTGTCATAACGACAGCAGCTGAAACCATGCGTATGCCAGACAATCCATGGGTCTGTCTGTTTCTTTGTCTGTTGGATGTGTAGATTACGGGCGCAGATTGTCGTGACAGTGATAATGGCGAGGTAACATTTTGTGGATTATTGATGGCAGGTGCTTCGGCCGTTTAATACTCGCGCACATGTCGCTGATTCGTACTACTTTCAACAGGATGCGAAGAAGAAGAAGAAGAAATTTATTTGGCTCAAACAAAAATACAACTAATTGATAACATAATACAACTGAGCCAGGTTGCCAGAAAACCATACTGGTCAACAAAGCTGGCCACCTAAACACATACAATTTCTGTTTTAATTCTCTAAACTAAACCTACTGAACATAAAAAAACTAAACTACTAAATACATTTTATCAAACCCATCACGCGAACACAAATATAAACTACACAATCCAACTCAGAATACCCAAATATAAAAACAAACACACAAACAAAATGCTAACCTGAAATCAAATGTTAAAACACAATTGACATTACTGAACAAGAGACATTTTTCGCTGTGACTTTATATGGATCAGATAATAGGGCGAAAGTAGTGGTAAGTAGGCTACAAGATCAGTGTTCATTATTAAGTAAACTGCGTGTACGCCCTATTGATTTGTAAATGCTCAAAACTTCAACCCGTACCGATAAGAGGATTGCTATTTTGGTCTTTCTTTGCAGACTGGCAAATAGCCTAATTCGGCTTCTTATTTCGTCTTTGTGCAGCTTTGTTTTTTCGTTTGATGTTTATATTGTGTTTGTGATATATTCTGGCCGCTCTGGCGTAATAAAAATTGATTGATTTGATTGAAAACTTGCTGCACAAGTCAAGTTTGCTTTCGCCGTGCTTTGGTCACGAGCAAGCGATAGCAACAGCGACAGCAGCAACGTCAGCAACAGCAGGGCGAGCGAAGAGAGAACTTGAGAGGAGTAGTCATCAATTAACTGATATTGAGATGGAGTGCAAGTCGTTTAAGAACGCTGCCGTACATGACAGCCTGTGTGCCGGCTTTCGCTAGAGACGCGCCCACTTGAAAGAAATAACAATCTGTTACCGTTTACACAACGAAACTAGCTTGACGAGACAGTCCGTTAAGCTAGCTCGTCGACGAGCCATGTTTTAAATGATTCTTGAAGCCATCTCGATGCTCGTCGAGGTCGTTTGACTAGTTGGATCGTCGAGCAAGCTTCGTCGTGTAAACGGGGTATTTGTTTTATTTGAATTCGTATTTTATTCCCCCGTGCGCTAAAATGTTTAAATGTTTGGTGTCAGTCAGCAAAGTGCACTGTTGCCAATTTATCTCAAAAAAACAACTTATTTTAGAAATAAATTTCAGAGTATTTGTAACGGTATAGCTATTGTGCGGAAATGAAAAACAAAAATATATTTTATGTTCGACAGCATCAGACGAATTGAACAAAATTTAACTGAAAAGATAGCCCAGCTCTAATCTACGTGGCGGTCACGAATCAATATCGTCGTGTTCATTGGTGTAGTCGATCAGATGCGTGCGGTCGATTGTCTGAACGATTGAGATACGGACATCGATGACGATACGTGAGGACCACCCACGACGCTTCATACCAATAACCGCTGTCTGATATCAATCACCTGATTCAAACTACATGAAAACACTTGCTTTTATCGTTTTTTTTCTCCAGCCAGCACAGTGTCATTTGTGTAGAAAGGTAAAAGGTAAAAATTGGAATATAGTTCTTTAGAAGATTGAACCCTTTACAGAGCTATCTGCCATACACAGTGTTACCTGCCACCCGACACAAGTGAACACGCCCGAGCGCAGTCAGACGAAAGATATTGCCAAAATAGACAGCCGACTTCGTGAAAGAGTGTAGGCCTACAGAAACAGTGAACATAAAAAATGGTTATTAACATGTTGACGAGCAGTGCGCGGTTATACACACTTAATTGCGATCGTGGGCTAGCTACAGCTACTGCAAATTTCTGCAGGTAGTTTTTGTCTGCCGATAATCAGATTGTCTGTTTCAATTTTATGTGGAGAAATTAAAGAACAAGAGAATGAACAAAAAATCTAAACACTTTTAAAACTAATGCATAACCGTCGCATGCACAATCTCACATAAAGAATCGTTAGTAGCGCATGTCGCATCATCACACCTCACACGACAGTGTGAGTGTTGTAAGGACGACCTTTAAAGTCTATGGGAAAAGGCAAACTTTGACCCTCCGCCAACCAAAAATCCCTGAACCGATCATCACCAAATTTGAATGGCGTAATTATGTCACGGACGCTTACCATAAGAAAAAAATTGGGTTCAATCCGACCAGGGGTTTTTGCTCCCCATATAGGTGAAATATACACCCTTCCTGTTCGAAATTTACTACACTTTTTTGGTTCTTCAACTCGCCTACAGGCGGTCCGTTAAACCGATTTTTACGCTTAATACGTCAAATGGCGCGGTTCTGCGCAAGGAGGTGCCTTTTTATTGTTATAAAATAAAAATTTTATTTTTCACTTATTTATTCGGAAAATTGGAAAAAAAATTACAATGGCGCCTATGGGGAAAATTTTAAAATTCTTTAAACTGTCATAACTTTAGATGTGTGCAAGATAGAGTTGTAATTTGTGATTCTAGGAATGGCTTTCGGGGACGGCCTAATTAACGGTGACATTTATATTTACCCCTGATTGACCCCCGTTGCCATGGCAACGAAATTTGGGACAAAATTGGCTATAACTCGGCTTGCGTAAGAGATTTTTGCGAGATTTTTGCACCTATAGGGGGGTTTCGGGGATTGGCCATCGAATTCCGCCAATCGCATTTTTCCCCGACCGACCCCCGTTGCCATGGCAACGAAATTTGCCACACAATTGGCTATAACTCGGCTTGCGTAAGAGATATCTGCGAGATTTTTTGCATCTCTGGGGGAGTTTTCGGAAATGGGCCATCAAATGCTGCTAACTGGATTTTACCCTGACCGACTTTTGTTGCCACGGCAACAAAATTTAAGACAAAATGGGCTATACCTCGGCTTGCACAACAAATATCACGAAGATCTTTGCATCTGACGGAGGTGCGGGTTGAGGGTTTGGCAATTAGTTGACGTCAGTCTAAGTCTACCACGGTTAACCCTGATTTCTAGGTATAATGAGCAGCAGCGTAGTAGGAGCAGCAGCAGCAATAGACACATCCAACGTTCTGTATCCGACCGGAGGTATACTGCTCTGCCTTAGAAAAGTAAAAGATAAAGATACGAATCCTGCTATAGCGCTTTTTACATGTGTCGGGCTCATTCCCCGACTTTTGGCAATAAAACAGCAAATATATATATGTAAAAAACTTACCAGTTTACAACTGTGTGTAAGGACGATGTGATGATATCAGTCCTCTAAAACAGCAAAAATCATTTAGGTAACCTTAGATGTGGCTATGCATATGGCGTCCTTACAAGCTGACTTTAGCTGGTAATCACTAACATAGTCTAAAGCCTTTTTCATTTGATGTTATTTGTCCTATTAGGCCTACCTGCCCAATGGTTACCAATTTGGCCGAACTGCTTAAAATGTTCACCGTAAAACAACAGATAGGCCTAAGCGTATAATATTAGCTTAACTTATGTAAAAGTCTGCGTAATGACGATATGATGATCTCATATAGCTGCTTTTACTTTGGACCAATATACTATAAGCCTGCTGCATCGGATGGTCACTGCCATAATAGGCTACTCAGGCTAAAATCGAGTGCATTAACAGCAAATGTAGGGCCAAGACGACAGCCGGATCATTCATGCATGCAGTTAGGGTTTGTGGCAAGCACACGGATAAGTTGACGTTTTTATTAGACATCAACAATGTTCCATCACTTTATTGTCTGGCCATCCATCTGTGCATTCTACACGCGTTCATAACTCAAGAAATAAGGCATAAAATCCAAGATTGATGTAAATGTTCTCCATGGCACAGCAGCTGCTACACTATCTTTCAGCTTTAAAGTGTCTAATGTCAGAGTTAGGGTTGTGCTGTGCAGTTGGACAGTTTGTATGCATAGACCTATGAGTGCGCGATTAGCTGAATATTGTGTCAGCACAGGGTCATATTTTCGCTTTCTTGTTAGGCCTACCATTAGCTAAGCCATAGGCTAACAGAAACATTTTCGGCTGCTACGTTAATCAGTAAGCATTGGGCAAGTAGGCCTAATACGACAAATAACATCAAATGAAGAAGGCTTTAGACTATGTTAGTGATTACCAACTGAAGTCAGCTTGTAAGGACGCCATATGCATAGCCTTATCTAAAGTTACCCAAATGAGTTTTGCTGTTTTATAGGACTGATATAATTACATCGTCCTTACACACAGTTGTAAACTGGTAAGTTTTTAAAAAATATATTGTCAAGTGATGTGCAATGTATTGCACAGTGTGCAATGTATAAATTTAGTCGGTCAGTTTTCTTACTGAAAGATTTCGCAGTCGTACAGAGCAATAGGCGTACAAAGAATTAGTCTGTTAGTGCAGCCACATAAGTGCATTACAGTTGGTCGGTCATCAAAAATCACGTAATAGTTCAAACGGTACTGAGCCGTTACTTAATAGCCACGCAAGCCACAGCTAATCTGGATGAGCTTCAATGTTTTCTGTATTATTCGCCACGTGGCGCTTTTAGCCGTTAAGCCATTATGTATAATGCTTATAGGTGCGGGTAACATTATCCGCCAACGTAAAATGCCATCAGCACTATTTCAAAAACGACCGTCAAGCTTACGTGCGCAGAAACTGTTTGCTCTACAGTACTGTTGCATTGTAGCGCTAACAGAATACGGTATTTTACTTCTTTTTGCGTTTTACATACAGTACATTGGTTGACCAGACTGTCGCGTCATAAAGTGATGAATAAATTTATTTTTGCCGTAACACGTAACTGCACGCAAACACTGTAAACACTACCTGGTATCTTAATTCTGTCCATCCAACTGTACGGCCGTGATAAAAGTGAATAATTGTCTCAAAACGGCTTAACGTATAATTAACCCATTAGACTGATTCAATCGGCATTTTTTATTTAGTTTTATTTAAGCATTTTGTTGCAGACAGTGAACCAGACTGTGAACAGTAATGTATTTCTATTGTTTGCACATTTTTATTTATTTAATAACAATAATAATCGTTAATATTACGGACAATGTGCTCGATTTATTTGTATCTGTTTTGGTTTACTTATTCTATCCGTCAAGAAGGTTGTTTTTTAGCTCTGTCCGTTTGTATCCAGCATAAAGTCATGAATGATATTTATTAAATCTTTTGGAAGGGTTAGATACGGTCCAAGAAAAGTGATACCAAATAGTAGCATGCACACTGGGTAGAAGTTTGAGAGCTCCGATCGTTTCTAGCTTTTATTTTCTCCGCCAACGCGAGTTTATGCGATTGATGCCGTTTATTTATCTGTTGGTTTGTCAGCAAGATCACAGAATAAGTTATAAACCAATTTAGCTAAAATATTAAGGAAAAATTAGACTTTGCCTAGCTTAGAGGTGATTAGATTTTGGTTCTGCTGTCACTTGACCAAGAGGAAAAATCGTTGTTTTCGTATTCGCTACGTAACATCGTTCCTTACCATTGACGAAAACGTCCGCCGAATATTATGTTCTCATTTGGTGAACACAGCGGTAAAAAAATTGATATAGCGTTGGCGGGGGTTTGCAGTCTCCGACTGCCCTTCTAGTTGTTGCTATTGTTGTTGTTGCAATTATTACCGTTTTTTAAATTTTGGCACTTCAGGAAACTGTGAAGTACCATGCAATTCTCGTGCAGTTTTACGATAGGACTTTATGAAGTTCGTCAATTGTCCACAGCCTCGAAGACTTATCGTTGCGTCAACGAAGTTTAGCCGCGGGAGACCCTACTCGAACACAGTACTTACTGTCGATTTTACGGGGCGCGGCGCCGATAGAGACAGAGCGTTGTTGCTGAAACTTGGACGATTTGCGACGGCTGTAAAAGCGGTGCGGAACTGAAAGACTGGACGTAGATTTCTATACACGCTGATGCTGGCGGCACTGTGTGCTGCAGAATGAGGGCGCAGTGCAAGTGACACCCGACGGACCAAGTGCCATGTCCATCAAACGCTGCTGTGACGATGTCTCTGCCACGCTGCCTGGACCAGGCTTCAACCCTCGTACCGCTCATCATCATCAGTATCATCATCAAACTGTAGCCGCATCCCTGCTGTCGCTGTCGCTGGTCGGACTCATGACGTCAGTGCTCGCAGCTGCTGCAACCGATCGCCTGACAGTACGCTCCGCCCGCGTGCTGATACGCCTGCCGACATCCACCAACCTCGGTAGTTACCTTTTAGACCTCAGTTCCTTTAACCCGCATCCTGATGGATGCATTGGGCCACTCGTTGACGCCATTCTGCTCCGTCTGTCGCTAGTTCTTCGGCTTCTTCCCAAGTAGTGCCCAAGTTCTTCAGATCACGTCTGGTGATGTGCGCCAGAGTTACTGGTACTGGTAGCTGTTTATTTATTCAACCACAAACGCACCTTTATAAATCGCAAAAAATATTGTTACTGCTAGCGATGACAGTAATGTTTTTAGCATCGTCACAGGGTTTTGGGTGTTTTTTTCTCTGTCAACACGATAAGTATATGAACCGCCGCGCTTAGCTTTATAAAATGTAGCATAAACACATACATGTACCTTGACAGCTTTTAGAAGCCTTCGAATATATTAAGGTAATAGTCTTGTTTTAGTATTACAACAGAATAAAAAAATAAAAATTAAAAATATTTCAACATCCGGGCACATGCCAGCGACACGGTCTAATTCGGCCATCATCCGCTAAAATTTACGAAACATTCGAACCTTTCTACAAAGCCTTATAGCCTAGACGTACAGTTTCTGTGCTCGGTTAAATCTGCTGATAGTGCTAATGTAGCGACATACGGGATGACGACTAAACGGTCTTGATTGTTGTGATTGTTAGAAGAGTTAAACGTTTTTACGAGCGAGTTGCGGGGAGTTTCCGTACTAACGTCGTCCTGGTCAAAACGTAACGTCATCAAACTGCGTTTATTTGGTAAGAGAAAAAATCTCTTAATCGGTATTAACTGCTACGCAAAATATTTTTAGTAGCTATATAAAAGCACTTTGTGCCTCCAGGTTGCAATGGGTCACCACCGAACACATTTTGTTGCATTTTGTTGTAACAAATTGCACATATTACGTAAGCTGTTATACATTAACAACACGTTGGCAAGAAAAGGACAGACATAAACATTTACATTTGACTGTAAATCTATATGTTATGAAGAATTTCTTTAATTGAAGGCTTGAGCTTTTAAACTTTATTTCTGCGCGTCGCCACTGGCATACGCAATCTTGTTGAGTCCTATACTGTAACCGTATGCGAATAAAAATGTTTAAATTGGAAGAAATAGCAGAGAGTGCGTGTAGCTTAAATGGTTGACGCAACACAACAGCAGCGACGTGTTGTGCTTGTGTGTGTGATAAAGAGCTGGATGGTTCAATACAAGACAGTGACTGTTGGCACGATAAAGACTGTGCCATACGACACGCGACTATATCGCATCCAGTCTGTAGTCAAACGGGCGGCGTCAACAGCAACTGCGACCACGAAGGTACAAGCACTCGTGCAAATGCGATTTATTAGCGTGCGTTGTAAAGGTAAAGTAGTCCGGTACTTGCTATAGCGCTTCTTACACGAGACAGACTCGTGGACAGAAGCGCTTTACAATCTCGGAAGTGGCAGCTGATTGGCATGGATTAATGATACTGCAGCGCACAATGCGGTCATCTATTGCTCGCCTCAACTGGACTTAATTGCGGTTTGCAGCAAGCAGACATAGGCTTATCACCGCCCCAATCAGCAACACTAGGCCTTAGCCACGTAGCCCGTAAGCTACTACTCATTTCCAATTCCACGGAGGGTAGGAGGCTGAGTTGACCTGACCACACAATAGGTTAGCAACTCTTGCTCAAAGTTGCTTGCAAATAACCGGCAGTGAGAGTTACGAGTCGATAGAACACTTACACTTGCTCTAAAATTCGACGCTTTTAGCCAGGTTTGTCTGCCACAACGAGCTAAAACAGAAAATAACAAAAAACAAATCAAAACCGATTAACGAAAAGTTAAAAACGTCAAAAACGAAAGCCCATGGAGAAAGTCCTGCAAGATGTTACAAATTGTGGTGAGAAAAACACGTTTTCAAAGTGGCATAAAACGATGAAGAAATCTCGCGGACTCTGAAAACGTCACCGTCGTCACCGTATCGACATTATCGTCAATTTATTTGCCGACTCCCGATGCCAAGGTCAAATAGAATTAACTTTTCTGTGTAATTGTACAGCAAAAAATACACAAGTCTATTTGCGTACATTTTTAAAGGTTATTGTTTTCTAAATATTTTACCTGTTAATAAATACTAACGCTTAATAAAGGCTAGCGTGTGTTTTGTGCTGTTCAGCCGTTTTCGAGTTACTTTTGCGAAAATTTGCGTTATCTTGGTTGAAATTTGGCCGTTATTGTCTGCAAATATAATGTACGTGTAAAATTACATGTTATAAATAAGTTTAATTTATACAATTTCAGCTCAACGAACAATGCTCATTGCCAGTGAATCACCGGAAGCCTTATTTTCTGGTACATGCTTCACGTTTGTTAGGACGACATTTTATTTTCCGTTTTCATATTGCATACTGCATTTTGTGTGATGTATTTTCTATACTCGTAATATGTAGCTTATTTGCTTGCTAAATTAACTGTTTATCTGTTGTTTATCTGTTGTTAATATTAGCTCTATGTTTATTTCATTTTAAATTACGAGTCTTGCATTTTTTTCTGAACAGAGGTCGTCGAACGTGTCAGCTTTGTAATTTTGAAATATAAACCAAACAGGAATTTCGACTTCTGATTTATTATACGCACTGAAAAAATATTCAGCCCAAAGGATGCGTCGTGTCGTGTCAAAATGAATAATTTTAGTACTTTCGAACAGGCTGAAATGCCTACCTTTAGTCGCCGTCTAAAACACATTTACCCGGTATTTTTTGTTCTACTAGCTCACCGATCGCCTTCGTAGTTATTACAGTTAACTCGTTGTAAAAATTACATGCTTAGATAACGGACTAAAATAAAACTTTGTTAATAATTATTTATTTTGTTGACTTTTGACTATTATGCTTGCATCTTTTAGGACAAATTAATCAATCATTCGAAGTACATTTACTTCTATATAGTGCCATATGTCTTGAACGAAACAGAGGCACGTGTGACAGACCAATTACAGCGAACCAGTCTGGAGGCAATCCTACCATATTTGTAGTACTTACTTACGTAGCCTGTTACTTACTTCGTATACTTACGTGACGCGTGCGAAACGATTAAACGAACTAAACACTGATAAAACGCCGTTGCCTTGCATTTAATGCGCGCGAACAGTTAGCAGTAATTTCATGATTAGCGGATATTGAGAATAACAGGACGGCAGTAGATCGTTGTGTTCTGGTGATGCGTGGAGCTGATCTGACATTGTCCTGTTATTTGCTGTAATTGCAGCTTCATTTGCGCTTTCGCTGCCGCCTCAACACAGACGACGCAGAAGCAAGTTTTGCTCACGTTTTTGCCACTTTTTGGCGACTGCATGCATGCAATGACTGTGTATTCCGTGTACATTTTTGCAACGTTTTGAACCGATTTTTTTGAAGATTTCTTTTTTGATTGCCCATGTATACTAGATTGCGTAAACATCGTTTACTGCATGTTATGATTAGCTTTTTACGTGTCGTGTCTTGTGTCTAGTTCCAATAGTCCAGCTAACTGTGAATTTGCAAACTGTTCGCCGAAGCAAGGCGACAGGCAGGTTATGTACTCGTATTAGGTTAGTCGATAGTTTCGATTTCACTGTTTAAGAAATTGTGAATAAATTTCGACCAAATTTTGTGAAAAGATAGATTTTGTGGTTAAATTTTTGCAGCAATCCTATTTCTGGTAGATTCTGAATTATTATGTAGAATTTTTAAATATTAGCAGCTAAGTTTGTATTAAGTCCCTTATCTTCGCCGGGTGGCAATATCATTCACAGCGGACTGAGCGGAGGTTTGAGATCTGAGATCGCTTTCTGCTGAAAATGAATACGAGAGCGTGAATTAACGAATGTAACGCGTTGTAACGAATGCCCACAGAGCCGAAAGTCGACTCGTCGCCAAACGTATTTCTGGAGAACCTTCACGCCGCGCGCAAGCTGGAGACCACCTACTACGCGACGGACCGCAAGCAACTGACCGACTTCTTCTGGTACCGCGAGTCCGGCATCCGTGTCAACATCGGTCTACAGAGCATCAACGTCGTGCCGATGTACGAAGACGTCGAGCACCAGGGTGACAACGAATTCGTGTTGTCGAACCCCAATATCGGCGCCGAGGAAAAAACCAAGTTTCGACGAGCGATCGATACACGCTGCAGGTCAGCTCAACTCATGCATCTCATGTATAGTGTATTACCCGTGTCCAGTACAACATTTATGGACTATGAAACTAGAACTACTAGGACCCGGTGATCGCTTCTTATTCCGATGAACGAAAGAAAATATACGTTATTGGGATTGCTCAAAAGCATGTGCACAAATTTCGATGAAGTTCGCGAAAGGATTGGACGTGGCTCAAGGAGGAAGTAATTAGATGTTGATGGCGATTCGGGTTCTTTTGCGGGTGTTGGATCATTGTCTAGGATTCATTATCGTTGTTAGGAAAGCAGCTGTGTTGTTTTTTTGTGTTCGCAAAACGGACACACTTAGGGCTAGCACCACAAACTTGATCGGGATAATAAACGTTTAAAATAGTAATACAGCATTATAGCATTACCATCGACAAAGACAATAAATGATCCAGCAAAGAAAAAAATGTCGACGACAATGATGATCATGATGTGGATGAAGATGGATGATAATATTTACTGGCGTTATTATTTTTCAATTGGAATTAGACTTAGTTGCTTGTTTTTTGGCAGGCATCCGATTCCAGACTATTACAGTTTGACGCTGGAAATCCAGAAGAACCGCACAACAGCGGCGTGGACGGAGGTCTGCAGAGCGGCAGAGCGGCGTCAAGGTCATGGTCAAGTGCGCGGTCACAGTGAAGGTCAAATTGAAGGTCATGGTCAAGGTCAAGGTCGCTGTGGTTACACGAGCGCCGGCAACGATCAGTTTCTACATCGAACACTCAACGACGAATGCCTCCACCTCGTACGTATAGCTTAGTATACATGTATATACAGCGCCGGTTTTAAGTCGAAGTAGAGGGTCTCCTTTTAACCCACAGCAGAAATTTTGTGACATTTTGTTCTTATCCACTGCCATAGGTATAAGTATGATACGCATAACCTTGGCCCTATCTCTCATCATTTCCCAGATACGGCCACTTATAGCTTGAAACATTCCATTAAAATTGCGGCAAAACCGCTGCAGACGCTTATTACTGACAGCCTATAGGAAGTCGCCAGCGCCCTATCCGATGGTATCATCGCCGAATTCGTACGACTTACAGTTTTGCTACAATACCGCATGATTGGCATACCATGGTGCGTTATGACTCTTCAAGTTCATCCAGGGTCAATGATTTTCATGTCATTTGAAAGCCAATATGCGATTTCCTATTAGTGATCGATAGCAACCTATGCCTTATCTCGCACCGTTTAGCCACAATACATCCGTGGCAGACGACAGACGACAACTCGTACCATAAGCTCGACCGTTACGTAAGTACGGTCGGGTAAAAACTAACGAAATAGATGCTGCCTCATTGCTTAACATGTGACAGGTCATCATCATATTACGACGTGTATATTCGTTTATTCGAGGTTGTGAAACGCAACCGTAGGCCTAGATATGGTGGTAAGTGATTCAGTGAGTTTCTCGCTGACATTGTGCGCTTTATAAATTAAATTTAAATTTACTTACTAATCTAGTTAACATATCATGTAGCATGTATAAGTCTGTGATAGAGTAATGGTGAATGTTGTGTAAAGGACAGTCGGGTGCAGCGTCTGGAGCCGGCAGCTAACAGTATCGTCTGTACACACGCCGGCCCTCTGCTCAGTCAAGTGTTCAACATTACGCCGTCAGCACCGCGACCGTTGTCGTTTCCACCGGCCGCCTGTAAACGCGCCCAACACCGCTGTCAAGCATGCATACAACGCAGCCGATGCCCCACCACCAGTACGTCCAACCAACACATTATTACTTCATGACCTCCTATCTCTCGCCACACTGTCAGCAGTGTTATAACCGCCCATAATGTAACTGTAGTCAAGCGTTACGATTCCCGCGTCTGTATAGCTCAGGCAGAACACGTCGTAGATCGCAGTCATAAAAGAAGCACGATTTGCCACAATTTAGAGTCTATTATGCCACGATCGTTGCAGCCGCTTAATATACACTAGACCGTGATGAAACGTATAGGTTCCGTTAAGCCCAACTTCTATTTACTTACTTCTATTCGCTGTGACTTTATTGTACAACGTACGAGATGTACAATAGACTGTACAGCGAATTTAGGCTTATACAACCCCACGTTGTGTACAGGAGGGCTTCAAAAAATCAAAAGCTTGCAACAAATTATCTACAGCACCTTGACTTGCTTAACATGTTTCCACACCTAATCGAAGTACAATCTCTCTGTTTGCAAATTTCTTGGCGTTTTAGCAACCGCTGTTCTTCTGTTTTGACGGGTTGAGGCTCCTATCGCGGCCTCGTAGCCAGATATAGAAATTGATATCGTGATGCAGGTGATATTATTGTGCTACAAATGAAGTGTTTTGTGCGGTGTTTGACGGTGTGGCGTAGATACGTTGGGACGCGACTGTTGTCTGACTAACTGCCTTACTCGAGCTGACTGCAAGATAGCTGCCAGTGATCGATGTCGCCTTGCGCCGATAGAGTGCGCCACCGGTACGTCACGGCCACTTCTTAGACTACCTGACCTGCGTTTGTCGCGAATATATCTGTAATTACCGTTCGCAGTAGCGATGATATTCAGCATCGTCACTGCACTATTGCTATGCGATGAATGCAGGTGATACGTACCGCTACACGCTACAGCCGATCTACCATGACGTTGACCGTTCACTGAAATGCCATCTCAGACCACGACCTGTGCCCGACGTCCTTTATCAGATGTGGTTCTACATCACGGTTCCCGGAACGGGGTTCGAGACCGACCGTCTGTACGCGCCGGTGAGTCCACGTGACGTGCGGTCAGCGGACGGCGGTCGAGTGTCGCGGCATCGCGTTGAGTTCGTCACCGTTGACAGTGAACCGACATCCGGAACATGTGACGACCGGCGCGAGCTGGTGCTGACAGCCCGACGACAGACCAACGACGACGACACCTGGCGATACACCACCACTCCGGTGACGTCAGCGACAGTTAAGACCACCCCGTTGAGGCTCAAAACCACCCCGGTGACGTCGGCAGGGGCAGGAGGTCGTTCGTCGCGGTTCCAGCTGCAGCGCGTCGCTGAGAACGTGGCCGTGACGGCGACATCTTTCGTCCGACCCTTCGCTCACAGCACTTCGACGTGGGTCACTGGCGACGACGACCAAACCGCGACCAGGTGTATCCAGTCATCTTATTCACTCTGTTTATGAAACAGTCAATAAATCGATCGATTGCTAATTACGCTGAACGGCAGCACATACAGAATACGCATAAAATCGTATAAAACAACAACGCAAAAGCTGAAAATGAATGTCTGCAACAGCAAAAGATTTCCATATCGACATTTTATATCTCTGAGTGTAAAATAAACAGTATTTTCATACTTACTTGCAACAAAAGTAAAATGCAAATGCACTAAAACGTTACAGAGAGTACAGTATTCGGTTATCTCTACTTGAGAAGTCATTTAATTTTATTCATTTGTTAGGTCACTGGTACGTTGAGTTAAATTAGGTTATTTTTTTCAGTCTATCAATTTGCAATTTTGCAATTTATGTGTTGTAACTTTCTGTTTATTGCCAACGGCGTTTGACTGCTGAGGAGTGAAGAATTACTTACTTTCTTAGCACACAACAATTGGTTCAGTATTGTTTACAAACGACGAGCAGTGAGATTCAGTGGGGGTGTTGGTGTGGACAGGTGCGCACCGTTGGACGTGGAACAGTTCCAGCCGGCGACGACGACTGAGCTATCGGGCAGCGACAATAATTACAAGGATGAAGTGAATGCCGTGGTAGAACTCAACGACGAAACAGGCGCGTTCGAGTACACTCTCTACTCGCTCACATCCCCGCCAAAGATCAAGCTTTACGTCCCCGGTACGATGCTGCCGCTCAGTGTCAAGCGCTCAGAGAGCGCAAACCTCATCAAAGACGTCTGTTTCATTTTATGCATTATTTAACACAGTTGCCAGCCCATCAGGCTTACCAGGGAATAACATCAAAGTATTGCTGTCCGTTTAAAATGCATTAGGGGATTGAAAAAGTTGGGCAAAATAGAAGAAAAGTTATCGGATTTTGAACTTTTAAGGAACTTGATCTTGCTTTTAGACCGAAAATAACTGTGCAAAATTTCATCATTTTGCTAGGCCTATAACTTTCAGGAATTCAGACAGCGGCGACATCATTAGTTTCTTCCATTGGCGAATGTAGGCCTATTAATCGTGATGATTGTGATGACGATAATGATATTATATTCGTACTCTTACTAATAATAAATAATAATTAACTTGTGGCTGTGGTTGATACAGTAATAGGCCTACATCTAGTGAGTCGATTGCAGTGACTTTAAGGACATTTTTAATGGTCATGAGGCATGTGGTTTGCTCAGCGAACGAGTCGGTGCTACGTTGGTGGTTCCGAGACAAGACCGCGTCATTGGTCGTCGACAGTTCTCTCATCGTAGCAATGACGTCAAACGGTGCTACGAGACATGCGCAGTGGACCATCTACGTCACAGGTTCGACTACAGTAGGCCTACAGGATGGCGCATGAAATATGAAACATAAGCGCTTTACGTAGATCGAGATCGAGCAATGCAATGTGACATAATCCGAAACCAATTTGGTATAGCGCCATTGTCACATTGTTATTGTGAATCAAAAGCGCTGTGTTAGCGCTGACCTGTTTTAGATGCGGTAGGCTGAGATAGACAGTTCAGTTTTAAGCCTAGCAATCGGACCGTCTTGGAAATGATTGCCCTTCGCTGCTATGACCGAGGCTAATTCTTTCCGAAACTATCCGATTGCTGATCTACGTAAAATGTTTAGGTCTCTCTAATTTCTGCGCCACCGTGTAGGTCTACAACACATTTGTTTGTCTCTATCAGCTATGGTATTTAACTCCAACTTATGCACGTTAGAGGTCGCTTCGTCAACATCTCTGAGTGACGAAATCTGGATTCAAATTGTGAATTTAGCGCGTGTTTCACTGTTTTCTGGCCCATGATATAGGCCTAACGTACCGGTTCCGAGGCAGACCGGTTACTCCTGCGTCGAAGGATCGTCCACACCAGTTTTGCTTTCTGTACGCCTTTTTGTTCTTCAGATAGAAGCCCGCATGAGACAAACAGGCGGACGGACGAACTGACTGACCAGCAATACGTTAATGCGGTCTATAAAGGGCGAGATAAAAAATATTTATTTATAGTAGTTGACACGATGATGGCATGTTGTCGGTGAGACGTTACAGGTCACGTGACGGACTGCCCGGCGTACCTGTCACTGACGCTGAACGATCGCACGGCGGGCGAGGAGATGAGTCGCTACGACGCTTTGATCTCCTGTCCACCTCGCTTTAACCTCAGCGTCCACGTGCCTGCCCCGGCGTCACCCAGCCGCCAGCGACTGTACGAGGTCATCCTTCACGACTCCAAGGTCGAGCAGCGTGTCTTCCTGTCGACGCACATTGTCCCAGATGATGCCGTAGCTGCAGCAGAGCGTCGATGCTCGGACGCAAGACGGGTCGATGATGACGACGATAACGTCAAATACGGCGGCGGTAAGACTGCGGCTTGCATTTGATTGACAAGAGTGTTAAAAACCGATCAGTATTTCGCAAAAAATTGCCAAAAATGTGATGGCTTATTTTTGACTCACGTTGCATATGTCGTAGGCCTAAATTTAATAAATTATATAGCTTATTAGTCACTGTCGTTTTAAGGGGCTAGACTAGATGACGTCACGACGAGGCATGTACGCAGGACGTACGCTTGTTGTACAGTTGTACAGTTGGAGTTGTACACGGCCGTCTGCGTCGCTACGACGGCTGTACTGCTTGCTACCGTGGCACACGTCCTGCTGCGACGACCGCGTCGACGCACTAGGCACAGGTCAAAGTCTCTGTCAACCTGGTCGACACGCTGGATTAGCACTTCACCCAGGCTGCGTGCCGCTGTCGTCGTCGTCTACGTCTCACTGAGGGTTGTTCACGCACTGCTGTTGACGCTCAATCTAACCCTCCTGCTGGTACAGGTAACTCTAATCAAAGAACACGAAAGAAATTTCGCATAAACCAAGGTCGTCGCTTGGGAGTTTAACTAATCCATATCAAGCGTTTTTAGCCATCGAGGGTAAAACACAATAGCACACAACCTAAGTCGACCCCAAATGGTCGACTCAGTTGACAGCCAGCGCCTTTAACCGATATGGTCAATATGCCAACTGCCGTTCTTGTAACAGGACTATACCGCTACGCGGAACTCGCCGTTGGTTCTTCATGGGATGGAATCTCGATTTTTCCCGTTGCGTCTCAAGGGTACGAGAGAAAAAATATTACCTGACACCGATATATGCGACCCGCCTTAACACTAGCCAAGCAGGTCGATTTACCTAAGCCGGCGAGACAGAAGGCTGAGTTGATCTGGATAATTGGTTTACATTGAATACCGAAATGGTTTACCTGTTAAAAGATAGAACACGTAGCTATCCATTACCTAAGCTCGTGATGATCTCGCTTAGTTCCGTTTGCCTAATGCTGTATGTACTGTACCGGTAGTGAACTAAAATAAAAGAAGTTGGCTAATTCGTTCGCACTTGCATTACGTCCGACTGCTGCAGGTGCGAGCTCGTTGGCCAAGTCACGTGGTGCGTCGAGCACTCTATGACGTCATGTCCGGTTTACAGCCGAGCTGGCCGGACAGTGAATCAGAGCGGGTGTTGAACGCTGATCATCGCCGGGTCCAAGTCGCCGTCGACGCTCGCAACGCCTGCGAACTTTACACTCAGCGACTCACTGATCTCATCGGTTCAAAGGTCATGATCCGTTCTAATTTTCGCTGTTTATGTTTTTTAAGTACGGTCGAAACAGAAAAAGAGCGTTTGCTATATAGCATGGAAAGCGTACAAAAACAGTCCGTATACATTTGAAAAGTAAAAACGGTAGTTTTTGTGCCTTTGTGCTTAACTGAATTTCTGAGTTGAGTTTCGAGGAGAGAGTGCTTTCTCTGCCGCGACTTTTATTTTTTACTTACTAATCGGCGTAGTAGACATCAATAAATAAGTCGCACACAGATATAACAGATTTGATGTTTGAAGCATGCACCCGCGAACACGTTTAGAGTGCATGTAGAAAAAATATGTCTACTGGCTGTAAATGGGTTATTTCCGGTTAAGAAACACACGAAGAAGTGTACGTGAATATATTGATTTTCTGGCTATTCCTTCTGGACTGCATTGAAGCAGAGGGCATACACTCCAAGGTCCCTAGGAAAAAGCTACAGGTTGTCGACTATGCTGTGTAATCAGATATGGATGTTTCCTGTCTCTGGTAGGCAATAAAAAGTTATGTCGAACTGTGACAGACAGTGCATGTTCTTCTCTGCAGGTGGACGAGTATGTATCAGCTGCAGGTCGTCATTCTGCGTCACCGATCCATTCAGCGGAACCACCATGGCGGAACTACGCCGAGCGCATGCGCAAGTTCAGCGCGCAGTACCGGAAACAGGTCGACGATCACGTGACGACGACGATGAGTCACTGGAGAGCCAGAGTCGGTGGTCCCTTGGTGGACAACGACTGGCTCACGTTCGTAGTGAAGCTGTTTGACATTCGCACTCGCCAGGCGGCGACACGTAACCACACTCAGCACCTCTGGATCGACCTGGAACTCGCCAAGTTCCTCGAGTTGATCGACGTCGACCGCTTACTGGCCTGGAATGCTACAGTCATTCAGAGGTAAGTAGTAAACCTGGTGAGTGAATTGTTTAAACATAAAACGTTAAATACAACAGCAGCAGCGACAAATAGCCTAGGCTTAGCCTACTAGATATTGCCTAAATTGTGTAGCCTATTTTTCGACTTGTATCATCGTCATCACCATCAGTAGGTATTACTAGTATTAGCATTTAAAACTATGGTTAGCACGGGGTTAACACGGCTAGAGAAACGAACTCTTCGGCTGATAACTTAAGTCTTGGTTATATTAAGCTAATTGATTGTAAACAGGTTCAGTAAGCTGTTGAAGAAATACGACGTCGTCGGCTCCGTGCCTCGCTCTCTGCCGGGTAACGCTGAACTTAGTCCGTCGTCTAGATGTGACCCAGGTCAAGCCGGTGTTCGACGTCCAGAGTTCATCATCGTCGCTAACCGCTCTTCTCAGCTGTACTTCGACACGTCGCGGTACTTCGTGTCTGCTGACGGCTCCATGGCGGCCGCACTGCGGTCTACTAGGTCGAGATCATCTGCTGCCAGCTTAGGGACTATTACATCACTACCCGGCTGCCGGTCGCACGTGGACGTAGACGAGATCGCGGTGAACTGGAAGCTTGTCCGGATCATCTTTGTCGTGCTCGACGTTCTGCTGTTGGTACACCGACTGACAAGACTTCACGTCGAGCTGGATCGGATGAGGTTGTCCGGCACGGCGGGCAGTCTGATGTGGTCTCCGTCTGATGGCGGTAGCGCTGCAGGTATAACCGTCCTGCCGGTAGACGGAGTTGTCTCTCCAGTTCGCAGCATGTCCAGCCCGCCGCCGCACGTCGGCAACCACGTTGGGACGGCGGCTTGCGGCTCGGTTGACGAGTACGACGACGACGAAGGACTGGACTTCATGGAGTCAAGAGCCACCACGACGAACTCGTTGTGTGTGATGACTGAACGTGGCGGCACGGGTTCCAACAACGTGAGTAGCACGCTGACGCGTCCATGTTCCATCGCAACCGGAAGTGGTACTCTTCATCGGCGCGTCACTCCTCATCGCTCTTCGCCGGATATCGTTCCGCGTCTTGTCTGCCTCGTCGCACTACTTGCCGCACTATTTCACGCGCGCGCGACAACGACGACCGGTCGCGGCGTGATGTGGCTTCGCGGCGCGCTGCCGTCCGCCGCTCTATCGTCAACGTCGTTGAATTCCACTTCCGCCATCGGCCGCCATTTTCACGACGACGTCGGCACCGACAGTCTGTCCGACGACTTTCGACAGCTGCAAGCTTTCGTCGACTTCTTCAACCGCGGTAAATTAGTCGTGATTATTTGTTGTTCTCTCGGAAACGGCCGGTTGAAAACGTTTCTGTCAAATTTTGTGTCTCTCTGTTGTCTGCAACTTTTGCTGAATTTTAATCAAGTTTTGCAAGGTCATGTGGGAAAAAAATAAAAACGATTTTGTCCGGAGTCAAAAATCCAACGAGTCCCGTTGTCCATGTTGCAAAGAGGTCGTGAGTCTCCTTATTTTTAAATTAGTATACGCAGCTGTGAGGTTTGACCAATAATAGTAGTCAATATGTATTAAGTTTTGATCTAAATTCGATGAATTCTAACAAAATAAACTAATTTTGACAGCAAACGACAAACTTAAGGTTTAGGACACGTTCCATGGTTCCGACATCTGGGTATCCACAAGCCTAAAAACTGCTACATTTCTATTTATTTTATCGGTCTGTATTTATCACTGGCGGACAGTGATGTTGGCTGCAGAGGTTGGCCAATGGCAGGCTAGCGTCGCCGGTGATTACGACAACATTACATCATCGTATGACGCCGTTACCATGACGACGTCGCCCTGGCACGTTCTCGTGCTGCCGTGCAACTTCGACCACCCGTTGCTACGGCAACATGCAGGTGCGTGCCCTAATAGCCTATGGGTTAGCGTTAACTGTCACGGACGGTTTTGTGGCGATTAATTCCATAATATTCTGCCAGTTTAGGCATTGCAGTCGAACGCCACTAATCACTATAGTGATCAAGATATGCGTTAGCTCGATATTTTTTTTAAAATGTTGTACGCATCTGAGACGAAGTTTGAGAAATATCAGACCCCGTTGGTTGTAGCTACTGAAGTGATATCATGCAGTGGAAGGCCTACTGAATCATGTCAGAACACTGTTAGTGTTGATTTCAGTTTTTTTCTCTGTGAATCATTGTAATCATTATAATTAATACTCATAAGGTGTGAACGAATTTTCTGTTGCTCAATGAGGAAGTGACTGGATTTTCGATGCCGATCCGGATTTTAGTGGATTATTATTATTCCGGGTTCTTTACCATTATGTCCGTGTAGCTTGTACAGCACATTTTGTACTTTGTACTTTGTATTAATTACTGTATTAATTTTGTATTAATTTTTTTTGTATTTTTTCCTTTTTTCTTTCATTATTTCTTGTGTACTGCGTGTACGATTTTGATATGTCTTTTGTATTCATTCGCCAGATGGCGGGACTATTCTCGGCGGAGGTTTGAGTTCTCTGATCGCTTCTATTATATTGGCGTTTGTTTGCAGATGCAGTGACGACAAGGAGCGTGCAGGGCGGAAATGACGTAAGAATGACGTCACTATCTGTCGCTGTCGACGTACTGTTGGGTCGGGTCTGCAACTCGCTCGGAGTGGTGCTGGCCGCTGCGTTCTGTCTGTACGTCGTCGTCGCGTTCCTCGGCCGCGTCTCTGGCGGCCTAATGGCCTCGGCCTCGGAGCACCGTCAGCGACCTCCCAGCCACTGCCGCCCTGCAGCACCGGTCTCCTGGAACCCGGCCCCGGGCCGTGACGCTCAGATTTTCAACGACAACAGACCGAGCTCGGTCTCTAATGCAACCGCAGCTCGGTGTTGCACAGTCACACGGGCGTTCTCCGAGACCAAAGTCTAGTAGTCCGCAGTGTGCGTGCTGCGACCAAATACAAAGACCACATTAAGCAAATTCCATTATTTTCGGTACAGCTAAATATTTTACTACAACCGAACCTATAGGGCGACGAATAATAGGCCTACGCCGAAGTTAAAGACGGACGGACGCTAGGGCGGACGGACGGACAACTTAACGGTAGTTATAATACGGCGCTTTGCATTACCCGCTTCGCGCGGTAAAAACTCTTAGAAGGCCAATGACTACTGTTATCAACGTGACGAAATTAAAACCAACCCGGTTTGGTCGATTAGCTGTCACAACATCCGGCCAGGAAACCGATCCTGGCGGTACCAGCAGCATGATGCAGAGCCTTCAGTGGAGTGTGGAAGTCATTATACACGTAGGCCCTACCATACTGCCCTACCCCTACCAGTCGCCACGGGGTCGACCCCTAAAACCAGCGCATATGCCCCTAGGGTGTGAGTGAAAACAGCATGATCAAGCAGTGGCGTAGCCTATACGTAACATTCGACAATCTCTTGAGTGGTGGTGTTTCTACGTGAAATGCGTGCAATTTTTGGCCTTTTTCAGCTCTTATACGCAATATACGCTACACGTCTTGGGCAGTGCTTCTCCTACTTTTTTTAACGCACGACGCGGCTGGTGCTAGGCTTGGTTACATATGCAAATCACGTATCATTTACGTCGACCTAGGCCTACATGTTTCTGAATATTTGGCCATCACCCCTCGCAGCCTGTCGCACGCTACATTTCAGATGCACACTTTCAAAAGTGGCTTGGTTTATTCCCTGCATTTTATCATTAATCTTTCTCTTCTCGTTGATTTTTTCCCTTTTAAGGGTGAACCCGCAGCTGGGTCTAGCCTAACTGTCGATCTTCTACAGGGTGTGCCAAAAAATGACCCAACTTGTTTTTGTCAGAACTTTGTCAAATCTCCGCCAAATTTGATAATTTTTTCGGCACACGGATAGCCAAGACGATAGAAATATGTAAGATACACTCATTGTCCACCTCACCTTGTTTATGTCAACGCACTACTGTGTAAAACGCAGATGCTCCAAATTGTTGTATAATGCTCAGTTGTTGTCTCCGTGAAAGTTTTAATGACTTATACTTATCAAGCACACAATAAACTATAATCTGATTCATTCGGCAGAATTATAAGTTTTTGTAACAACTTGCTTTCAAGTTATCAGAATTTATGTCCAAAGTGTACACAATGGTTTGGACGTGATGCAGGGGCGTCATTAAGGGGGGAGCTGGAGGAGTCTATGAACCCCCCCCCCCA
>Ga0209367_1002628_pt1 | contig 23875 bp, 11 predicted proteins | sample WorMetLIZISLAND2_FD_187412 | JGI IMG/M metagenome (GOLD analysis project Ga0209367, IMG submission 187412) | Marine gutless worms symbiont microbial communities from Max Planck institute for Marine Microbiology, Germany - Olavius geniculatus... ... | reverse complement strand
CTATTAATCTCTAGTAGGAAGTCATACACTGGCTCTCGATTCAAGGTCATTGAATTCGGCACTCGATTGGTGCCGAATTCAATGACCTTGAACACCAAAATAGGGGGTTTTATGGATTATTTTGGTGATTTCGGGCCGCGACACAAGTCTATATCATTCACAAAGTGGCGCCACACTACTATCGTTATGCGATCCAGAGAATTTGGTATTTGTAAATTAACTTAGCATGAACACCCCAATTTTCAGCTAAACTACTGAACCAGAACTGCTATAGGCTTTCGTGCATCTCGTGAGCATTAGCTCAAATTTTTTGTTACAAAGTGACTAGCCGTGCCCCACCGCGGTCAGCCACCTTGACGTGGTGGTGGGGCTCAGCACCGATGACCTGAAAGATTTCTAAAATCTGGAGGCGAGGACTGACTTAAGTGCTGACCAAATTCGTGTAGGCAGATTGCTACACGATACCAGTGCCCTATGCTGGTTTCGGCTTCACAGCCGATTACGGCTTTATAGCCGTTTACTTACGGTGTTACAGCCGTCTATCTACGGCTTCACAGCCGTTACGGCTTTATGGCCGCTACCTGTAACCTTCTGGTTACATTCCGGGACGCGCATTGGGCCGAGCTGATACGGCCTCAGTGCTGGGCAGGTGTAAGTGCCTGTCCACCCCGGAGGTAAGGTAAGGAAGGTAAGGTGACTAGCTGTGATGTCATCTGGATGATGATATTTGCTATGCAGATGAAGATTTCAAACCAGATGGCAGTGCAAGTGAGCCAGAGGATGAGTAAGTAACATCCGGATATTTCTTTAGTTACTCTATGTCATAGCAACGACAATCAACAGTATTACTTTCAGCATTGTTGCTAAGTTTTTCAGTTTTTTGTTGTTTTTTTTTGTTAACACAATAACTTGAGCTGATGAAATTTTGCATGAACAAGTTCCTCAACAACTGCAAAAAGCCTATTGAATTTTAAAGATCAAGGTCACAGGACCAGATTTTTGGATGCTTTACCTTGCAACATAGGGCTTTGCTGCTACTGGATGCTGCTACACAGGCCTAGGCTGCTAGCTGTTGGTCGACGCTGACATCATTGCTTTAAATATTGACAGTCTAGTTTTGAGTAATTTTGTGGGCAGACAGGCTAGTAGGCCGAGATTAAACCAAGAATGCACACTGGCCATTTTCCGTTGCTGGTGGCTTCTGTACAATGCATCAGATGCCAGGACTCTTGGCATCTGCCCCTATATACTACCATAATGGCACCAAAGAGATGGGAGAGTGCCCAGTCTTCTATTGTTTTGCTCATGACCAGCCTCTGAGGTAAATGTGGCCTGACCTCCAAATGACAGCTGATCCACATGGAGAGGATTATTGTGGTGACCTTTCCTCCAGAATGGGAATGAGAGAGTCAGCGATAGATAGAAATGTTATATTTTTCTTTGGCTGATGTGATAAAGATTGTTTTTCAGAGATGGGTTCGAAGCCAGCATTTTCTAGGCCATTGCCATAGCCAGTGGTCTTCAAGGCCAAAGCTGCTAAGTAAGGGAATAAATGAAGTAAGTGTGACAGTTTTATTATACTGTGCATCATAGCCAACTTGCTCTTATTCGAATCGTAATAAACCATAAAAATGCTGAGGATATATCATACCAAAGCCGAAACCTCATTGCACAGAGCACATTTATTGCAACTGACTAGAGGTCAAGGCCATGATTTTTTGTTGTCGAGATGTTCTCAAGGTAGAAGGCAGTCCTTGATGACTGACTCCATTGCTGTTGCTTGTGCCTGGGCAGGTATGACAGTAATCTCGAGTCCACGGAAGAGGAATCATCCGCAGAGTCCAAGTCCAAAGCTGGCAGCAGCAGCTCAGAGAGCGAAAGTGAAAGTGGCAGCGAAAAAGCCGCTGCGGAACGTCCAGCAAAGTCAAAGCCGAAGCCGAAGGAAGGAACAGAATCAAGTGACGTGAGTGATGTTTCCGAAAGTGAAAGTGAGGAGAAAAAGCCAGCCAAAAAGCACAAGGAGAAAGAGCCAAAGAAGAAGCGAAAGGTACGAAAGGAGATTTGGGATTTGTTTTACTGTCATCTTAATGCAAAGTCAGTTAAACCGTGCTGCGATAATGTTAGCATATATTATGCAAACATATACTTGTTGATCTACATCATTACAGTTTGTGTACCTGTCTTATTAATTCAGCAGCCAAATTCAAAAAACATCTTACGACAAAATTTGCGACAAAAATCTTACGATCACTTTTAGGTGTCATGGCATTCTAACATCATCCAATAAGAAAAACTGTTTTATATCAATTTATAAGACCTTTAATTCAATTATACTCGTAGTCTAGAAATGTCACATTTATACTATATCTGTTTTGCATGGTCTTTTTGCTGGATAAATTAATTAATGGATAAATAAACAGCACTTAGCATTGGCGATGGACCGTTGCTATGCCATAGCCATGTAAACACATATCTTGACAATGGACATAGAATAGAAAATAATACAGCGTAGTGTTGTGCGGTGCGACAAATGAATTAATAACAATGACTCAAAGATCGCAATACTTGATAGTACCACAATACTAAAATAAAACTGCATAGTCCATCGCTGTTCGTCGGTGATTGGTGCAGGCTGTTTTTCTTTCGTTGTAGGTTCTATACAACAATTTTATGTAGTAGCTACCATGCACTGTCAGTGCAGTAGAGCATGCCACGTCCAAGAAATGATTCAAATACTTCACCTCTCCCACCCTCGTACAGCTTTCAACAGGCCTATTGTCTCTAAAAACTAGCAAATATTAATAAACTATAAAAAGTTTTAAAAATTCAAAACATTCAGTAAATAAAAATATCTAAACAAATAAAGAAGTAAAGTAGCACCTATGTTAACACCATGTACTCAAAATTGTGTAGTCAGAATATTAAAAATTTCTAAATTAAAACATTATAAATTTAACTCTAAACGACCGCTTTTACTTACTGACTAGTAAGTGGCTTGCAGATGACCATAGTTACCATGACAACAAGATGCCTTCGTGAAGAAAGTTACGATCATTAAAGATAAATTTTTTGAGTTCATTTACGACATGTCGTAAGATAATCTTATGACATCTTAAATGATGAGTTATGGTAATTTTATGACATGTCTTACGACATGTCTTATGACAATGTTTGTGAATTTGGCTCCAGATAACCTTGGATGCTTGGAGTCTTAATACTTTGACAGTGCACTTTTTCCTTGGGCATTTTTAAAGGTTTTTGATTACACCTGTGATGCGGACATCATAACAGTAGCAAGAGACAGTGTGAAAACTAGTAGCTCAAAATGCATCTCTTTGTGCAGTCATTTCTGAATTGTTTTTTACTCTAGTAAGGGCTTATGACTGTTTTAGTTTCCAAGTTTAGATTCGGGGTGCAGCCCAGTGTGAGGCTGCTCAGTGCCATATGCCCAACTATGGAAATGATTTACGGGTTTAAAATTCCACTCCTAGCAACGCCACTTGGCGAATGCAATCACACTATTCTATGATCAGGGTTTCCTTGCATCCTTGAAAGTTGTGGAATTATTTTTCTGTAAATTCAAGGCCTTTAAGGTCCTTGAAAACAAGGTTACTCCTTGAAAGTCCTAGAATTTTTTTCAGAAAAATCTGGAAAAGTCTAATGAAACTACAAACATTAGGCATATTTGCATTATGCAGTCTAATTTCCCGTTTCTTTTAATTTTTTTCACTCGCTACACTTGCATGTCATGCTGCAGTTGTTACAGCTATGATTCATTAAATGATAAATACTGAAAGATAGCAACAATTTGCATGATGTGTGATGATATGAACAAATGTCAACACTTGATCCTTGAAAATTAATGTCAGCAGTCCTTGAAAGTCCTTGAAAAGTTCTTGAATTTTATTTCATGTTTACAGTCGGAACCCTGTATGATGCATTGCATGTGCAATGTTGATTTTGGCTGTCTCAAAATGAGCGAAAGTTCACCAATCAACCACACTCGGCTAGAAGCTACTATTCATATGACGTTCCTGCTAAGGGTAGGAGGCTGAGTGGCAGTGTGAGTGTGTTTGGGGTTGTTTCTGTTGGCAGACAAAGAAAGACGTTGATCCGGACAAACCGAAGAGGCCGCAGTCGGCGTACTTTTTGTGGATGAATGAGAACCGGTTAAAAATCAAAGAGGAATTCCCCGGAATCTCTGTGACGGAGCTGTCAAAGAAGGCTGGAGAAATGTGGAAAGGACTGTCGGACAAATCCGTGAGTTTCAAGACCAGTTATTTAAACTACCACACAGATAGTAGTCACAGATGTTAATGAATGAATGTGCTAGCTAGCTAATAGAAACTAACAACAAAGTCACTTTATCCCCACTTTCCATGTTTTTTTGTTTAAGGAGCCTGCTTCTCGAAGTTATGCCGCGGTAAGTTAGTTTTCAGAAAAAACTTTTGGGACTTAACACAATCTATACGCCCATTGTGTTACTGAAAAGTGAACAGTCTGGGTCACGTTACTGAAATGTCTGTGAATATTGCCAGAATTGTCGATAAAATCAGTCACATACGGTTGCTGTCATTTATTCATTTATTTGGCTTTTTCATCGGTATGAAGCATCTTATTTTTGGTACATTTTAATGCCTACATATCACCAGAGTTGAATTTTTGTGGAACGAAAAGATGCCCATACCGAGCACTGTACCTCATCGAATAGATATTAGTGCAGTGTTGCTTCAAAGTTATGTTGTTGAATGCTTAAATTTTACAAGGTAGAGAGCTAACAGATTTGATCAGCCGACTGACAGGTTTTGTTCCTGCATCACCTGCTGTGTATTAAATGTTGCAAAAGTGAACTAACTACTGTTGAAATCGGGCCATATGTCAGAAGTTGTCACAAATGGACCATTAGACCATGTTGTGTTTGTTTGGCTGGTGGCATAGAAATGGGAGGCGATGGCTAGCAAAGAGAAAGCGGCGTATGAACGGGCAATGGCAGAATGGAAGAGCAAGCCTGCTTCTTCCAAGCAGGCTAGGTATTTTTCTTAAATACTTTTATTTATAGATTTTTCATATTGCATTTTATTGTTCATTATTTATTATCAATATGTGGAGTTTCATTAGTCGTATTTTTGTTGCAATGCATGCTTGCTACTTCAGATTTGTGTGTTCTGGCGGCACAAGTGACTGCTTTTGACCGAATGACTGTGTATGAGAAATGCTTCTAGAATATTATGGTTAGCATTTAGCAGTTTGTTCTTTCAACTACAGTGTACCTGTGTAGATTTTCGTACGGTAACTTAGCTGAATGCTTAACTTTGCAGCTATTTTTTGGAACTTACAGAACTAAGTGAGAGTGATTTCTGGCTGTGAGAAGTGATCTGCATACTGGCGTTAAGGTTGAGCAACTAGAATTAGTGTATCTGCATTAAATGATGTGTCTGCATGCACATTGCGAATCAACCTGCAGATTGGCCCAGATCCAAGAAATTGCTTATTTCAATGACCACAGATCAGTATACGACAACGCAGGTCATTGCATGCAGACAGCCAAAGATCACTGCCGTAGCCTGTTGTCATCCCCCCCCCCAGCTGATCTGCTGTGATCTGCGGCGCCATAGATCGATCTGTGGTCACCGTCAGAGCAATTTCTGGCATATGCAGTTGACCTGTGGTGCCGTATGCTCGGCAGTTAATTAAGTAAGGAATTTCTGGGATCTGCAGTGTGTAGTTCGATTGTTAATAACTGTACCACTTGTGTCTGGATGACAGAAAAAGCATGATGCTTATGTCAAGTTAGTGCCCCCTCTGCTTAAACCATTCAGTTTTAGATGCCATTTGGCAAGTACACCTGTGGGGTTCATGGACACATTGTGACCCTGACCCCACAGGAAAAGGGTAGATTTGGGGGGGTCGCACCGTGCAGCCAAAACATGCAATCGCAAATTGCTGCTGCCATCTATTGATTACAAATAAGGAGTTGGGTGAATAGAAATGAGGTGATTTTTTCTGTTTGTTGCCAGATTACTTTGGCCATTGTTTGTGATCGTAGTAGCCCTGACAAGCCCAAGAAAGAGAAGAAGGAGAGGAAGGAAAGGTCGCCAGCAAAAAAGCCGAAGAAGTCCGGCGAGACTACGGCTGGGTCCGGTGATGGGTACAAGAGCAAAGAGTTTATTTCAGACAACGAGGGAAGCAGCTCATCAAACTCCGAGGACGACAAGCCACTGAAGCGCAAGGACAACAAGAAGGACTCGGACAGTGATGTTGGCGAGGTACTGATAATATTAGGATTTTTTAATGCCGGTGGCTCAGTGGTTAGGGCATTGTATTTGTGACCGAGAGGTTACTAGTTCATCTCCCGGCCAGTTCGCTACCAAGTATCAACTCTGGGCAAGTTGTTCACACCTACGTTCCTGTGTAGGTGCAAGCGGTTTAGAGGTTGGTGTCGACTCATAACTTTCAGGTCACAGTTCGATTCTCACTGCCGATCATTTGCAAGCAACCTTGAGCAAGTTGCTTAGGTCAACACAGCTTTCTACCCTTAGTGGGATGGTAAATGAGCGGTAGCTTACGGGCTACAGGGTAGAGGCCTAATGAAGTTGCTGGACCTTTACCTTGACCTTTAACTGCCTTAGATTAAGTGTTTCACCATTATATCATCATACATGTCTTACTCCTGTTTCAACTTCTTGCTTTAATTACCACCGTTTGTTTAATCCTGTGTCTAAATAGAAGATTAGTAGTTAGTACTGTGACTCTAGCAGGAGTCGGAGAGCAAATTTGCTGGGGTAGATAATATGATGAAGATTTCTCTCTCACTGTATGGGCATTGCTAGGTTTTTCTACTGTGGTATGTCTTTCTTTTCTTCTGAATAGCTTAGCTTGTTTTCACCGAAGCATAATAAGCTCTAGATCATGATGAAACATGCTTATTTTTTGACTGTGATTGACAGTGTGTTCTGCATGTATACGATAAATAGATTTGAAACACATCATATGTTATACCGGAGTGAGATTATGAATGGTTATAGAACTCCAGTCATTGTGTTGAGAGGTAAGAGGTCGACATAGGTGTCGAAAATATTGCTCCTATCATTTTTCGTTAGCCAGCTAATTATTGTTTGGAGCGTGGTTGTGATAAATGTCTGGATATGCATTTTCTGCAGCTGCCAGAAGAGGAAGATATACTAAGCACACCGCCATCATCAGCTAAAGGCAACAGTGATTCTGACTGAAGGATGTTGACGCTGCAGTTGCTGCTGTTGTATTTAAGTTGCACTGACACTGGCAGAATGCGGAGTTGTTCACTGTTGTGATTTGTTCGCCAAATAACTGCAGTCGATAGCACCGGAAGCTGTAGGCATTTCATTTTGGAATCATGACGTCTAAAATTTATGCAGGTTGGACTTGCTCATACCCTTTACCCCTCTTTAAAATTGCATGTTTTCGCACTCAGCAAACAGTTTCAGAGTACCGAGGAATGCTTTAATAACATAACTTGAAAACAGTTCGTTTTTTATACACTGAAATATATATTAGTTATTTGTGATTTTATTTAGTGGTGGTGAATCCAAGAAACATAGATGACCATCCAAAAAGTCGAAGATATTGTATATTGGTAATTTGTGTCTGTAAATTTTGCAGCATTTTTCCTCAATGCGATTGCCTGTGTCAGTATCAGAGTTTATTTTCGAGTGTTATGTGAGCTTTTGTTGCATGCCACCGTCCATTGCATTATGAGCTATCTTGCTGAGTATTGTCAGTGAGTAGTGGTAATAGTACGAAGTGTATTCAATGCAACACTTCAGCATACTGGTAGAAATGTGAAATTTGGCTCACGCCACTATTGTGATAAACCGCTGACTCGTTCTGCATGAAATTTGTAGCACATTTTTTTGCATCAATTGACAAACCAGATGCTGGTTCTGTTGTATGCTCTTTTCAGTATAAGCCCGGGGCTTAATAATAAAGTTTGCTATTAATTTTCTTAATGTCATTGGCGTCGTTGGGTACAAAAATAAGCAAGGCAGGAAGATTTTCCGACAATCTGCAAATTTACAACAGAATTCCAACCGACAGAGTGCTCAAAATTTTCCTCAGTTCGATTTTTGCTCATTTATTATGTCTCCTGTGTCAACTAATTGCACTGTTGGCATTGCTGTTAGTTGTGTGCATTTCACTGGTTGCATTTTGACATTTTCAGTATTACTCAGCATTTTTTGCTGTCACACGACTTCTTGGACTATTCAGCTCTGTACGAAATTGTCTTCATTTGCTGGGTCCAAAAATTTGTGGAGCTTAGACATTCCATATTTTTGTTGTGTCTAGCAATTATCGTGTTTGCATAGCGGCTAGGAACCTGACTTTTTGACTCAGTTTGAACATGCTGAATTCGATTATCTCAGTTTCCAAACCCAATTTTGAGTTTTGGCTCTTTATATTACCATTACCATCACTACCATTATGTTAATTACATAAGCACACATATAATGAAATTCTTACAATTTTAGATTCTCGTGTTTTGTGTTTCTGTAAAGGTTAAACTTTCTGTTTCTTTATTGTAAAGATTAAACTTACCATACCATTACTATGTGTTTGCGTGCATTCTGCCTGGAAAGGCCATTCCCGAATTGACCTACACTGTATCGCGCGGGACGTTAAACCCTAGTCACTCACTCACTCACCCCCTCTAATTTTTACGGTCAGAATTTACAATTTACTTTGCTCTCCGAAACACTGATTGTCCAGCATTTAATGACTAGTAACAGTAGTAATGATAATGCAGCATTTTTATAGCACCATAGAGTCCAAACTCTGGAGGTGCAGAAATGCTTGGGCTGCATTATATCGAATTGGAAAATTTTTTGCCCTCGATTGCATGATCATGCATGTCATTTGATGCACACCTTTGTATGTTTCGCTGTTGTCTGTTTTTAATCCACCAACACAGGATTATCGGTGTTGTGGTAATTAATTTTTGTTTGAGCGAACAACTTCCCCTGCTTTTCTTTCCCCTCTTTTGAAGTATGCCCTCTAATCGACATAGGACATTTGGGGGAGTACTGTGAACTCCATCAGTAGGGTCCAGGGTGAAGCCCTGGCTGCAAAATGTGTTTTAGATCATTTTTGTCCCTCCCTTACCCCCTCCTGGAAACCACATGGTGACAACATTATTTTTTACTCTTAGATGTCCAAAGTGATGGGTTAGACTTTTCGTGCCTGTGCAGGTCCATTTGAGGAAATGCTGTTTTATCATCTTTTCCCCATTGTGATATTAGGAGGAATGGCTCCCTCCCCAAAATATTTGGGGGTATGGGATTTTCCCTTGACTACACCACTGAGCCAAGCATTGTCATCTCATGGCATATCTTGTTGAACGTTATGATGGAACTTTGTCATAGCCAGCACTGTATGCATTTGTACAGAATAAAGTTGAGAAACATTGTGACCACGCTGTGTTTTGAATTTTCATCATTAGTGACTATGATTTTGCTGACATATTAGGCATACTTCTCTATGTAAAGCTGTTTAAACTTTAAAACTGCAGGTTGCTTATTCTTTATTTGTAAAAGTCCTGGGTGAATAACAGTAATTATTATTGTGAGAACCGAAAACTTACTTGTTTTTGCATTTCATGGTGAACTGCACAAACTCTTTACTGTAAGCCTCTGCTGACAAATCTGTTTTTTTTTAACCATTCACAGCTGTATTCTTTCAAAGCGACAGCACATTGCCGGGTAAAACACGATGCCCAGCTGTCGCTAGGGTAAGCTGACTGTACCGTTTATATCCGAAGGCTAGCATCTGACTTCCAGTTGTGGAAAGAAATCAGTATCAGTATCAGTAATGGAGATAAACGGATGCAGGCACTAAAAGTCCCTCTATATCCGTATCATGATGTAATAAATTATACTAATAATCTAATCACTTTTTTCGACATACTCCGATCTATCTTCGGTTCCGGTTAATTCAGAAAGCAATTTCCCACATTGGGTACAGTCTTATATACGCTATGGTGATGCTGCAATATCGAACACTGAAATAAGTGCAAACAAATTGTAGGTTTTTGCGTACTATTTGCGAATGGTAAATTTTATTACCGACTAAATACGATACGGTAATTCGACGCAAGTTGGTGATTGGCTCAGTTTGGCTGCGGGCAGCAAGTTTCCATTCAAAATTTCGGCCAAATCGCTGCAGATAGACATAGATTACTACTGGCATCCTAACGATCGACCAAAATGAAATCTGGCCATAAACAGTCTAACTGATTTTGGGACCAAGTCCCACAGGTTTCCATAGATTTTCAATCATCATAATCCGTTGTAATGGTAACTGACACAGTGCTTTGCGCGGATTTCGCTTTTTAGGCAGACCTATTCACAGAAGTTATGTAACTACTTCCGTTTACACGAAACAAATTGTTGGTTTTTGTGTATTATTTGTGAATGTTGAATTTTATAACCGACTCAATTGCACATTAGAAGACATTTTAAGTGGTTGAGCAGTACGGTTTTGTCCGCGGTTGATTACTTATGGTTTACGGCCGTTCATCGTCATCATCATGTTAGTCATCATTTTCATAGTGTCAGTTGATCTGATGCTGGTATAGCCATGTTACACAATGTTACTATCAGAGAGTTCGTCAGGAATTTACAGTTGAAACTTTAGTCGAAATAACATGGTTACTTGCCCGCAAATATTGTAGTAATCACACCTTATTGCACATTTCATGAATGTTTGTCGTCAAAGGTTTCGTTTGAGTGGAGGACAGACTTAACTTTCTGGAACAGTAAGACGGACTTTCAACAACTTTAACATAACTTCGCACAAAATCAACATAAACATCGCAAATTAACTAAAATCCAGTAGGATCGGTGTCACAATCGTTCTCGGTCGTTAAACGCTTGAAGTAAACATCTGTGACGTGGAGATCGCATTGCGTGCACATGTACGATTTGTTGCAAAATAGTTAGAAAAGCGTGAAACGATCGTAAATATTTTTTCATTTTCGGACTTTTGACATCTTTGACAATTGATTAACTTGAGTGAAATCGGAAATTTGCGGATAAGTAACCATGTGATTTCGCCAAACTCTATACCGACTGATGTAGTATTCTGACGACTGTACACTCTCTGGAGATTCAGCAGCATCCTGATAAAGGGGCCGGTTACGATCACCGATTGGTGAAAATAAGTCAGAAGGTTAGTTTCACTGATCGGTGATCAAGACTGATCGGTGATTTTAGCATTTTAGGCTAAAATCACTGATTGGTGAAGCTAACTGCCAACGCCAAAATTACTGATCTGCTAAAATCTGCACTAAAAACAAAGCTGAAAATGTGGCAAAGTTAGAAGATCACTATCACCAATGCATATAAAATAACTATCAAAAAAACATCAGCACCATAAAAACTATGCACATCTTATATTATACAGAGCTAGTCTTAAAGATGACCTAATTGTTCAGCAGCATGCGCATATGAATTGTTCATTATCGTTCGTTGGCAACTGAATATCACGCACACAACACTTATGGTACCAGTAAAAACAGACGTCACACTTGTTTCAAGCAATATTCTTCGACGCATCAATACTAGTAGGAGGCTATGTCATCCCACACTCCACACGTCTCTCTCCATCTCTATCACTATCTGTACATGTTTTCTTTTTACCTCGTCTTTGTTTTACTGCTTTGCCTACTGATCCACTCTGTCTGGGCTTATATGCTCATGCAGTGGTGCACGTTGTAACTCTGGCTCATCAGGTTTAACATCTCTCTCTTTATAATCTCTGTCGGGAATGTTTTTGGCTACTTTGCTGTTGCTGTTACTGTTTTCTTCCTTTTCACATTGCTTTTTCCTGAAACTGAGCAATCGTAGTTTTAAATCTCTCACTGAAATCCCTACTATGGGTATGTTTAAATATCACGGTTTCGCCCCATCGGTGATCGTAGTTCACACGGCTAGCATCACTGATTGGTTATAAATTTTAGCCTAGAAGGTTAGAACCACTGATCAGTGATACTAACCTTCTGACTTTTTTTTACCGATCGGTGATCCTAATCACTTTGCCTGATAAACACAGCTGTCTCTACATCTCAGTCAACCTATCTACTGCCATCTACGCCGGAGAAATCTTACATCTGTAGCCAAGACCAGACATGTGCTCTATGTGTTGAACAGACGATGTCTGCAAAATATGCTAGGCATCTCGTGGAAAGATCACATTAGCAGCGAGGAGCAGAAGTAGATAAGTTCCACGGTGCAGTTAACAAGAGACGAAAGCGATTCATTGGCCATGTCCTACGTCTTCTATCAGCATGATCAAGCAGTGCAGCAGTACAGTCAGTTTTGGTCCACCATCGCAAACGTCTGCCATTGCAAAGGGCTGCTATCAGATTAATTTAACCCTGACCCTTTGCGATGGCGGGCTGCTCCCTACAGTGGACCCCAGAATGTGGAAAATGTAGATGAGGCAGACCTAAGAAGACATGGCAGGACACACTGCATGATAGTCTACAAGCGATTGATGTCAGCTGGGAGGAGGCTAAGTCTGTGGTTAGTGACTGGAAGGAATAGAGATCACTCGTCACCCAGTATTCCAGTGGAAACAGGAAGGCCAGTCTTAAGTCTAAGTACTGTAAGTCACTAAGTGCTAAACTACTAGGCTGTGAGGCCAAATGAATTACTGATAAACAGTGCCATATGCAGCAAGAAGATCCAGTTTCATGTTCCATAATGCTCAGATGTGCCAGTTTTCTTATATCAGAAACATGTTGTTTACATCTGACTGATTTTGTGTTTCAGAGTTGGACTTCAGAAATGCATTCGTTTTGGAGTTTTGCTGCTGTGTTATTCCTCGTCACACTTTGCTCTGTTGTACATGGATTCTACGTGCCTGGTGTTGCACCACGTGACTATGGCAAAGGAGAAGATGTCTTTATAAAGGTACATTGTTTAATGTTTATATGACATATGTGCTGCAGTCTCACAGCTCTTGCATATGATGCAGGCATGATTTATACGGATTTATTTGCGAACTTGCCTAGCAATTATTCAGTTTACGAGATCTGTCTTGAAATGTGAATTTAAAGTTTTTGATTTATGAAAGCTGTCTTAAATACTAAAATTATTGCTAATATTCTGATTGCCAGCATCGTGGTTTTAACCACAGCAAGTATTATTCAAGGCTGCAGCATAAGGCCTGCAGTATATTTCATTAATACCAGTGATCTCCAGGTAGTCACTCCAGGGCAGTGTATCTGTAAACTCACTGACGATACTTATTTGATTATATTCGCATCAAACATAGCCTCCAGGCCAGCAGAAATGAACAACACCCATGTGAACAACACGTGGGCAGCAGCGAATAACTTAACGTTGAACTGTGAAAAATCCTGTGAGATTTTGTTCATCGATTTAAAGCATAGACGTCATATCGATGCTCCAGCAGAACTTCCAAATATCTATAGCCAGAGTTGACAATCTGAAGATACTTGGAGTCACATTTTCAAGAAATCTATAGCTTCAGAACATATCGAAAACATTCTAAAGTCTTGTTCACAAAGCATGTATGCTCTGCGTTTGTTGAAGCTATGGTGTAGACGGGTACATACCTGTTTCAGTGCAACGTGTCGGAGTATCTTGGAGTTGACATACCCGAGGATTTTTTTTTGCAATTGTTGAATCTCAAAACAACATTGCTTTTGTCAAGTGTATAAACTTCTACCATAATCTGTAATGTTGATTATACATTAACTCAACCTTGATCTTACTGATTCATTCATTCATTCATTTCTTTATTACAGCAAATGTCAAAACGCATTTGTTGTTACAAATAATATAGACATATTGCGATTATGTTAACAAGTAGGTAAGTATCATATCTTACGTCAAGCATACATAAAACAATTTTCTCAAAAAAAGTACATTTTAAGTAGTATGTCAGTGATTTAAAGCAAATTTTGAATGTAGCACAAGGTACAGACTTAAGTAGCATAGCTGAGTTCTTATGTTTTAGCACATAAATTAAGTGCCTTTGACTCTTCATGGCACCGAATGGCCTATGTTGTGCTGATAATGTGTCATTAAGAAAATACTCACTAACAGCACATCGGCACAACACAGGCCATTTAGCGTCACTGTACATTGCCTTTATGTGTTTTTAGGCTGTCAAGTTGACGAGTGTAAAGGCACAGTTGCCATATGAATACTATACACTGGGTATATGCAAGCCAGATGAAATAACCTACAAGTCTGAGAACCTAGGTATGTGGCTGCCATTTTTATATTTTGGCATTAAAAGAATTTTTGATGTATTGTATCAAAAATTAGGTTTTCTGATCAGACTGATCCACTGCTTTATATATGGTCAGTGGCTGATGTGCACGTTGAAATAAAAAGACAATTTTAGTAGTACTTTGAGCATTGGGCTGTCATTTTAGTGATAGTATTAAGCTAAAGTTGTCACTGTTGTTAAGTGTGCCGTTGCTTTCAGGTGAAGTGCTGCGTGGAGATCGCATCGTCAGTACTCTGTACTCGGTTTGTCTTCAGATGTCTTTTTTGTATTATCTGATTAGCATTTAAACCGCACTTGACTTGCACTGGTACCGTTTTTACAACTTTTCACTGCAGTCATGCATCATAAAGGAAACAGCAGTATAGTCTGCGCAGTGTGAAATCTGAGTGCGGTTCAAATACGATACTGCACTGGAGTGGTATAAGCTTGTACGGCATACTTGCTTTCCCACTCTAGTAGTGTGGTATGCAGTAGTTACAGCTAAAACAAATGAAATTTGATTAAATTGGTGTCAAATTAACTTGTAGTGTGGCAGTTGTAACTTTTGTTGGAAGTCATATAAGGTCTGCTGCTCTTCAGAAGACATTGTATGCTGAAATACTTTTATGATTATGGGTGATATCAGTTTGTGGGGCCTTCTCTCTCTGCTCTACTGAGTTATTTGAGCATTTCGAGCCAGATACCACTTCATGCAAAGCTCTTAAGCCTAAGTCGTTTGTTAACATTCTGGTTCAGATATCACGTAATAATGCACTGTCACTTTCATTGACATAAGCAGGGCAGTATAAGATCCGTGAATGTGAGAATGGCATATGTTATTTGCAGGTCCGGATGGCTGAAGACAAGCAGTGTCACTGGCTGTGTGAGAATAGGACCTTTGATGCCGAGGAGACAAAACTGTTACACAAGCGCATCAGACAAGGATACAATGTCCACTTGTACGTTGTTCTGTGTTGATGTCTTTCTTGCACATGTTTATTTGCAGTGAACACTGTGATAAGCTTAAAGGTGCTAGCAGACTATTAAGTAGGTGTAGGGCTTATAGCTCTTACGGAGCAAACTCCTCACAGAGCTACAGAGCGTCACTTGTCACATGGGATCACAGAGTGTTACCTGCCACCCGACAGAGGTGAACGCGCCCTGCCTTAACCCCAGCCAGATAGGCCGGTACTCGATTTACCTACCCCGGAGGGATGGAAGGCTGAGTTGACCTAAGTGGCTGGTTACATACTGAGAATCCGAGATGGTTTACCTGCCTACAGGCAGTCACCCATTGCAGTACTAACTGGGCCCGGCGTACAGTAACTTCGTTCATCGGATCAAACGTGTTACCACTACACTGCCGACCCAAAGTAGTCAGCGGAAAGTAATGATTAATTTATCAGTTAGTTGTTAGCAACGTGCTTGACTAGTTATGTTATCGATTAATATTTGAATAAAATTTAGGAGATTTTTTAATGGGGCCAATGACACTAATTTGTTCCAGATTCTAGTCTAGTGTATAGTGTTAGTTTTGCACTTTGTGGGCTCTCTTACATAACCACACATAAATAATTTTGATACCATAGAGATAATTGTTATTTTTTTGTCATCTAACACTCACTTGAAAAAGTGCTATTATAACCAAAAAATTTTTAATCTCAAGATTGAGATGCCACTGATTCGGGAATTCAGGAGTGGCTAGAACGGCCAGGATTCAGGATCACATGATTGCAATCACTAGTGGTGGGTGCAACAGGAGCAGCACTTTAGTTGCCGTGGATCTGTGTCTGTCTGTGGCTGCAGGATAACAGACAATCTTCCATGCTCAACAAAGATAACGTTGAAGAACAATGAGGTCCAGCATGAACATGGTTATCGTCTGGGTTCAGTTGTCAATGACAAGGTAATGTGACCAGTGCCACTCACTGTTAATCAGAGTTGGCAGTTTTTTTGTCAAAGCCAGTTTAAGCTATGGGTAACGCAAAGTAAGCATTTTTACGCACGACAGCAGGTACTGCTATAGCGCATCTTAGCCATCACAGTTCTGTCCGTCCGTCTGTCTGTCTGTCCGTCACACGGGTGGATCACTCAAAAACGGTGCAAGCTAGGATCACCAAATCTTCACCATTGGCTGCCCGGAAGACTCTAGTTTCAGGAACCGTAAAGCTTTTCCATTAATTCGAAGGGGGGTCATCCTGAACAAGGGCGATAAATGAGAGGGGGTGGGCAAAATTTGCGATTTTTGGCCAATAAGTCGCTGTATCTCAGTAACGGTGCGAGATAGGGCCTAGGTTACTATTAATCACTAATAGGAAGTCGCAGACTGGCTCTCGATTGCCACCGAATTCGATGACCTTGAACGCTAGAATAAGGGTTTTTATGGGAAAAATTTGCGATTTTCAGCCAATAATGGTGGAATTCATGCATTGGTCGTGGCGTGCAGTACTGAAATTCATGCACTGGATATGGCGCTAGGCATCATTTATTGTCGAGTCTAAATGAAACATCGTTGTGAGCTTAGATTTCGTTTGCACTGAGTCTTCACACATGCATTGCTGTCGCGCATTCCCCTTTGCATTAGCTAGGCTTTTCTTGTTTTTGCCAAAAACCAAGCCTTGCTGTTAATTTTCAATAATTTTCATTTGTTTTGACTCAAACTGACTAGTCAGCATTTCAGTGCCATCAGTTTGGTGAACTGAAGCTGGTAAATAGAAATTCTGCTGCGAGTCTTTTTGAAAATTCACATTTTTAGAGGACGACATATGGCCTAATATTGAGCAGATCTAGAAAAATGGCTGTTTGAACAAAAATGGACAGTTATAGTAGCTGTTTCGTTAAAGTCCAGCATTGGAGAATGGCCTGGCTGCTCTCTTGCGTCTGATGTCATTGTAAAGTTGTCTTATAGGTAACTGTGAGTCTGTAACAGCCACTGTCAACTGTGCAGTGTGTTCTCAAAAAACAAGCATTTTTTGTCAGAACTTTGTCAAATTTCTGTCGACTTAGATAATTTTTGGCAAAAAAAGTGCACCTCACATAGTTTTATTGCCTTGGCTAATTTTTTGCTAAAAATTATCAGAGTTGATGGAAATTGGATGAAGTACTGGCAAAAGAATTTTGCCTGGCTTTTTGGGACATACATGTATGTTGTGTTCGGATGTGTTGTAGGTGTATATTAACAATCATCTGAAGCTTGTGCTCTATTACCACCAAGAAGAGCTGTAAGTAACTCACTCACTAAGGGCATGTCGCACCATTGCCCCAGCGTTGTTCATGATCTCGGTTCAGCTGAATCTAGGTCAAATGTTGAACCAAGTTCACACTGGCGTACGTTGCACCAAGTTGAACTCCGATCAGCTGATGCTGTTCAGTTGAACGGCCGTGGTAATACCGTGGACGACTCTGATTGGTCAAGCCACGATCAGCCTACGAGCCAACTACAGTGACGTCAGAGCACGAAACAGTCCAGTACAGATTGGCCATAATTTGTCCGAATTTTAAGTTTCCCTGAAGTTACTACACAATTTTCGCATTAACAGTTGCATTGATGAAGTTCCGAAGATATGCATTTTGTGTTCCAATAGATACTCGTTAATTATTCTACGTCCGTTGTCAAGATAATATGTTTACCATAGCTATGGCGTAGTAACTGCGCATCGGCACTCTAGAAAACCAGACACGTTAATCATTTTCATACTGCATTGTTGCTGTCCTAATGTAGCTCTTCTATTGCTGTCCGATCCGCTATAGGCCTATTAAGCGCACAGATTCTCCATAAGAAAAAAATGATCTTGTCGGCCTTAGACGATTTCAGGCGGTTGAGTTTTTTGTGATAATGTCACCGGCTTTTGAGAATAGTCGCTCGCTGGCCACCAAGGTAGCTGGCACGCCCAGCAGCTGACGCATAATGACATTGATGTTCGGGTACGACGCACTGGATGTGCGGTTCATGTGTCTTTGGCTGTACGCAGTCGCTGGTAGGCCTACATGGTGCCGTTGTAAACCGAAGTCCTGTCTACTAGCCTGCAGCACGATTGCAGGAACAGAGTTAATTACTAACAGGTGTGAGTAGAGACTACTTGTTTTTATGCCTAATCGACGGATGGACATTGGTCACTGCACGTTATTGTGATCGACTAGCGACTATGTGCATGTGTTTCTGCATGTGTTGTTTGACCTCCCTGTCTGTCTGTCTGTCTGCCTACCTCTGTCTAGTCGACCAACACTTAGCTGAGGAGTAATAATGCAAGTTTGCCTCATGTTCAGGCATAGCAGAATGAGGCATGATACATTAGAGATGGGCACATTAGCGAGAACGACAGGGAGATACAGATATGGACAGTAGATGACTTGATAGGAAATAATATTTGCATCGATTTGAAGAAAAGCAGCTGAAGATGGGAGAATTTGGTATAAACCTACTATTGAATGAGCAGATCACTGAAATAGAGAGGAGCCAAACTGTGTGGTTTTTGTGCTAGTTCTTGAGTTGAAGTTAAACCACAAAACAAATCATTTTATTCATTTGATTATCGCTGCTGCTACTGCTATGTTGTTTATCAATTGTAAGCTCGCAGCTGCTGTCTGGTATCAGTTAACTGATAGGTAATTAATGATGTTCTGTATGTCGTGTGTGCAGAAGTGAGGGTCAGCCAATGTATCGGGTTGTCGGCTTTGAAGTTGTTCCACACAGGTCTGTACCTGCATTATGCTGCTCAGCCTGGCTGTGTTCTACAGGTTGCACATAGATTCCAGAAATTTGTGCAAAATCATGCAATTTAATCTTTAAATTTTCCAGGATTGGAAAGTGATGGAATCAGGACGAGGTGCTGGAAAGTTATGGAAAATAAAACCAAATGGTTGCCAGATTTTGGACCCGTTTACATGTTTTTGGCGTTTGTGTTCATTGTGATCATTGTCTACTCTTAGACTTGGTTTGAGCTGTTGTTTAGTGATCTATTCCCATTAGTTTGACATGTAAGGTAACATTTCCTTTTCTAGATCTTCAAATAGTAGATTTTTAAATTACATTAATACCATGATTGATTATTTAGACTGCACTTGAATCACAGTTTTAATGCATATCTGATTAGCATAGCAGGTATGTGTCATTATGTGTCATCAGACATGAAAATTACGTGAAATTACGTTTCGCACAAACTTGTCCGAGAGCAGAATAGTCAACGTGCATATCTGCAGATCTTATCATATCGATATAAAAATTTTTTATTAGATTGTTATTTTAAGACATTTATCTGTCAATTATTTTGTTTTTGTGCTCATTTTTCATGTTGTGACCTTTATTACTTTTTTTATAGGTGTCTGGCTTACAGACATGGCCCTATGTGTATTATGGTCTTAATTTTCCATTGCGCTGCTCATGAGACATGACCCTATCCTTGTGGTATAACTGTGAATATGGTCCTCAATAGTGCAATTTCCTTGCAGTTACTGTGGTTTTTCTGCCTTTTCTATTCCTTTACAGTCTTCTAAGTCTTCCTATAATTGCAATAGCTGTTCTGATCATTTAGTTGCATTGGTGTTGCAGCTTTAAGCTCGGTACGATATCAGCAGACAAGAAGGAAGGTGGTAAATGCACTGTACCTGCTGACGTTGAAACCGCTGCTCAGGAAATTCCTGAATCGGGTAACTATGGGGTGCCTAATTCTTTTTATGATTTATATTTTATAATTATTCTCGGTTAGATCATCTGAAGTCGATATTTGGTGAACTGTCAGAGCAGAGCTAGATTCATTCAGGTTCAGGCTGTGCTTAGTATTTCACAGCCAAAGATTGGCTGACAGCTTCGAAATGTTCGGAATTCAACAGCTCTCAGGTAAAGTTAAGAGTATTGTCTGTAAAAAATCTTGTCACAAAGAAAACTTTATTTTTTACTAGAACGTTTGTGAAAAGGCTAACTTCAAGCAATACGTAAGCAGAAATTGGTGTACAAAGTGACAAAGCTGTACTGAACTGTTTAGTTTAGTTCAAAGACTAAAAGTTTCATACGTTTATTTATACATTATTCACTCATCGTTGGTATCGATCGTCTAAGTTGCTGTGCTTGTTGGTCCGTTATTACTTGTATTCGTGACTGTTTGTGGACAAGTAAACCATCTTTGTATATAACTGACCACCACGGTCAACTTAGTTTTCCATTCTTTCAGGGTAGTTATATCAAGTACTCAGTACAGGCCTGCCAGGCTGTGGTTAAGGTGCGATGCATTCACCTTTAACCTTCATGTGTTGCCATGTTGCAGGTAGCGTGAGCCTGATGTTCACGTACCAGGTAGAGTGGCACAGTAGTGAGGTGCGGTGGGCATCACGCTGGGACACGTACCTAGCTATGAGTGACGTTCAAATCCATTGGTTTTCCATCATCAACTCTGTGGTCGTTGTCTTCTTTCTTGCAGGTCTTTCATGTTTCTTGCTTATTTTTGTGCCAACAAACTTGAGATTTTGATACTTTGGCATTGCTTGGTCCTATCTGATTTTATTTTTTTTTATGAGAATCTTGTTTCTATGACTTGAGAGTTCTTATAAGTATAAGATAAATATAAGATGTATAAGAGTATAAGATGCAGAAAGTAAAAGACATGTTTCAGAATCGGATTCAGATTCTCTGCGTTGCATTCGTAGGTCTGTGATAAAAGACGTGTTTTTTTGCTAGTGGCGACGAGAATCTCATAATCCAGAAAGTAAAAGACATGTTTCAGAATCGGTATTTCAGCACGAAAAATCCTGTTGCAGAGATACAAAAACTAATCAACCAGTTAGGTTAGTTAGGTTTGGGTTTTTGGATGGTGTTTATTCTTAAACGCATTGTCGTTATGCAATACCATATTACTGAGTAATCTTGCTGCTATATTTTTATGCTGTTATTATTGTATTGTGGAAACATTAGTGTAAATGTCTTGCTCCAATAATATTTTTAAATTCGCTCATGAGGACATGACCCAACCCGAAGTAACTGTTTATTGTTCAGCCAAAGTAAAGTCAGCATTGGTAGCAGTAATAGCAGTGGTAATGGAGTAGAACTGGGCAGCAGCAGTAGAAACTGTTCGGGGCAATAAGTCTGCATGGTTACTGTATTGGATGGTGTTGTCTCATAGATTTGTGTTAAGTTCAAGAGTGTTGCTGTTGCAGGCATATTGACAATGATAATTGTGCGCACTCTGAGACGTGACATCGCAAAGTACAACAAGATAGACGAAGAGGTTTGTCCTAGTCTTCTCTGCTCATTTCCTACCAAACTTGATTAGCGTCGTGGCATGGACAGTTTGTGTCCTCCATTTGTTGATAGTCTTACTTGCTCAATGACTAGCTATCTTTCATTCCTGATCGGGGCACTTGTGTCTCTGTCGTGAATTTGTCTCCCAGCCAGGTATTCTTCCTGGCCTGGTTGTGGGCTGAGTAGCGAAACACCAGATGCTCCGCCGTTTTGTCTGTGCCGTTGCAGTGTGGACAGGTGGCCGAGTCCTGGTGCCCAATGCAGTGAAGGTATGCTGCTAGCAGCCTAGAATGACCAGTACATAGTTGAGCCACTGGCTGGACCATGCAGTGACTAGCTGTCTGTGATCGTCACCAGCATCGTGGGTTAAAATATTAGGCAGGGAAGGAAGTTGCAATTTTCTGACAGAATTTAACTAGTGGATTAACCTCGCGACTGAGGTTAGGTAATGTAGAAGATAACTTGAATGTGAAAAGCTCTGTCGTCAGTGATAGATATGTATTGTTTTGTTAGGATGACACACTGGAGGAGACAGGGTGGAAACTGGTGCATGGTGATGTGTTTCGACCACCTCAGCGCACCAAGTTGCTTGCGGCTCTTATCGGCTCCGGGATTCAGATTCTCTGCGTTGCATTTGTAGTGATTGGTGAGCACTTTGCTTGATTCGTTTCCGACTCTGGGTTTTCCCCTTTCGACATAATTTACATGGAAATTAAGATATGAGCACACATGGTGAGAATTGTAGAGTGCACTTGTGTACTCTGTTGAACAGCTTGCTTGTCCCAACAGTTGTCTTACACATTTAGTACCACCAAAATAGGACTGTGTTGCTGTTGGACAGGGCTAAAAGGGCCAATAGCCAATAGCTTAGGTCAATTCAGCCTTCTGTCTTTCTGGGGTAGGTAAATTGAGTACCAACCTATCTGGCTGGGGTTAAGGTGTGGTGCGTTCACCTGTGTCGGGTGGCAGGTAACACTGTGTGATCCCATACGGCTGGTGACGCTCCATAGCTCTGAGATGGGCTTCTCACAAAGAGCTATATTACCACCTTTAACCATCACCACCTTTAATAGCTATGTGCCAACGCTGATGTCATTGCTGTGAATATTGCAGCATGCCACAGCAGCTATGGTGGTCAGATTTAGCCTTGCGCAAAGCTTGATATCAAGTTGTTGTTGCTGCTGCTGTTGTTGTAGTCCTTGCAATGCTCGGGATGCTGTCGCCTGCCTCTCGTGGTGCCCTGATGACTGCGGGCATCTTCATCTTCATGTTCATGGGGTTCGTTCATGTGTCTCTTCGTTCACTTTTTAGCCGACCATACTGTTGGTCATACTTATGGCACATTGTTGTGTCTGTCCTCTGTCACACATGTATTGTGACTAAATGGTAGGTCTTACCGGAAAACTGTCTGAATAAGCAAATAGGTTTACTCGACTGATGTCTGTGGTATCAAATTGTATCCTCTACAACTTTTTATTACCCATTCTGGAGTACTTACTGTACTTATATGTCTAATTGCAAATTGCTTGCTAGTAGTTTTTTTGAGGGTGTTGCTAGAAGTTTACATTTGAAAGTCATTTAAATAAGTAAGAAATTATGTTCTTATTGGCAAGCCTTTGGAATTGGACACAGTCAATACGGTCGGCTCTATCTTGTGACAGCCATTTTTGTTTTAGCTAGATAGTTTTATTTTTGTTCACAAGTTGTATTTGTGCATTATTGATGTCATCACTTGCAATTAACATCGTCACTTTATGTTATTCTATGTTATTTCCTGTGTGCTGGTGTGCTATCATTTTGAAAATAACTCGCTCAGATGAATTTTTATGCCATCGGTTGACAGTTTGACATTTGTCATTATCATTTCACATTTCTGTAGTCGGTTAAAGGTGGACCTGTTTGTGATAGCCTAACTGTCCCTTAGATGCCTCGGCCTTGCTATCAAATCATGTGCCTCTCTGTAGACAGGTAAACCATCTAAGGTTACAAACGTGTCAAGTGTCAGCAACAGTATATAAGCGGATAGTTTTTAATTTTAATTTTTTAATAAAAGTGGTGACATGTCCTAGATGGCGCCTAATGACTTCTGCTTTTAGGCGCCACGTATAAATATGCTTTATTATTATGCGGCCATCCTTCCTAGAAGGAGGCCCCATTATGTATCGATGCTGTCTGTCCGTCTGTTCATCCCGTGCCTCCACCTAGAGAAAAAACGAAAAGGCCTAGGAAGACCAAACTTGGTAGGAAGGGTACCTGGGACACGAGCACCCCGTGGACCAATTTCAAGGTTCCCAGCTGTTGCTTGGGTGGGCCGACCGTACCCGAAAGCCAGCGTGCCTCCACCTAGAGGGAAAACGAAAAGGCCTACGT
>Ga0209367_1002625_pt1 | contig 23882 bp, 22 predicted proteins | sample WorMetLIZISLAND2_FD_187412 | JGI IMG/M metagenome (GOLD analysis project Ga0209367, IMG submission 187412) | Marine gutless worms symbiont microbial communities from Max Planck institute for Marine Microbiology, Germany - Olavius geniculatus... ... | reverse complement strand
AATATAACTATTTGAATACTGTTAATCTGATGTAGTAAAAAATACAGCCATTTACACAGTTTTTATCAAAGTTTGCATTATATGCCCATAGGCCTTCCATGTAAATATTTGACAGCCGGTAGCAACCACCTCTAAATATTAACCAATTTCTATGAAATTGTTTACAGAATTTTTTTTCATAAGATGCAACAAAATGAGAGGGTGCTCCACGAAAAAATCCAAGTTTCATATTTTCTGAATCACCCTAATGTTAAGGTAGTACAAACGACGTAAATGAACTGAACTAAGTAACTGACATGGTTTAGTTTTTGACGAACTGACCATTGAGCAAGCATTAATACATTTCAGTAGGCAACGTCTAACGGCGTCGGTGGCCTACGTGACAACGCTCACGTACGCATCAACCAATAAGCTCGCCCTGCTTGCCCATTGGTCAGTTCATCAAAAACTAAACCGTGTCAGTTCAGTTCAGTTCAGTTACATCGCTTTGTAGGCGCCTTCAAACTAAAACTAAACTAAATTTTGCAAGCAATTATGTATTAGATAGATGTAGGAACGGCACACACGTAAGTCGTTTGAATTCTTTCCCTTAAAGCTGCGGAGCGTCACCTGCCACATGGGATCACACAGTGTTACCTGCCACCCAACACAGGTGAACGCGCTCCGTTACCTATCCCGAAAGAATGTAAAGCTGAGTTGATCTAGCGTGGGCACAACCAATAAAGATTATAAACACCTTTGCAGAAATGAAACTAACCGGTTCGCAGGCAGGTGCGGCCGTTCGCTTGTAGTTGATAACCGGAGCGACAACTGCAGATGTAAGAGTCATCAGTATTCGTGCAGATATGATCACATCCGCCATTACTATACTGGCATTCGTTCAACGCTACACACAATACACGAAGTACATGTTATGAAGCTTTAAAAAAAAGAAATCAGCGGAGTAATTTTGGTGCGGGTAAGCTAGCCTAAAACTATTTTTACTGACTTCCTTCCTGTCGCCTAATCAACAAGATAATGTTCATACGAACACGGAATCTGTCCAATGCATTTCGATAGTTTACAGTAGCCTGTATGTCCGTATAAATATAATCAGTGAGCGGTTTAGACTGGTAGAAAAATCAAACAGTTTAATTTCAATGTGTACAGCAGCAATGATCCTTTCAGCCTTCTATATTATTTTAACTAAACAATAAACATTGTCAGTCACGAGACCAGTCGACTCCAGGGGGTCGACTTCCTATGGGTGGTCCATAGTGACTATGCATCCATCTGCCACCGTTACGGAGATATGGTGCCTCAAATATTGGACGCACGGACGTGGACACGGAAAGAGAAGTGGAAGAAGAAAAAGAGAAAGAGGAAGAGAGGGGAAGGGAAAGGGAAACGGGAGGGAGAAGGGAAAGAAAAAAAATGGAAAGGTAAGGGAAAGGGGAAGGAAAAGGAAAAGGGGAACGAAAAAGAGAAGGGATAAGCGAAGGAAAAAAGTAAAGGAAAAAGGAAGGAAAGGGGAAGGGAAGGGAAGATAAAGGAAAAGGGAAGCGGAAGGTAAAGAGAAGGGGAAGCGGAAGGGAAAGGCGGAGGAAAAGGGCAAGAAAAAGGGAAAAAGGAAGGGAAAGGAAAATGGGAAAGGAAAAAGGGTAAGGGGAAGGAAAAGGAGAAGGGGAACGAAAGGTAGAAGGAAGATAGCTTTAAAAAGTTGGACGCATGGACGCACGGACACTCAGGTGATTTTTCACTCTGTCCAATGCTATGCATTGCTTTGGGCAGACAACAAAATAAAAGTAGTGAAAGATGGGAAAATATAAGTCCTGTAATTTGTAAAACATTATTTTCAACTAGCCTGTAATAGAAGAACATTCATTCATTTATTCATTCAGTGTGCCTAGCCAGTATCCTAACGTAGGCGGCAGTCATGACGTCTCTCTCTCGTCGTTGTTTCAAAGTAACAACCATTGTCAAGCGGCTGAATACCAGTTGCCCCCTCGAACCAAGTAAGAAATGTCAGTTGTTGATGACCACGTGCTCTATATCTTTCAACTTTGCCCGTTAAAACAAGATTTTCCATTGATTCTTTTCGCAGAACATGACCAACAAATCGAATTTGACTTGCAATAACTGACTTCATCAGATCTTGACATGTGTCAGCTCGTTGTAACACTTCTGCATTAGAAATCCTTCGAGTCCATTAAACTTTCAACATTCTGCGACCAGACATAGCCTAACATTTCAGTATCCTCAGCCGTGTTCCTAGTGTCACGCTTTTTAAAGTCAAAACACGTTCCAAGCGTTTATAGCTGTTCTCTGCCATCCCAATTCTTCTCTTTATTTCAGCATCGCATTTTCCATCAGATGTCACCATACCGCCTAAGTAGATGAATCGATCTACTTGTTCTTAAACTTCACCCTTTACTTTTATGTTGCAGGCTGGTTTATTTTCCTTCTTCGAAAACACCATTATGCACGACTTCCTCTTATTAATTTTAAGACCTTTTCTTTCGCTTTCCTCAACCAAAACATCCTAAAAATTGTTGTAATTTCTGTTCACTGTCTGCAATCTGTGCTGTATCGTCTGCATATCTCAAGTTGTTAAGGTTCACACCTCCTACTCTGATTCCATCTAGTTCTTTCATACATCGTATTATCATTTCTGTGTAAAACAGAACAAATCTGGTGACAGAATACACACCTGTCTCACACCCCTCATGATTTCCACATATTCCATTTATTCGTACGGCAGCTTGTTGGTCCCAATAAAAATTTTTTATCAACATAATGTCTTTACCATTTAAGTCAAGTGATTCTAACATCTCAAACAAGGCTTCATGCTGCACACGATCGAAGGCTTTAGAGTAATCTATGCAACATCTTTCTGCATTTCTATCGCTCTTTTTGTGACAATCCTCATCGTGAACACGGCATTTCGAGTTTCTTTATCAGGCATGAATCCACGTTGTTCTTCTGCCACTTCACCAGAAGTCCTGCCTTGTAATCTTCCTAACAACACCCTGAGCACTGACTTAGTCAGATGGCTCATAAGGCAGGCTAAAACGCCTTTATAAATGTGCATGTTCTCGACAGGCATTTTTGGCGCTACCCGCTACAGGTGTGAATTGGCCATAAAATTGATCCAGTTCATTTATATCACTGCCTTGATCACTCTCGGCATGACAAAAAAATAAACAGATACTGCGAGACAAAATGCAGACCACTTACAGTTGCAGGGTGTTCCTCCGCTGACGCGCACTTTTACAAAGCCAACTGTACAGACGCAGTAGGGCACAGCGATCCGCGCCTGAGTCATCGCAACCTCGCACATCTGATCACAGTTCAGCTGATTGCACAGGTTCTCGATGACTACAACACAACATAACACTATCACAGTTTAGCACAAGTTAAAGGTTTTAAAAGTTAAAGGTGGAGTATAGCTCTTCGTGGAAAACCCTTCGCAGAGCTAAGTGAGTGTCACCTGCCATATGAGGTCACACAGTATTGCCAGCCACCCGGCACAGGTGAACGTGCCCCGCCTTAACCCCAGCCAGAGAGGCTGGTACTTAATTTACCTACCCCAAAGGGACGAAAGGCTGAGTTAAACTTGGTGTTGGTTATATACCAAGATGCTGTTTCTGTCTGCAGGTAGTCACCCATCCATGTAGTAACCACTTGATGGCGACCAGATAAGTTGTTGATTTTAAATCTTCACCAGATCTACTTAAATGCATCAGCTACATAATGTTAAGTTTCTTATGCAGTGGACTCATACGACCGTAACAGAAATAGTGCGAGTACGAATATCTCTGACCTTCAGTACTGCCGAGGAGACTGTCGATAGGCCCGGGCAGCCCAGTGCTTCCTGGGGCACCCTGCAGGCCTGGTAGACCGCCTGTCCCAGGCCCACCTCTCAAGCCGGTCGCTCCAGCCCCGCCCGTGTATCCAATCTCACCCGTCGCACCAGTTGCACCACGGACGCCCACTTGACCGGACGCGCCAGTCCAGCCATACCTTCCAGTACTCCCAGTCGCCCCTTCGACTCCGGTGCGTCCGGGAAAACCGCCGGTTCCGGGGAAGCCGGGTAAGCCGGGGAGTCCGGTGTCACCACGCTGACCCGTGGCTCCGTCGTCCCCTCTGCGTCCGGTGGCCCCGGGCAACCCCTGTTCACCCGTATCTCCAACTGCACCGATCACACCCGGCGCGCCGACCGCTCCGGTCTTCCCACGATCTCCGGGAGAACCGGTCCCACCAGACACTCCGACCGACCCAAAACTGCCTGTCCAGCCCACCGTACCGCTCAAACCCTGTAGACCGGTCGCACCCGTACCGCCTGTACTGCCCATGGGACCCGGAAATCCCATCTGTCCGGTAAATCCGGTGTCTCCTGCAAATCCCCGGAGTCCCGTAGCACCCTGCTGTCCTACCGGGCCGGGAAATCCACGCGTTCCGGCTGCGCCGGTGAATCCGACGTCTCCGGGTTGTCCGGGGAATCCATTCACTCCGCGCACTCCCTGCGATCCGGGGAAACCCCGAGCCCCAGCGAAGCCAGGGGGTCCCTGGCGGCCGGTGGCACCTGGTAGACCGGCAAAACCCTGGGCTCCAGGAAACCCGGTTGGACCGGGTACGCCGATACTTCCTGGAGGTCCTGATACACCTGTTTGTCCGGTAAAACCCGTGGCGCCGAATCTTCCAGGCAGACCCGTGGCACCTGTCCATCCGACTGATCCTGGAATACCCGAACTGCCCGTCGCCCCAGTGTCTCCAGTCACACCTTCATATACACACAACCATGGCATCGTCTTGAAAAACCTGGCAGAAGCTTTTTTAATTTTAATTATATTATTAATTGTCACAGCAGAATATTAAATATATGCATCCGAACGACAATGCAACACCTGCCAAGTATTTTGTCGATTTGCTTCTTTTTACTATACTTGTGCTAAAAAAACTGTTACGTTTTATTTCCGTTTGTCTGTCTGTCTGCCTGTCTGAACTTCTATGGGCGCAACTCGTAATCTTTATTTTGATTATAGTGAAAGTCTGCACAGTCGGTTTGGGGCCTTAAACATAAAAGACGTTTGTTAGAAGTCAATGTCCAATGCCATCTTGCTTTATTTTCGCCCACTTTTTTGCATTTAATATCTCAACAACAGCGCACAAACAGTTGTTTAAGTTGAGCACCTATTATACTGCGAGTCCACTCCAATGGCACGTGACTCGTCCTTGGCTTTGACTCTTGAGTGCTTTCTACTTTTCCCAGGCCCCTCTATCAACTTCATAACGTGTATAGGTACCTTGTGTTGAGTATGATTTTAGGCCAGATTATACCAAATTACAAATGCTGACTGGCGCTAAGGTCACTAGTGATACTTGCATTGTCAAAGTTGCAAAATGTTGTCCCTAATCCCAAGTAGGCCTAGAGCGATATATTTAGTCGAATGTTTAGTGGTTGGTAACTAGTGCGTATTAATGAACGTCACGTGATATTATTTGGACCAATCGTGTGCAGGTATTTTATTGTGAGCCTGTGAAGTATATAAATAACAAATTAAAAATGCAGCACGTTAATTTACCAGCAAATCCAGGACGGCCGGTAGAGCCCGGAATGCCGCCGGGACCCGTGAAACCAACAGGTCCGGCAAATCCGGTGCCTCCAGTGGCGCCGGTATTGCCCGCGCTGCCGGCAGAGCCTCTAGGGCCGGTAAGTCCTTGCCAGCCTGCAGTACCGGTGGATCCGGTTGATCCGGACGCCCCGGGAACCCCGTCTGATCCAGCTTGACCTCGCAGTCCCATAGCACCCACGGGTCCACGTGGTCCGATAGCACCCATTGTTCCAACATTTCCTGCCGCTCCGGTGAAACCAGTCTGGCCTCTGACACCTGGCGGTCCAGCCATTCCTTGCTGACCAGCCGGACCTACAGCGTCCATACCAATTGTTAAACTAACTACGCTATTACTGATGCCAATATCCAAAAAATTTTACTATTGAGGGCAAAATGGTAAAATGTATCTACAGTTTCGTAGAAAAACGTCCTCTTAACCGCATAAACGCTACATTACGTACTTGAATACTTGAAATATAGCATTCAAATGCCTACGTTATTATCAAACTGCTACAGTAAAACAACATATAAATCACTTTTAAAATGGTGTAGAAATTTTTGTGTTTTTTCTCTCAAAATCGCACTGAGAACAGATTTGCGGTAAACAATTCCCCCTCTTCGCTGCCCCCTCTTCTTGCCACGAAACCACTGATTTCAAAAGTATTAAGACTGCTGACCTACCTACAACTCCTGGATTGCCAGTGTCGCCAGGTCGACCAGTCGCCCCGGTAGCGCCAGGCAGTCCATTCTCTCCACTCACACCGGCTTCGCCGCTTGACCCTTTCGGTCCACGCTGTCCGGTCGCACCCGTCGCACCGGTGATCCCACCAGTTCCCACAGCTCCAGTGTTTCCAGTCGCTCCGGTAATTCCGGACGCTCCGGTCGCACCGGTCCAGCCGGTCGCCCCCGCCGCACTATCTGCGGATCCGATTCTCCCTCGCACCCCGCTAGCCCCAGTCCAACCGGTGTATCCCATATCCCCGTCGACGCCATTCACTCCTGGTAAACCGAAAGCACCCATGGGGCCCTGCGGCCCGGAAGGTCCGGGGAGTCCGGCTACTCCACGGAATCCGGGCATTCCATCCGGTCCAGTAGCGCCCGGGGTTCCACTTCCAGGAGTTCCCGGGGCACCGGTGGCACCCACAGGCCCCGTAAACCCACGGTCACCAGCCTCACCAGTGTTTCCTGGCAGCCCTTTACTTCCCACCAAACCGGGACTACCAATACTTCCAGAAGGACCGGCATCACCGCTCGTTCCTTTACTGCCAGTGGATCCGGTGTCCCCGGGAGAGCCGGGCAGACCACTAGTTCCGGTATCACCCGGTGAACCTCGGGGGCCAAGTATTCCCGTCCTGCCTGGAAATCCCAGTTGGCCCGTGTCCCCCGGGACTCCGGCTGCGCCTTGCGGCCCGCTAGCTCCGGTCGCTCCAATTGTGCCTTTGAGTCCTTGTGCACCTCTCACGCCGGGGCTGCCTGTCCCACCAGGAAAGCCGACGGAACCGCTCGGTCCGGTAGCACCCTGAGTGCCTCGGACACCTTGCTGGCCGGCGGGGCCGCGCTCACCGAGCACGCCCGGGTTTCCACGTGTGCCGCGGCCTGTAGACGTACCAGGTGGACCCCGATTACCGACGATACCTTTCGGTCCGGTAGCTCCCGTAGCTCCGGCAGCACCCAGTCCACCTTGCGAACCGGTAGCACCGGTCTCTCCGGGTCTTCCTGTGCCGCCAGTGGCGCCAGTCACCCCAGTCACACCACCAGTGCCTGATGGACCGGGGGGACCTGTGTCGCCCGGCTGACCTGCAGCACCCATTGGCCCAGTGTCGCCTGTGTAGCCCCGAGCCCCGACATCACCTGTAATAAATTCACACCACCACATGTAATAAAAATGCTGTTTATCATTTTATGGGCTCAGAGACAGCGAACATCACTGAACCTTGACAGTTCGATCTTTTTTTGTAATTCGTTTGTCATGAGATGTTTGTGGAAAATATAAGTAATAGCCTGCTAACTGTTATACAGCTTGATCTGACAAGGTGACAAACTTCTGTTTTCCCCCGTTCAGTTTCTCCTTTTAGTCATGCTGATTAGTGTAGCTTTCTATCCATTGTCATGTGTATCTGGCTTCATTTAGGCATGACTATCATGTAAGTCTGCAATATGCGTTTTTAAAAATAAATAAATAAATAATAGTAATTATAAATACCCGCCGGGCCTGGTAAACCTCGAGCCCCTGTGAAACCTTGAACGCCTCCAGTTCCGCTGGGCCCAGCTGGTCCAGCAAGACCCGTTGCTCCGGTGAAACCAGAAGCACCAGTGTTTCCAGGCAGTCCGGCCGTGCCAACGAACCCAGTATCACCTAAACACAGAACAGCATAAGTCATTAAATAACAAAAAATTAAAGGTGGTGTATAGCTCTTGATGGAAAACCCATCAGAGAGCTACGGAGAGTCACCTGCCATGTGGTATTAAATATAACCACTTGACACAAGTAAACGCGCTCCGCCTTAACCCCAGCAAGACAGGCAGGTACTCGATCCACCTACATCAGAGGGATAGAAGACGGAGTTGACCTTCGTGTTGGTTATATAACTAGATGGTTTCTGTCAGCAGACAGTCACCCATCCAAATAGTCCACTTGGTATAGTACCACTTGGTAGCGACTCGACAGAAAGAGTCAAAACCGCGATCTCGCGATCGTAAGTCCGACTGTAACAAATGACCAAGTCACTATCACTCTAATCTGTCTTCTCTGCCATGTAATGGCAACGAACAGCAGCAGTGGAAAGAAAGGTCATTTGATACTTGTCTGTTAATTCACCCACACCTTAATTATTGTTGTTCTAGCACTAACCCTAACCCTGACCCTAACCGTAACCCTAACCCTACCCCCAAGCCTAATTCTAGCAGTTAATTCGGGTACAGGTGAATTAACGGACAAGTACCCGTCATTTAGCCTAGTATTCAAACTGTCCAATTGAAGGCAAAAGCAAAGCTGGAGAAAATGTCCGGCCTCCCTGGTACATGTGGGATAAGGCTGAGATAAATAAAGTGTTTATTAAAATGCAACAATCAGTGATAGAAATGATACAATGCAAGAAACATAACTGTATCACAAACAATCGCTGACATTTCGTTTGACACAGATCATGAAAAGACGCCGTTAGACAGTGCCTACTGTAATGCATTACTGCTTGCCTGTTGGTCAGTTCATCAAAAACTAAACGATGCCAGTTCAGTTCAGTTCAGCTACGTCGCTCTGTACGCGCTTTTCTACACTAGTAGGGATGCCCTTAATGCATTTGGTAAATCAATTATTAAGTAAGTAAGCAAGCATATAAAAAACAATGACCCTATATAACAAATCCACTTATCATACCGGACTTTTTATTTCAAAATGTTGCAAAATGTTGTCCCTAAACTATACTTATCATACCAGATAGTTTGACCGGGGTGACTGGTCATATAAAAATATTTAAAGTGCACAATGTCAGCCAGTGGCAGAATCTGAGGCTCTTGGCTGAGCCGCTATCATGGAGAGCTGTAGGCCTATAGGCCCGCTGGAAGCAGTGAGTTTTATGGAGGCGGTGAAAAGTGCACGCAGAAGTAAAACTGTGAATGTTATTATTATTATTAGGGCTAAACCTGGCACAATTCTACTCATGCAAGACATAAAACTAAAAACTAGACTGACAAGCCTTGCGCAAGGCTAAATCTGTCCGCGGTAGCCGCCGTGGCATGCTGCGATATTAATAGCAATGACATCAGCGCCAGCCAATAGCTATCAGCCTAACTAGCTATGGTTCTATCTCGCAATGGCAAAGTATCGGAAAATTCAGTCCTGTGACCTTGAACTTGACTTTTGACATGTGACCTTAAAATTCAATACAGCTTTTGCAATTGTCGAAGTATATGTACACGCAAAATGTCATCAAGCTAACTGGGCTACAGGGTGTGACAAACGGACAAACAAACGAACGGACGGACGCCTCGAAGCACTACATAATTATATACTGTCGGGCATAGAAACCACTGCACTATAAACAGCAGACTGAGCAGAGTTGTGGTACATACCAGTGGAACCTGTGTAACCAGTTGCGCCAGTACCCCCTGTCAATCCACGTCTCCCAGACTCGCCAGTGTTCCCGATGACGCCATCAGGCCCTGGAGCACCTGCTGATCCAGTCATCCCCATCTGTCCTCTTCCTCCAGTCGGCCCACTGGCACCGGTTAAACCACGTGACCCAGCTGCACCCGGAACACCTTTAGCACCCACCTCGCCAAACTGACCGGCTCTACCCGGCGCTCCGGCTTCGCCAGTCCATCCAGTTGCTCCAGCCGCTCCCTGTACCCCCCTGACGCCTTGGACTCCGACTGCACCATCTGTTCCGGGTCTTCCACTTGCACCGGCAGGACCTTTGCTGCCGACCTGTCCCAGTGACGGGCAAAAGTTAATTAAAAAGTCACTAACGGTAAATGAAAGTTTAACTACTTTTTAGTTAGACCATTAGTCCAATAGTTTAACTATTTTTTTAAATGTTTAAGAGAGCAGTTGTTAAAATTAAAAAATTTGTTACTAACTAAACGTTGAACTAAATTATTTCAACTAAACTAAATTATTCGAAATATGTTTGCTGTCAATTTGAGAAACACCAGGCCTGGTTAGTACTTGGATGGGTGACCATCCCGGTATGTAACCAGCCACCCAGGTCAACTCAGCCTGGCCATCCCTCCGTGGGTAGGCAAAATGAGTAGGCTACCAGCGAAAGCTGGGACATAAACAGGCACACCGCGCGATGCACTGGCCCCGTATCCGTGGTCTCGCAGTGCAAAGAACGGGTGTCCGGCTGAAAGCTAAGGAAAGGAAGGAATAAACAAAACGTAACTATAAGCTCAGCTTAGTCATTAGCGAGTGGAGACGACAATGGCAAAGCGTCAGACCGCATACGTTTTACGATGTCAAACGCCAAAGACACGGTGACCGCTTGCGAGCGACGCATCGGCGACGATCAACAGATCAAGCATTCTGCCGACGACAGACCGGGTTTGACACGGTCCATTTATTATTGTATTGTAGGCCTACTGTGTCTATTGTAAAGTTTATTGCCTTTTTATAACTCACATTAATCCGTGACGACATTTAGCAGCTTGTTAAACTCTATTATTTGCTAAAACAACGTAAATATCTTGATTTTCTACGTTTCCAAATTACAGAAAAATGGGCGAATTTGCGGCTTACATTGAACGTTCAAAAGCAAAGTGTTTCGGCTTCAGGGGGGCTTTGCCCCCCTGACCACTGACCAGGGGCTCTGCTCCTGGACCCCGCTTGGGGCTCCGCCCCCAGACCCCTGTTATAGGCTCGCGCTCTGCGCGCTCGCCATGTTCCTCTTTGCCAAATCCTAAATATGCCACTGGACTGATCCGCCAATATTCGACCATCAACTGGATGGGAGATTTGATGGACGATTAGTCGGTAATTGGCGATAGAAAAACGATCATTTAGATGATCTCCAGTCAAGTCCCAAAGTTGATCAGAGATCAATTTGATAGGCCATCAAATGTGCATGAAAAAAGGGCCCTGAGTTATGACATGGTGAAAGATCTTTAATTTTTCACTGTGGTTATGATTATGAAAAAAAACTGCTACCGCTATGAGTTTTATTACCTTTTACCTCTTATAGGCTAGCCTAAGCCAACACATTATTTTTGTATTGCTGGTTAGCCAAGTTTATTAACTGCGATTATCTGGCACCGTTATGGAAATATGGCGCCTCAAAGATAATGGTGTCAAGAGTTTGATTTTTTGGGATCACGTGACGTCATCGGTCAAGTGACCATTCGACTCCCGGGGCTCGACTTCCTATCGGTGGTCCATAGTGATCATGCGTCTATCTAGCACCTTTATGGAGATATGGCCGTTTGAAGTTCTTCCAGGAAGACTCTTCCAGGAACAGATGCCGGTCATTGGTCGGTCGTCGGTCGATCGGTTCTCAATATTACACTGATCTTATATACCCCCCTTCGCTACGTTAGGAACGTAGCGCGCGAGGAGTAAGAAATAGTTAAAGTGTAACTACAAATAAAAAGTTTGCGCCCATCACTAACCTGTCCTGCTGGTCCGGTATCGCCAGTCGGTCCGGTAAAGCCGGGGCTCCCCGAATCGCCAGGCAGTCCAGTAGCTCCCGTCGCACCTTGTTCGCCGGTATATCCAATCACTCCACTGATGCCGGTCGCTCCAACTGCACCCGGACTCCCGACCAAACCGCCACTTCCCGTTGCTCCGACAGTCCCGGGCAATCCGGCAGATCCGGTAGCTCCGGTGGCACCTTGAGATCCGGCAACCCCCTGTACTCCAATCGCTCCGACGCTGCCCGGACTTCCCGCAGTACCAGCGGTGCCAGTGGGTCCGGTGTATCCGGTGAAACCAGTGTCACCTCTCCGGCCGTCGGCACCGGGACGTCCACGTATCCCAGGGCTTCCCGTCGCCCCTGGAGTTCCGGTAAACCCACTCCCACCAGTCGCTCCGGTCGCTCCGGTCTGACCCCTATCACCTTTCTGTCCGGCTACTCCGGTAGGTCCGGTAGCGCCCGGCTGACCGGTAAAACCAACCGCACCGATCTGTCCGGAGAAACCACCGGCACCGGGAGACCCTTGAAAGCCTGCCGAGCCGGGCAGACCGGCGGGTCCGGTCATTCCAGGCGGTCCGGCTACTCCGGGCATTCCATCCGATCCGGACGCTCCCGTGATGCCGGTTGCACCAGTCAGTCCGCTGGCACCGGTACCGCCCTTTGGCCCAGCCAGTCCGTCGGATCCACCAGGGCCCGGCTGTCCCATGCGTCCGATGGGCCCGGTGTATCCGACAGATCCGGATGATCCGGTAGCACCATGCCGGCCGGTTGAACCGCGCACTCCCGTTGCACCAGTAGGCCCGGGGATTCCCGTGAATCCTTGGATACCTTTCCGGCCAGATGATCCAGTAAATCCGGTTGCACCTACGTGAAAAACATCCAACCGAACAAGTTAAGGGTCTTTTACTTCTGCTGGTACTTCCACTGATAGAAATAGAAAGTCAGCCAACTCCTATGTTTGTAAATAGGCCTCAATATAAAGTGTTGCAGTGATATTTCGACTTCAATTAGTCATTTAGTTTTTAATTTTACTTTAACTTCGTGAAAATCATTTTGCATTACTTTTACTTTTAACTTTACTTTTTTTACTTAAGATTACTTTTGCTTGTTAAACTTGCTTTTGGTCAAAATCTTTCGGCTTCTCGCAACTAGCAATATTTTAGTATTGATATGCGTTTTAGTTTTAGTTTCCGTTAGTTTTTTTTCGGCAGTAAATTTTATGTGGCTGTTATTTACTGACATGTTTTCCTTTCAGTTTCTATTTTTGACCATCGTTTCAGTTTTTATAAAATATAGCCTTTGTTTTAGCTTATTAAGTCATTCTTAATGATGAATTGTATACCAAAATGTTCTAATGTGGCCTGTGGCAGTAGACCTTAGGCTGTCAACTCAGATTAAGTCAAATTCCATCAAGCCATTAAACGTTCAACCGTCCAACATTTCAATGGACTTACTTGACGTTAGGCTGATGTATGTATAGAATCAAACTTTTAATTTTAAAAAAGTGTTCAAGCATGGATCGTAGCGGTAGCAAGTCGGTTGTGCAAAATAAAGTATTTAACAGCGTTGTTGTGCATTTGATGTTAGAAGAACTTGGTAACTTAGATTTGACATTATGTTGAAAAGCAAAATAATGCCTTCATGAAACACACACACGCGTGTTGCAGTGCCGTTTATAGCGCATTTCAGTGCCTACAATATGACAATGCGTCATGTATTCGTTTAGACAGACTGACTAGGTTAAACCAAAACAAAATCAAGCTGAGAGATGTTTGTTATGATTTAAACATTTTCGTTGTTTACACTGTTGACTAAAGAAACAAAAAAACATTCAGATACCAGCCTGTAAAACCAAGGTCTGACAAGTCGCAATAATTAATTCTGCACACTGGCATACCAAAAAAGCGAAACAGTTAATCATGAGCTGCAAGATGGATTAATGATAATAATCAAGCAAGCAAAGCTGACGAAAAACAAGAAACATGTACACTACCGGTACAGTAATAAACGGAATGAAAAGCAAGCGCACCTATCACACCGGTCGGACCAGCAGGCCCCTGGGCACCAGCGAATCCAGTCGCCCCAGTCCTACCAGTAGATCCCGGACTACCAGTCGGTCCCGTGTCACCGGACACTCCAGCCTGTCCGGTGGATCCGGTCGCACCACGCCTACCAGGATTGCCAGAGCTTCCCGTCGCCCCAGTCTCTCCCTTCAGCCCAGCGCTCCCTGCCTGACCCCTGGTACCCGTCATACCAGGGGCACCAGGGGAGCCCGATGCACCGGTATCGCCTTGGATTCCACGTGGCCCAGTTGCACCGGTTAGCCCTCGGTCACCTTCACGCCCTGTAGCTCCAGTACTACCTACATCAACATCATCATCATCATCGTTTTATTGCATTAGCGCTTCCACAATCAGCAACACAAATAACACAGTAACATGACAAAGAGAGGACACTATCATTAGTCCAAAGGGCACTGGTCAGAACAGCAGGAAAATTAGAGACAGGATCAGGTTAGGGTTACTGAAGGGGTTAGAAATGGGAAAAATTGCATTTTGTCTGTAGCGGACCTTGGCTCATATGGTTGCCTCTGGCTATGGCGGAACGAAATTCGACCAAATTCGGACTAGCGCCCCTTCAGACTACTGACCATGGCAGTCACCGCAAGTTAAAAGCTAGAAATAGCTTATACGGGAAATTGCCCTTAAGCAGGTAGAAAAAACTAAATTCACACTACTGATTGACAAAATACAATAACAAAGTTAGCTTAAGTACTATTTGGCCTAAGTCTCATAGAATCATGCCACTTCAACACAGTATTACTATGAAAACAATTCAGATATATAAGAAATGTATACCACTGAAACCATTAACCAAGGATAACTGAAGTAAGTACATGCATATTTAAAGTGCACAATGTCAGCCAGTGGCCGAATCTTTAACAAAGCAGTGATTATTTTGATAACATTAATATTACGCTGAGCTATGTAATGTTTAGAAAGGAAATAAACTACGAATATCTGCGACAGCAGATAAGATTTTAACGATAATTCAATGTTTTAAATGTTGGCAGTACTCGTACAAAAACCGGCAAAAACGTGCAGTGTTTGGTGCTCGGACCCGAACAGTGGACACAGTTTGTTCTGCAGGATTTTTGAGCATTTAACAGAAATAAATTATTTTCCTACGCCTAACGTTATGCAAGTGTTATCTTTTAAGACGCACACAGAGCGATATAATTGAAGTAAACTGCAGTGCATTACTGCTCGCTTGCTGGTCAGTTCAATTCAGTTTAGTTACGTCGCTCTGTACGCGCCTTTAGAGACAAAGTAAGAACTGTAACGTATTGGTAAAAGATAGTTCAAGGATTTATACATAAAGTGAAGAGTATAAAATAAGCATATATCGTATATATTTAGTGTTAAATTTCTAAAATATCGATCTGGAATGATCTGTGTATTTAGCATTAAAATAATTTTAACTGCACGTTTTTACGTAAAACTTCAAGATTAGTACCTTTACTTCCAGGGCGCCCTGATGCTCCGGTGGCGCCCGTCGGTCCTTGTACACCATCCGTGCCGGCCGCCCCTTGTGGGCCCATCGGCCCCGTCGCACCACTGCTGCCCATAGCACCTGGTAAACCAGTGAATCCGGTGTCACCACTAGCTCCGGCGGCACCCGGACTCCCTGCCACTCCGGGCAATCCCGGACCACCCTGGACTCCAGGGGATCCGTCCAGACCCGGCGCCCCAGAGGGTCCTACGACCCCCTCGCTGCCGATCGCTCCAGCTGGACCAGTGTCGCCCAGTTCACCCGTGAAGCCCTGCGAACCAGACAGACCAGGTATGCCGTCCAGTCCTCCGGTACCTTCCGGACCCATCGGACCCGTCGCACCAGTCGCTCCTACCATTCCCACCTCACCCATAGGTCCAGCAGGCCCGGTGCTGCCAGTTGCGCCAGTCAAGCCTCTTGATCCAGACTCCCCAGTTGATCCACTGCTACCGGGCAATCCAGCGGCACCTGCAAATCCGGTCGGACCCGCTGTACCTCTGCTTCCCGTGAACCCTTGGCTTCCAGGTCGGCCCTTCTCACCTGCATTCAACAGCCATACAAAAAAATTATTGCCGAATGTTGCCCGATAACAACACAATTATTCCCGTACTTCGCAGCAGTATAAACGCGGGCTTATACACTGGTACGGAGATAACACCGTATTCGGCGAAAGCTTAGCACTATCCCACAAGGCAAAAAAATTTTTCAGTCTTCGAAGGTCCAGTCAGACTTAGATGCTGATCCGGGTCACACACTAGCAAAAAACTAATCACCTACAATATGATACAAGTTTCTGAAAATTTCAGTCAAGTACGCCTACAATTTTCATGTAATCCTGGTGACAAAACAGATGGATAAATAAACAGAGATAAGTTAACAGAACACTAAATAAAATAAAGAAATATAGGATAAATACGCAAACTTATGTCAGATTAATACGTAAGTGCACTGCAGGCACGATGGACAATACTAAACTTCATAAAAAATAATGATTAAAAACTTTTAAAAATATCAACTTTTAGTTTTGGAAACCATTATTCTTCGTTATATTCCAATCGTATCCATCCAGAAACTCAGTACAAAATTATATAATTGCACTATTATCAAACTATGAGTATCATTAGCAGAAATAACTTGCTAACATATGCCCTTTTACTGTTGAAATTCTCTACCAGAAGTTAAACGATATTTAGTTATGGTACACATGTTTCGTTTAACCAATAAATACGAGCAGTACCTGAAGCTCCTGTAGCTCCAGTATTGCCTGAGCTGCCAGACGCCCCAGTGTGTCCTAGCTGCCCTGCTTCTCCCGTGAATCCAATAGAACCTTTACTACCAGCTGCTCCAGGCATTCCGATGGCCCCAGCCAGTCCAGGTCCTCCAGCCATCCCAGTTACCCCAGTGCTTCCGGTAAGTCCTCGGGCCCCAGTGGCTCCAGCTACCCCCTTGGGTCCAGGGACACCGCTAGCCCCAGTGACTCCGGTCTGACCTGAAGTCCCAACAACACCGGGCGAGCCGGGAGGTCCAAAGAACCCTGACGAGCCAGTAGCACCTCGTGGTCCGACGGGTCCCTCCTGGCCGGTGGCACCCCTCGAGCCCGGTCCACCATCTGGACCGGTCTGTCCTTTCACGCCTTGAACGCCAGTGCCGCCCGTGGGTCCTCTACCACCCGGAGGGCCGGTCACACCCTTCTCACCAGCGGCGCCTTCAACCCCGGTGAAACCAAACACTCCGATCGATCCGGTAAATCCTGGAGCACCGATGAGCCCGCTGGAGCCTGGCAGCCCAGTTGCCCCGGTCAGACCTCTGTCACCTTTGACGCCGGAACTTCCGGTAAAACCTTGAGATCCGGCAATACCAGTTGCTCCAGTCGCACCAGCAAGACCCATACCACCTGGATCACCAGTGCTTCCCGTGGCTCCACGGACACCAGTGCTACCAGACGCACCGGTGAAGCCTTGTGCGCCGGTAAATCCGGTTAAACCGGTAAATCCGGTTGCTCCCTGAGATCCTCCTTGTCCGGACGGTCCGGTCGCACCCTGAACTCCTGGCAAACCGGAAAACCCTGTGTCACCATCCGGGCCCGCCATACCCGGCTGACCAGTAGCACCTTGTGATCCAGTCGTGCCCGGAGCTCCGCTGGATCCGGTCCAACCTTGCACGCCCGGATCACCCGTTCTTCCAGTCTCTCCGACCGTTCCGGTAAATCCAGTGCTTCCAGTGCGTCCCTTGGATCCCATCGGTCCCGCTAAGCCGGTAAATCCCGTTGATCCAGGTCTTCCAGCAGCACCGACTATGCCCTGAGTTCCGGTAAATCCTGGAACGCCGGTGCTTCCGGTAGCTCCGGTCACCCCTTTGGTACCAGCTGGTCCTGCTGGTCCCATCGTGCCGGCAATCCCAGTGTATCCTGCACTACCGGATGAGCCGGTATCACCAGTGTCTCCACGCTGACCGGTGAATCCGGTGTCACCGCGTGCACCACTGCTGCCTGTCGCTCCTTCACACAGACACAGATACATCACACCACATGATAAAAACCCACCACATAGCTACGGAGCGTCAACTGCCATATGAAATCACACAGAGTTACCTGCCACCCGACAGAGGTAAACGTGCCCTGCCTTAACCCTAGCCAGACAGGTTGGTACTCCATTTACCTACCCCAGGGAAATGGAAGGCTGAGTTGACATTGGTAAACTATCTGCAGACAGTTAGCCATCCAGATACTAACCACGTGAAAACGACCCGACGGGAGTCGAACCAACGACCTCGCGATCTCAAGTCCAACGTCCTAACCGTGACATTACCAAGCCACCCAAAACAAATAAAAATTTAATAGTTAACTTTACAAAAAAATAGCGATTAGTTAATCATTACTTTTAATTAAAAAAGCAAATGATGGTAATGTCAAAGATAATGCATTTTTTGTTCAGCAATGTTTTTCCTTGCTCAGTTAAAAGATCTCGCAAATGCACTAGAGCATTATTATTGGTTTTTACTGACGTGACTTTAATAGTAGAACCATTAAATTTTTTTCAAGTTTTAAAAATTTTAACACATAATTACACAGCTATACCACTAGTGTTACCAAGCATCAAACAAACTCGTTTTCTGCAAAAGTCTAACGGAAAGTCCACAGAGGTATGGGTTGCTAAGCACATTGTTTAATTATTCACTGGAAGCCAACAGCCTCGGTGCCAGCAAATGACGGCCTCCAACTGAACTTGTTGCCTGGCGTTATGCTTAAAGCCTATCGTCAAGCATAACTGAATGATATAGCACACGATTTTCTTCAATTACTATCTATCTGTGTGACATGCATACAATAGCAGTATCCATTTAGTTCAAAAATTACAGTTTCAACAGTCCCGTTAAACCTTGGAGAACTAGCCACATAAACGACAACAAAACTGAAAAATAACAGACTAAAACAAATACTTATACTGTGTTTTAGTTCGATATACACAGATCAAATATTTTTTAAATGATGTTATTTTATTTCATTTTTCGCATTTTTGTTTCTTTATGTAACACATAAACCCAAATGTACAACATATCAAGTTCGGTGTGTCAATCAACAAGATGGTGTCTTGGACCTTGTTGTCCAGTCCATCCAGCTGTTCCAGCGAATCCATCCGGACCAGTAGCTCCAGTTGCGCCAGTAGGACCACGCCGGCCAGTATTACCAGCTCTACCACTCACACCCGGGTCACCAGTGGCTCCAACAACACCAGCCGGACCAGTAGATCCGGGCATTCCAGTAGCTCCGATAGATCCGGATTCACCACGTGGACCCGGTATTCCGGACCAGCCGGTTACCCCGGTCTGCCCAGCCACTCCAGGCTGGCCGGTATCACCCTGGGTGCCTGCCGACCCTGCTGGTCCAGTCACTCCCACCGGACCCCGTAGTCCTGGACTTCCAGCCAGACCACTATCCCCAATCACTCCGGCGGTTCCGGACACTCCGCTGATACCGGTGTATCCCGTCGCCCCGGTCTCACCGCGAGCCCCAGCCGCACCAGTCCCGCCAGTTGCACCAGGCATACCTAGGAATCACAATAATCACACTTTGTTACAATTGCAGATGCAACGCTTCAACTTTTGTGCTGTGTATGCCACCTATTCACTTTCATAAAACTTTTCGTTGCAAAATGCGATCAAACTGCTGAAGACAGCGACTCTGTTACTATTGACTAATTATAAAAACTTACCAATGCCGTATCAGGCTATACCATTGCTGAGTCTTTAGCATGTACCGTTTAGCCACAATACAAAACGTTGCAGGCATACAGACAGACGACAGACATACGGACGGCACATCGTACTATAAGTGCGACTGTTAGTATGGTCGATAAAAAACAGTGATTCATAGCAGATTCATTATCCAAACTAAAGTAAACTATAATTAGGCCTATTACTGACATACTGTTACACTGCAAAACTATAATCAAGAACTGAAAGTTACAACAGACAACACTCGTCCAAACCATCCAATAAACCGCTTACCTAAATAAGACCCCATAAAACGGATTAAATAAGCATCATGCTACAAAAAAATTCTGCGTAACTCACGTGTATGACTGGGTGACTCAAAAAGTGCCCTCCAGGTCTAAACTTTATAGGCGCGTATACAGCGAAAAAAATAACGGAACTGCAAAGAACTCAACTGCACTACACACTACACAGACATAATATTGCAGTTCGGTTCAGTTTGTTCGCTTCGTGCGCGTCTTAAGGCTGCTATTTTTGGCTTATTTGAATATTTACATACCGGTAGCGCCGACATCGCCGTCCAGTCCCAGCGAACCCCTGACACCGGTGAAACCCACGCCACCTTGAGCTCCAGCCTGTCCCGTGTCACCCATCCTTCCACTAGATCCAGTCGCTCCGGTATCCCCCACTTCGCCGTCCCTACCAGGCGGTCCAGGCGATCCGGCCGCACCAGGACTCCCGATCACTCCAGTGAATCCAACTGCACCGACGTCACCGGTCGCGCCGGTTAGTCCTTTCAGTCCGGCACTGCCCGACTGTCCGGTAGCACCCATGGGTCCACGCAATCCCGGGTTCCCTGTGTCACCGGGTGTGCCGTCAGCACCCGCTGGACCTGGCATTCCTGTAACAATTAATCAATCGAAGTACAATTATGACGACGAAAGTTACACAGTGCTCTGAAGGCACAACAAAAGCGCCGTCTGCAGGCATAATAAGTTGTTAAAATACAGTAGGCCTAAGCAAAATGTTACGGGATAAAAGCAGCAGTAAATAAGAATGTGTTGCAAGTTTTTCGTGAAGCAGTCAGCGTGAAAGTGTCAACCAATCAATCAGAACAGATGTGCTGTGTTTCGCAAACGAATAAGCAACCCTCTCGATACCGCACCCACTGTGGCAAATTGCTTACCCAATCCAGACATTTCTGCGACAATTTCGCCCATATGAGTTAATAGATTAAATATTTTACAATATTTTCTTATGACGCGACTGTTAACTAAAATCAATTTTACATAGGCCTATCTTAAAATGCAATGTAGAATTTTAGAAATTTTCCTGCAGGGCATGAAAAGGGGACTGGAAAGAAGAGTGAAGAAAAAGGAAAATAGGGAAGGAATAGAAAGAAGAGGGAGTATTGCGGTCGGCCAAACATTTTTATATAGGCCTAGAAGCAAATTATAACAAATTTTATGCTGAAATTTCTAAATTTTCGTCACCGTGGCAGCCAAGGTCGGTAGTGGTAGGATTTGGCTCACACGATTCAATTGCCGAATTCCAAAAAAGTTAGACATAACAATCTCCGAGATACTCAGCACGTCCGGCCGTCGGGCTTTTCCTGTCGCTGGTCCGACGGTCTGGAACTCACTGCCAGATGAACTCAAGTGATCCGGCGTGTAACATTGACAGTTTCAAACAATTCTTCAGAACAATTCTCTTTAGTCAGTACTAGTGTGACAAGCACATTAGAGGTTAATTTATCGATTTATGCGCTATATAAATTTACATTTTACTTATTTACTTTACTCAGATGCCTCGTTATAATCTATTCTGTATAAATTCTCTAAATTTTGTTGCCATGGCAACGAGGGTCAGTCGTGCTAGAATGTGACTGACATTATTCAATTGCCTGATACCCAAAACCCCCTGTTACATGCAACGATCTCGGAGTTATTTTCTATACAAGCCTGCCTATTTTGTCATAATGTTTCGTTGCCATGGTAACAAGGGTCAGCCAGAAACATGTTGTACGGAGACCAATAAAAAGGCAGGCTCCAAAACCCCATTGATACAAGAACTTTAAGATTGTATGTTATTGAAATCTAGCTATAGCAGATTTACATGCTGGTTGCTAAGGAAAAAATGTTGCTTAGCAACCGTTGCTATGCGACTAAAATTTATAACGGTACTATACCTAAAAATGTTCAGAGTGTTATTTTAAACATTTGTGTAACGTTTGGTGCTATTAGCACCGATTTTTTTCACCAATCTCCTTGACTGTAGGTAAGTTTTATGACGTTTTGGCGGCCATGTTAGATTTTCACTTTTCCAAAAATTTTAAAGTTTGGCACCATATCCAGAATAAATCTACACATCATTGTGGGCTTATTCTGAAAATTTCATGCTTTTATTCACAAAATGCACGATTTGATAGTTAAGCAAGTGGACTAATATTCAATTGTCTGTCCATTGTCCAGAAACATCTTGCACAGACTTGTGGCTCCATAACCCTTGCTGGTTTGCAAGCATTTTATCATATGTTTGTATTCAACAGTAAAACCCATAATTTACAAATGCGTAAATATGACGTCAGCATGACGTCACCAGTAGAAAAGAAAATCTAACTTTTTCAACAATGGAGTACCTGTTTCTTCCTACACATTCCCTGAAAATTTTGTAAAAATCCAAACATTTTCCATGGAGATATACAAAGAAACTTGAGTGGGTGTTTTTTTCTGAACACAGTGTAATAGTTTGTCCAGTGATAGCAATTTCGAAGTTATACCACCATTTACTATGCGGATACTTGTTGGCCGGTTGGCTTAGTAGCATTACAAATCCATTCACGTATTCAATCAGTTAGTTAATAGTTAGTCGATCAATAAATCAAAATATAACACTAATCAGTAAATCAGTAAATCGATAAATAAATCAATAAATCAATTAATTGAAGAGATAATACAACACTCGATCGAAAGCGTCATTTTTTCAAAAAGTGAAAAATACAGAAATACAGCATACAGTTAGACAGGAAGTCTTCTTAATCACTGCGCTTGCATCGCACGCGTTTGCGTTGCTGAATGTTCTGTACTATCATCAACGACCATATCAAATACATAATCATGACGCGATCTGTTCTTGAAAATTTAGCAATACAGCACCCTTAAACACTGTAGAAAATAACAAAAAAAGTTAAAATTGTCAGCAATGCTGATTTATTACCTGTAAAGCCAACGGATCCAGCGAATCCTTCTGATCCAACGAGTCCAGCTGATCCAGGACTGCCAGAAGATCCGGTAGCACCAACGGCGCCAGTTCCTCCGACGGGTCCGGAAATGCCCGCACTACCGGTCGATCCAGTCGTACCAAGTGATCCACTATCTCCTGGTCTACCGGTCATTCCCTGGACCCCGGTGAGACCTTTTGGTCCAGAAGGACCGGCGATTCCAGTATCTCCCGGCAGGCCTATTGCCCCAGTGCTTCCAGTGAGACCACGTGGCCCTGAACTGCCCTTGTCACCCAGCGGACCGGTGGAACCAGTCCGGCCTGAGGCTCCAGTACCACCAGTCGCACCACGCGCACCAGTATCACCCGCCACTCCGACCAATCCCGGCTCACCCCGATCCCCGAAAAGTCCGGGCAGTCCAGTCGCTCCAACAGTCCCAGCCGGTCCGGTCGCACCTGTTGATCCGGAAACCCCGGGATTACCTGCCACACCAGTTGCACCGGTGGGTCCTTCTACGCCGGCCAATCCATCCCTTCCACGCAATCCTTTGGAACCCGGTATACCAACCATTCCCGTACTACCGCTTGCACCGGTTCCACCGGTGAAACCGACAGCGCCCGGAGTTCCGGCGATCCCTGTCGCTCCGCGGGGTCCGACGGGTCCTATCGCTCCGGGCGGTCCGGTGTTTCCAACTAGTCCGGTCTGTCCGGTAGCGCCAGAGCGTCCGTTGGGGCCCCTCTGTCCGTGGGGTCCCTGGGGTCCGGCGGGTCCTTGGAGGCCAGTGGCACCGGAGAGACCAAAGCGACCCGGTGAACCCGTGCCGCCCATCGCTCCGACAACACCTGTGTCAAAACAACAGCACATACCGATACATAGAAACTAGATAAATGGTATAGCTCTTCATGGAAAACCCACATCAGAGCTACTAAACGTCACCTGCCATATGGCATCACACACCCGTGCCACTCGTTGCTTTAGCAACACCTGTGTCAAAACAACAGTGAGTTAGTGAGTGAGCAGATACTTAACAGTGGCGTCGTAGCTTGGGGCTAACCAGAAATAAATGTACAAAACATCAGTTTATACACTTGTTAACAGCAACATTTAAGGACTTGCACATCGAAAACAGCAAAAATTACAAAAGGTGATATTGCCCGCATCACACTGACTGTATGTCAA
>Ga0209367_1002623_pt1 | contig 23900 bp, 4 predicted proteins | sample WorMetLIZISLAND2_FD_187412 | JGI IMG/M metagenome (GOLD analysis project Ga0209367, IMG submission 187412) | Marine gutless worms symbiont microbial communities from Max Planck institute for Marine Microbiology, Germany - Olavius geniculatus... ... | reverse complement strand
TCTGTCCATTCGCTGTCTGTCCGTCCGTCCGTCACACCCTGGCACTGTATCAAAACGGTGCAAGCTAGGATCACGAAATCTTCTCCATGCGCTGTCCCAAGGACTCTAGTTTTTCGTGACAAAATTTCTTACCCTTAGGTGCTGGGGTTCCCCTCGAACGAGAGCGTCAAATACGGGTACCCCCTAAAAACGTTATTTTGCCATTATTGGCTCGTATAATGTGCAAACGGTTACAGATAAATACAGACATGCTGCTTATCATAACAAGCATTGGCGACAGGGTTTCTAGATTTATCAACATCGATGACCTTGAACGACCTTAACCCCCCAAAAAGGTTTTTTGGTAATTTTTTTTCGATGCAACGCACATTTCAAAACTGAACTGCGACAAAATGGCTGGAGATAGACCAAGACAACCCGCCTACGAAATTTTCAGCATTAAACGCAGATTTTAGCAGTCCAAGTTCCTACCCTCTGGGTTCAAGGAGGCCGGCGCAGTCGGGCGTCAAATACGTCTACCCCTAAAAAGTGGTTATTTTTGCCGCAATTATTTCGTGTAGCGTGAAAAAGGTTGCAGATAGACACAGACGTGCTGCTCATCACAACAAGCAATAGTGACAAGCTTTTTATTGGTGTTAACGTCGATGACCTTGAATGATCTTGAGCCCGCAAAATAGGGGTTTTAGTGATTATTTTGCTATTTTCGGCTGCGACACACATTTTAAGAGTGAATGGCGCCGAAATAGCTGACGATGGACGTGGACAACCTGCGTATGATGACATTTTTAGCATAAAACGTACATTTTTTATAGAATCTAAAAATCTAAGTTTGGATCTTTTAAATTCAAAAAGTCTTCCGTAAGGAGGCCTCAAATTTAAGTACTTTTTCAAGATGCATTAATGTCTTTTGCTGTAGGCCTACACTGACTGCCAAAGTGGCAGAACTGCTGCTATCGCGCGTCACGTAAGCTTTGCTTAAATTACTTGTACTGTCAATTTCATAAGCGCGAAATATGCGATCGACACACAATCAATTCCAAATCAATCAAGTTCGAATTTCCAATGGCCTATGGACCATCTGAGTACTGATGAGGATTTGAGTCTGCGAGCGAATCCCAGATAGTCGACACACCTCCTCAGCGCATGTTTTGAGACAGTGCGTCTGCGTGTAGTGTCCCAGAAAAGATACGCTGGTGCCGGAACGTTTAGCTGTCATCTACTCATAACCGTGCTGTGACATACCGAGAAATTCCTTCGATCCCTGAACTGTTGCTGACAGTTTGGGATAGAGAAAACGAAAAACGGAGCGGTAGCGATAGACGAGGGATAAAATTAATAATGCGTAAATGCAGAAGCATTTTGGCCATCCTCTGCAGCGTACTTAGTTGTGGCGCAATTTTACCATCACTATTATGACCAAACAGAGCACAGAGGTGTCACTCATGACTCCTGCCAAACGAAAAAAAACAGCGCGTCATCATCGTCAACGCGTGCAGACTTCCCGTAGCACAGAGACTTCTACCGTCTTCCTTGTTGCCAAAGTTTCAGGCAGTGTGAGATGTCATAGTCAGATGAGCCAGGCAACACAATAAGCCTAATGCTTAAAAATTAACATAGCATAGCGCAAAACGCAAAGTAAACTATGAACAATCCACTAAGCATCGAAATGCAAGAAACAGTCGCCGTAAAACTTACTGCTGTTTTTCCCAGCACTGTATGCGATCCACACTCCCCACGTGCACAACGTTGACATGGCATGCTGGTAGGCAGATCACTGAGCGATGAAATGAAAGGCTGCTGGCGGGCTGATCTCCTGCTGCTGTTGCTGCTGATGGTGAAAGAACGTGAAAGACGGATGGGGAGGGAAGTAGGAGACATCGATTTGCACTGGGACGAGCCAGATGACAACATGTCAAGACGACGACGTGCATCATTGCTTCGTGACAAGCTGCTAACAAGCTGACGCGCGACGCCAATCGAAAAATGTCATCAGCGATAATTTAACGTAGTCTATCGCAAAATAAAACGACAAAATGTGCTACATTATACGAGCGCTGTACATCGTGAACAACATTTTTATTTTGCTAATAAAGTGCACAATATTACGCACATTGAATAGCAATAATTGAAAACGGCGGGCTGTCAGAAACTGATCAACGCTGGCCACTCATTTTACTGACTAACAGTAACTTAATTTGACTAGGGCCTACATAATGTTGCCGTGATGTAAACAAAACTGTTTTGTCAAGACCAAGACCAGGGCTTTAGTTTTTTTTGTCATCAAGGTCCCGCATCACTATAGTATCGAGGACTACATCACTGCGATGTTGTAATAATGCAAAAAGAAAAACCACAGAAACTTTGCCGTTTCAATAAATTTCAAACACAAATGCAAGCCATTGTTATTTTTTAAAAATTAATCTACGTTTGCAACCACTCTCGAAAGATACGTCTATATATACGTTACCTCAGGCTATACGAGGAAAACCCCGACGATAACTTATCTTTCGGAAATATGTCTTTCAACTCACTGCGGGCATAGACAACAAACGCCATGCTAAACTTCCTGATCTATCCATTTTTTTCTTTTTCGCGTTTTTGGCTTTGTGCCCTAAATAACCTGTTTTGTCATAATATTTGCTCCAATTTAAACAAATTTTTAACAAATTTAAAAAAATTACAACGACGCATATTAGTTATGTTAGATAACTGTAAATCACGAATTATGTTTTCTCGCCGCAAGGTGCCGACTCAACGCATAACCTGGAGATGAAACAGAAGTATCAAAGTGTCTTGACACGACCTTCAGAAGTGCCAACGCCCCGTAGAGACAAGGCCGTTAGCAGAAATAAGATGACCGGATATCCGCAACATTACCGCATACCTGACCAACCGACCGACCGATTACCCTCTGACTTTCAAAACATTATCAACTTTTAGCCTTTCGTTGGCGGCAGCATGTGGCGGCGCAGGAACCCGGAAAAAGATCGGTCTGCATGCAGACGGTTTGCTTACTTGCAGAAACGAAACACGGAAGAGTAAGGAATGCTAACAGCTAAAGGCACGGACACGCATCCAGAACATTTAGCATCAAACCCGACCGTAGTAGGCCTACGTCGCCGTGTACAAGTCCATGTTCCACTGCTTTGATTTGTTGTACCGCCAGTAGTATCAAGAGTAGCCTATACTCAAGCTGGTGAATATATTCAGCCTTTTCTGCCACCTAGCGTCCATCATCCTATGCGCCCTGATTCTTTCTGAGACTTTGGCGCTTTATAAATCATTTACTTACTTACTTACTTACTTACTTATAATTGCTATTGTTTCTTATGCCGAGCCACTGTTCCAAAGTTATTGTGAAATATGGCTTGCATTTTCTAGTGTAACGGCTTGCGTTTATGATGTTGCTTCAACATCATGCTTTGTTTTAACCTAGCTTTTATCTGGCTACCCGTTGAGTAGTAATCGGCGCCTCTGGAATTTTTGGAGCGTTGACAAATTTTATTGTGTTGAACTGTGTGCTACTGCGCTACGGATCTCATGCACGTAATTATAGCCAGTAGGTAGCATGCACAACTGCATTATAGGCCGTGAATCAGTTTTTGTATTGTTCTCTGCGTTCTGTTTTTTATCTGCGCAAATTGGGAAGCTGGTCAATGGATACGGAGCCGGTATTGTAGGTTTTCGTCGGCTGGTTCCATAAATCTGACGGTAGGGCGGCCGGGCGGGCAGGCGCGATCAAACGACTGCGTGCAGGACGAAGACTGAATGGAAAGCGCTGGTCGGTCGGCCGGTGTGAACGATCAGCGCATGTCAACTGCTACAAGCAGCGCCCATCAGTTTCACGCCACGCCGACGGCATACACGATGCAGCAGACACGAGACCTGCAGTATCAACAGCAGCAGCAGCAGCAGCCAAGAGGCGCCTCCCTGGCGATGAAACACGGAAAAGACGCGAAAGTTGTTTGGTGTTTTGGGCGACGATAATTCGTCGTTCTATTGTTTGCGATAGAAGCACAACAGGTGGGGAGTTTTCTGGACGTCACTTTAGCGTCCCTGATGACCACAATAAGCACTTTTTGCGTTCGTTAGGCCTTCAGGTTTGCTAGTGCGACCACGTGGAACTCACTGCTACGACATTTCCGTGACTCTGTATTTTTCAGCGATGCAGCCAAATAAATTAAATGCTACACTTCGTGACAAGAATTACGTTATGAACGAGTCCCCGCATGAGGGACGAGTCCCAGTATATGCGATCATAGTTTATGACGCGTTCCTGCTGCTTCTCTATTGTTTTATCTGTTGTGGCTGAATTTATGGAATACATGATGACGATACGTTCATGACGATGATGATGATACGTTCGCCCAACCCGCCTTTGTTATTTACTTCACACGGTTTAGACGGTTATAGACTTCTGTCACACATCGCTGCAGCTAGGCTAATGTCGTTTGTTGTTTGTAGCCCCCGGAACGTCAGAGCCGACGCATGAAGCGAATGACCCGCAGTGTAGCGTACCTGTAGGACCAGGTTGCAGACGCTGGCGGCCAGCACGTACACGCTAGTCAGTGTTAGCGCGTGATGTAGCAGGCGTCTGTCTGTCCGCCAAGCGTTACGTCATCGCAGCTTCCAGCTCTCACTGTAGCATTTCCTACAATCTTTACCGGCACCACTCTGAACTGTTGGCGATACAGTGCAGTAGCAGAACTAGAACCAGCGTCTCGAGTACAGGTAAGCGAAACAAACATAGCTGACATGTCGCTGTTAAACACAATGCAACATCGCACACTAACAGTTGGCAAAAGTTAAAAGTCAAAAGCTGTAAAGCTAAAACACTTTTTGTACAACACACGATAGATAAAACTACACTCGTCGGTGCTGGCGATTTTGAACGAAAGGTCGTAGTTATGTACACGGGCACGGGTGAGGTATGGTGTACTAAGTTCAGGTGCTAACAGTCGATGAACAGGGTCAATAGGTGTTACTGCTGTCAAATTTAATTATATTTCAATAGAGTTGGTTTTGCCTCGTTTTCTTGAGTTTATTGAAAAGTAATTAAACGGATTCCGTAGTTGGCTTGGAATTTTCTCTCTTCTAAATGCAACGTCAGCGACCTAGACCCAAACACTCAAATTTGTTTAGAATCAACATAATTTTTCGCGGCGTAATTTAGTTATTTATTATTTACACAAGCCGGTAAGCGACGTGGCTTGCGATTATTAGCGATCGCAGTTTTGCGGACAAACTCGGGACAGACAGACAGCAGATGCAAAGACCCAGCATCCACAGACACGCTGTTTGACAACAAGCGTCGCTTATTGCAATACAAGACAAGTGACATTGGGTGAGATCAAGTTTTCGTAAGACTTTGATTGAAAGCCACGTAACCAATAAAATTGCGTCTTTTTATATGTTGTTACTGTTTTCACGTTAGCAGTAATGGTTAATTTGCGCGTTGTGGGTTTTTGTTTAAAACTGCATCATATTGCATTTTTCTCTTATATTGCAACAATTGTAATTATATCGGTTTTTGTCATTTTTTCTTGTCGTTCGCTTTAAACTCTGTGAAATATTCAATTAACACACAACTGCTTACTTTTACGTGATGCTTATCGTATTATTAATTATTGTCATGTGCTATTTTCTCTCTCATACCACATGATGATAATGATAATAAACATAGTGATGACAATGATAACGACGACGATGATGATGTTGATGGTGTTTTATTTGATTCAGTGGCTGTGTGTTGACGTTGTCACCATGGTGACGGTGCAGCCGCTGTATCAGTTGGTCAGTGATCTGCATGACGTTCATTCACTCAACACTTCCACGTCTAACTACACGCTAGCCGACAGTGAACGTGTCAGTAATTTAGTCCAGCCGTCGTCCCACGAATACGACACGAGGTCAGTGCTGGAAATCGTGGCTGTCGTCATCGTTGTCGTTGCACTGTCCCTGGTCACGTGCGCTGGGAACCTGCTAGTTATCATATCATTTAAGGTCGACGTCCAGCTACAGACAGTCAGTAACTACTTCCTGCTTAGTCTATCGGTGGCAGACCTGGCAATCGGTCTGGTGTCGATGCCACTGTACAGCGTCTATCTGCTGATGGGCTACTGGCCGTTGGGTAATGCCGTCTGTGACGCCTGGCTCTGTCTTGACTACACCATGAGCAACGCGTCAGTCGCCAACCTCCTCGTCATCAGTTTCGACCGCTACTTCTCCGTCACTCGACCGCTGACGTACCGCGTGCGGCGGACCTCAGGCCGCGCGGCGGTGATGATCGCCGCGGCCTGGATGGTCTCCGCCCTGCTATGGACTCCATGGATCATTGCTTGGCCGTACCTGGAGGGACAACGAACAGTCCCGCCACTCGAGTGTTACGTCCAGTTTCTCAAGACAAACAAGTACTTTACCATCATGACGGCCACGGCGGCGTTCTATCTGCCCGTTCTCTTCATGACCGTACTCTACTTCCGCATTTACCGCGAGACTGAGAAGCGACAGAAAGGTCTCGCCGAGCTTCAAGGCGGCTCTAGCGGCGGCAGTCTTCCGCTGCTCGGAGGCCGCTTCGTACGTCGCTGCAGCGAGGACTCTGGTCACCCGGCCAAGCAGCCGCCGCCGGCAGAAGACAGACCGGAAACGCGCACACGATTCGGTGGCTGTCGTCAAAGACTGAGATCGTTATTGGACGTTGTTCAGCGTCGTCGTCAGAACAATGTTGCTACGATGTATTCGAAGAGTCAGAGCGTGTCGATTGACGGAAGTTGTGATGAGGTAGGCCTAAACGAAGCAGGCGATCACAGTCTTGCTGACAGTAACTCCAGCGCGTTACAACGTCCACTGCACGATGTCGTGCTGCAGCCGGAGCAGGTAGCAGTACAGAGCGCTCAGTCGTGCGACGACGGAGTGGCAGTGGCCGTCAGTCAGCTGTTCCGACTGCCGCACAAGTCAAACGCTGTCACCGGCACCACTCAAGTTACAGCAGACATAGCGGCCAGTGCTGAGTCGGACCACGAGGCAGCTACCGCGCCGCTCATCAGTACAGGTGACACATCGACACAGTTGGATCGTTCTCGTGGTTCATCAAAGCTCGAAGTCGCCGTCCAGCCAGAAGACTCACAGAACGACAACAAAGCGTGTGAGCTCGACCAGCTAGCAGCGGGCACTGACTCTGCTAACGATCCGTCAACAGAGATCATCTCTCTACCAGATCAGCATCCTCTACACTTCGTGGGCGACAGACGTCCAGCAATGACACTCCATCGTGTAGCACTACAGGCCTGCATGGCCGCTAAACTGTCACAAGCCGTTCGAGATCGTCGAGAGCGCAAACGTCACCAACAGGAGAAGAAAGCGGAGCGCAAAGCGGCGAGGACTCTGTCAGCTGTGCTGCTGGCGTTCATTGTGACGTGGACTCCGTACAACGTCTTTATCATCGTCGAAGCTTTCTGCACTGACTGCGTCAACCCGACACTTTACGCTATCGGTACGTCACGTAGGCTTTTAATGTACGAAAGAACATCGATCAGCCTGCTCTTCTTATATTACGTACTTTCATTTTACCTCCGCCGTAAGAACTTACTTGCTTTATTACATCCCAAATGTAGCTAAGGTATCGGAGCCTAGGCAATGTGCCACGTTCCTGGTACACTGAACCAGTTACAACAAACCTGCACAGTTTAAAAAATTAAACAGTTGTTATTTTTTGAGTAATATAACTATAAATGTACAGAACATCAGTTTATACACTTGTTAACGGCAATATTAGTTCGTTTATTTATATGGCCATTTTGTGGATATAAAAGGATTTTGTTCAATATTGTCAGCAATAGAACGCCCTTGTGCATTGCTGACAATATTAAACAAAATTCTTTTTATATTCACAAAATGGCCATATAAATAAATAAACTAATATTGCACGCATCACTCGCTTACTATAGGTCCGGAAAACACGGCAATAATGCTAATTTAACTAATCGTATTATTGTAGTGATTGGACCGTAGTAGGAAGCGAACGTACATCTGATCGTTGCGTAAAATGGCCGATCACAAACGTCTATAAAGTCAAGTCACACTAAAGTCTGAGCCCATCTTGTAGTTAACCGACTTCTAGTCAATTTTTTCGCAAATTTTTTTTTACAAATTTTGATGCCATGGCAACGAGAATCAACCATAGTAGACTTACTAAAATTATTGATTTGCTCCACCCTCAAAACACCTTGTTAGATGCAAGAATCTTGGAGATATCTTGTACGTATGTCGAGTTATAGCCCATTTTGTCTTAAATTTTGTTCCCATTGCAACGTGGGTCAGTCGGGGTAAAATTCGATTGGCAGCATTCGCTGGCCCATCCTCAAAAACCCCCGTATAGAAACAAAAATTTCGCAGATATCTTTTACACAGACCGAGTTATAGCCAATTTTGTCCCAAATTTCGTTGCCATGGCAACCACAGAGGGTCCGGAGTAAAATTGAATAACACCATTAGATTGGCCATCCCCGAAAACCATACTATAAAATCAAAAATTACGACTCTATCTTATACACAGCCAAAGTTATGACCGTTTAAAGAATTGTTTAATTTTCTCCAGGCGCCATGTATTTTTTTTTATTTTTGCGAATAAATAAGGTAAATATTAAATTTTAATTTTTTAATTTCAAAATGCACTTCCTTGTGCAGAACCGCGTCGTTTTACGTATTGAGCATAAAAATCCTTTAAGGGGTCTATATAAAGAAAAAATTTTGCGTATATTTCATCCATTTGCCGAAAAAAACTCCTTAGAGGAATTTGCATAAAATTTTGCATGACGGGTCCTTTCGCCGACATAATCAACTGTGCCAAATTTTATCTCAAGCGGGTCAGGGGTTTTGATTCTTTGGGGGTCGAATTTTTGGATTCCCCATAAGAAAGAGAAATCGCCGTTAACACAGGGCTTAAACTACTGCTTATTGACTGCATCAATAGGAACATCACCAATTTTTTTACATTAGCTGACATTTAAATTTCTGAAGCGCGAAGTAGAGGTCTATGTCGTTTGGGTGTAACAGTTTACAGTGATTAGGTTTAGCATATTTTTATTACAAATTACTATTTAAAACTCTCTGCTAAGTGCGCCAATAAAAGCATTTTAAATCAATAAATATTTGGCGAGGATGCAGAGAAGAGTTTGACGTCGTGTTTTTACTAACGTAAGCTTATTTATTCGTTTAACAAGCAAAATGGCAAACAGAGACAAAAATAAAATACTAAAAAGACAAAACTCACAGTGCACACAACGTTTTTAGCAGTATTTTTAGTATTCTTATGAAAAAAATCAAACATTTGCATTTTCATTGGTGTATAAAAAGTTAATACGTTTTACTTTATCGTGCGGTCACTTAAACGTACGATACTGGATGCATTTATGTATTTATTTAACTTAAATATCGTACAAAATACACAACTAAAAACAAAAAGAGAAAGTGAAAAGAAAATAGACTATAACCGTTAAGCAGTACTTAAATGTTTCAGGAGACTATCAACTTCAAACATACCGCGTCATAAACGCTCTGCAAGCAGTGCTATGCGTAATGACATTTCGCGGCTCCCGTGTAACATTTTACTAGCGGCCCTTGCCTTGCTTTTTGCAGTGCCGTGAGCGCGGTTTCGGTCGTTTGCGGCTAGTAAAGAGCATTTATAACCTTCTTCGCCACTGCGGCCTCCTGCAGAGCGCGCAAACTGTGCTTCTCACAACTGCGTTGCCTTGAGACCATAAACACATCACTGTCTGTCTGTCTGCAACGGTTTCGTCGTGAAAAACTTTGCTACAGACTTCTGTAGTTCAAACGTTCGTATTTCCGTAAATCAACACAAGACATGATTCACACCCATTCACCCCGTCGAAACAAGCTAGTTAACACTCTCACTCTCATATATGATACCGGATGCATTGACGAAACGTAGGCTACTGTCAAAAATTTAGCCTGCCGCAAGAAGCCCGGGTGTTAACGAAAAAAATACAAGGAAGAAAAGTGACGAGCATTTGGAAAATAAGTCAAACGATAGAAAAACAACTTTGTACTGTCTTTGACTGATTCGAGTTAAAAGCAAATCCAGACATCTCGAAACTAGAAATTTGTGTTAGTATTGCCACGCAATGCCTGCTTACTCGCTCGCAAACTTTACGCGCTTCGGTTCCTCAGAGGGCAGCAGCAATAATTGGAAATAGAGGATAGGTGAAATGGATAGAATGCGGTAGAAATGGAATAGAAGAGACGGAAAGAATACACGAAAAATGTCTGAGTGAATGAGAGACACATAGGGTGGGGAAAAGTTGAGCGGGCTGGGACAACTGTGCCTGTATACCTCAAGCTCCAATCCTGTGTCGTTAATCCAGTAATTCAGTTATGCCGCTGGACTGGCTTGGTCAACGTCGTTCGGGACTAGTCGAGTTCAGCTCTGCGACAACTCCAATCGACCGTCCGTCGCCCGTCATTGCATTAGTCTATAGTCCCCTTATTTCGTTTCGTCTGTCTGAGCAAAGCCCATCTTAGCCTATAAACTACATTATATGATCGAACAGCTTGTGTTTCTTTCCGAACGACCGATCAGCGGGTCATCACTTTTTTATCGAATGGATTGAATGCGTATATTATACCCTATGCGTAACTAGGGCCTATAGCTAGTCGGTTTCGGAGCAATTCCAACACAGTCCACCAGATTGGGCGAAAACGGAAAACTTCGTAACAGAGAAAGTCTACTTTGTATCTGCGTGACAGATTTATGTCGTAGATTATGTAAATCATGGGATAATGTTGTTAGTATGCTGAAGGTATTGTCTATGCACTTGTGTATTATTTATTAGGCCAAAGGTTATATGCGGATGCGTGGGCAGTGTGCAACGCCGGGCATTACGAGGACACGCCGGGGACGCTTGGCCCACTTTTTTTAAAAAAAAACAAAGACACCTTTAAAAAGTTGAGTACAATCGCATGCAAAAAATATTTTTTAAAACATTAAAATATGAGATGGTGTCATTCTTATTGCAGTTGCTAGTTACGTTTGTATCTACTGAGCGAAAATTATTTTGCCAGTTTGACAGTATTTGTATTCTATGTCTAGAATAATTTGCGTTTGACTTGTGTAAGTAATTGAATATTTTAAACCTATTGCATGATAAATACTAATGAGTTAACTATAGCGATAAATAAAGTCGGGATTAAATGTGGAACAAAGCGGGCTATCTACAGTTAGTCCATGGCACTAGATAGAACCCCAGTGGAAAGGGATCAGCGTTTCCAACTGACATTTCGTTGTCAGTGACACTGAAGCCTGTGAAGACAACCACTCGAAATCCCAATACTTAGATCACCCACATCGGAGCTTCTTGCCAGTTATCGTTACGAATACTTTAGATAATCGACTCCGGATGCGCGATGTCACAATAAACTTACTTGATACGGTATAAAATTATTGTCGTACGACTTTTGTCCAACAAGTTTGCAAGAAATCAAAATGGAATTTGTGCTTGGCTGTGACATCGCAGCAGAAAACGTACGTAGGTCTGTAGATTGTAGACGACGCAACAGATAAATGAGATAATGCAAGAACGTGGTCGCGAAGAGCAAGCAATACATGTTCCCGTATGGACAGTTAAGCGCTAAAAACACGCCGCCGACGAGTCACAACAACTGCAGGCGCCGCCCGTGGGTTCAAGCATGAAGTTTCTAGGACTCTATGGCTCAGGAAAGACACTCCCGTCCCTTTCCGTGGATCGTAACACTTTGATCAGCTGACAGATGCGGAAGCTGTTCCGAGCAGAAGCCGTGACATCATCATCCACTGACCACGCTCCGTTACAGTTCAGTGAAACTTCTATCATAACTGCATCACTCCCACGTATAGTCGGTCCGTACGCTTCGCAGCCACGCATATTCAATCATAGTTCCCGGAAACGCGTATAGCTACGCCAAAATAAAATGCTGGCCATGTATAAGTGGCATGCTCAGCGTTGGCCATCCAGTTCATGCACCAGATTCTCAAGTCTTATGATATGTGTTCGTTTATCCATGCCTGGATTGACGAAACTTTAAAATAGATAAATGCGTTAAAATACGCGGGCATTTGCAAAAAGCGAAATTTATGCAATTCATATGGCCCAAAGAAAAAATTCTTGCTAAACAATACAATACAATGAACAGTTCTGATGTTTGGGTATAGGTTTAGATATCTTCTGTGTTAACATTCTGCAAAAGAAATAAAAGATTAACAACTAAATTCGGTATTTAAAAAAGCTTTTATTCAGTTATTGTGTCAGTGTCAGCTAAAAAGTACACGAACTAAGAAGTCAATGTACGAGATAAGATATTATTAGTTACTTGTTTGTCTTGCAATTGATGTTTAACCGCTTATTATTATAAGCTGTTTTATTATAAAATTTCAGACACTATGCAATGTATTCTGTGGCGTATCAAATGATCTGAGCGCGACAAAAAATCCGTCGACTAATGAGCGTGTTAGTTCAGTAGGAACAAGGGACGTCTATCCGGCGATATTGGCACATCAGTTAATTTAGCGTGAACTTACAGAGTACAGACCAGGATACATTAGCGGACGTCGCAGACTTTATCTTGTTGTCTGTGTTTCCAGACCATCACGGGACGCTTGGTAAATTACCCGTCTGTCTTTCCAGGACAGCTCGAATTCGGTTCTCTTTCCGACTTCGTCAGGCTTGCTTGCAGATCATCAATTTTGAACGCAATCGATGTGACCACATCAAGCCATATAAAGTGATTAGTATATGTGGCTTAATGTTGTCACTTAATGTTGGCTGGCTGTGTAATAGATGTGCGGATGTGGCTTGCGAAAAATACGGTCGTTTTGCTAAATTGCTTCAAACCACAGGTACTGGCGAAATGACGAACTAAAAAGAAGTGAGATCAGTTGTTTTAGACAGAGATTATAGGTAAAAACAAGAGTCGCATAAATGCATGAGTTTAAAAATGCAATCTGATCGGAATTGTAGTAAACTAATAATATTTATTTATTTTAGACATGCGAACAATAAAAAAATAAACAGAAACAAAAACCACAAACCACGACGCTTTTGCAGTGTTATTTAGGCCTAAAAGCTTCAGATGCGCCTTGTAGTTACGTACGGTTTACGTTTTTGCTTAAGTTTATAGCAAAACGTATATTGCGAGTCTGGTGGCAACGTGATCACTGGCTGGTTAATAGTCGATACAACTATGACACTTTAGAGTTAGACACTTTGAACAATTTTAAACAACTTTAAACACTTTAGGCCTATAGTTTATTTTTGACTCACTTTGACGAAAGCAATAGTTTATCAGCGAAATGCTAAGATGAGCTGACGAGGTTAAGCGGAAATGATCAGCCAATGGGGCGAGTTTTTCACTTGCTCGTTTACTTACTAGAAAGTTACTCACGTTTTCTTGCAGTATTTGTCTTTGACTGGTTGACGCGCACAAGTGGCAAGAATCGTTGGACGGCGGCTGCTCTAAAGTCACATATCACTCAAAGTTATCTGCGAGTGCTGTCGCTGCATGCCTTTGGCTGCATGGAAACGTGTCTAACAAGCGAACGTAAAACCGACGCCGCTTCGTTCTGGATCCGGAATGCCTCTTTGTCGGTCACATGGAACTGAACAACTTGGCACTTGGCTCCAAAGTAGGTGCCACTTCGTTTCCGGCAATAGTGGCAGGCTATAGCAATAATGTTGGCTGAGTCTTAGAACTCAAATACTGCATGTAAATGCTGCCTGGTTGATAACTAAGAAGACTGATGGACTTTGCTGCGAATTCCACTGTTCACAACAGCAGCAGTAGGCTTACATTCTCCGCATCGTCTGTCATCAACCGCCCGAGCTTTATTTTTTCGATATACTGCGTACCATGTCGTCTTCATTCTGTGGTAAAACAGAAGCACCGAGAGGGCGCTCGTGCAAAGCGGTCGTTAGCGAGCAGAAAGCGTGCACTTGAGCACGAACGACGTAAAATGCGTCCGTCCAAGACCGCTTCATCGGCATGACCTCAGTCGCTCCGCCTCGGCCAGTTTTTATGTCGGTCGAGCGTTCGCCGCTCCTCGTCAAAAGAAATAATGTGACACAATTGGTCCACCAGTCTTTGACGTTAGCTTCCATTCAGCGAAGTAGCAGAACGCCTACTGCACTGACGATGTCCGTCTGTCCATCTGTCGTCAGTCATGTGTCGCACAGAGGACCGAACAAAGACAATTTGATGTTCAGAACAACACCCGATTTTTCATAACATGTCAATCGCGATTGTATTTGTAGGTCATCAGGGGTCATCTGCGAAATGCCACAAAGTCAGACAAAAGGTGGAAAGTAACGTTAAATACAACAGTCACTTACATATTTAGTTTACGTATCGACGTTGTGCATTAAGCAACGTCCGCTAGTTCGGTCGGCTGTCTGTTAGGTTTGGCGGATCAGGGATTGGTCCGTAGCAGTACATTTTGTCTACTTTACAGTCATTGAAGATCACGTCATAGTTTACGTACAGTAGCTATAGCGGCCACGTTTATGTCGGTCGTCATCTCCGGTGTCGACGGGTTAAGACATACACACAGCACACACCCTGCAGAGGTCGTCCAGTCAAGCTGTTAGTACAGCGTCAACTGCCGTACGTCAGAGGATGGATGTATCGCACGCGTCATCACGACGTCGTCGTCGTCCGATAACTTACTGGTCCGCAGAACATAAATGCACGCCGTCAACGAACATTATAGGCCTACGCAAGTTCGACGATTGGTATGCTAGACGGACACCCAGCTTCTAGTCCTAGGCCTGTACAAAAGTTTTACAGTTTTCCATGGAAATTGGAAATCCGCAATTCTGAATGCGAATAGTAGGCCAATATCCGCCACTCTGAGTATTTTTAAAACATTGCCCGATAAAAATCGATTGATTGGCTAGGCCTTATTTAACCAGTTGAACAGTCAGAATTTCACAGTGGCCTAAGTACCGGTAACAGAACTACACTGCACAAAAATTCGTTTACTGTAGACATTACTAGGCAGAGTTAAGTTAAGCGAGTCAAGATGAGTGAGATAGTATCAAAGTTAAAAGGCGCCGATAAAGACACAGAATTGACAACGACCGTAGCATATATAGTGACGCTATTGCATATGAGATGCATAAACGAGCAGATGATTTAATGACAGTAAACTGCATGGTCAAGAGAAGCAATTTAAACCGCTGATGAACAAAAAAAACTATGGGAAACGTTGACAGAAGAACGATATACTATATGCAATGTCATGAATATAGGAAAGTGAATATAAAGAAGTGAAGACCTATATCAACAAGAAATCTGAGCTAATGCTCATAAAACGCGCGAGAACCTATGGCAGTTCCCGTTCGCAGGTAATCTTGGTCTATCTCCATCCATTTCGTTGCAATTCACTCTTTTGCAGCCAAAATTGCCAAAAAATCGCTTAAAATCAATATTTTTAGGGTTCAAGGTCATTCAAGGTTATCGACGTTAACATTTCTAAGAAGCTTGTTGCTAGTGCTTGTTACGATTAGCAACATGTTCGTGCCTATCTGCAACCATTTTCATGTTAGACGAGCCAATAGCAGTAGAATAACGTCTTTTTAGGAGGGATGCTCCTCTTTCGCCCTTTCGTTCGTGGGGACCCCTTTTACCCAGTTGCATGAACTTTGTCACGAAATACTAGAGACACTAAGCTATCATATGGTAAAAACCCGTAGTCTCTATCTCAACTGGTCTTAAAACGGTACCGAGTTGTGACGGACAGACGAACGGGCAGACGAACAGACGAACTGACAGAATTACCATAGCTAATATGCGCTATAGCTAGCTAGCTAGCTCTCGCGTGTATTGGGACATTCATCAAAAAGCATGCAGGGACGAGATTCGCAAAAATTCATCATTAATAAGACACGTCCAAAGAAAAACCTTCATATGACACGTGTCGCGCCGTATCAGAATTATTCGGCATAAACCGCAAATGTGTAAAGATAGCTCCCGTTTTCATGCAGTGTTTTCGTTCACACAGTCGAATTTTGCGTGGGTCGTGCTCTCTTTTCTCTCACAATATTCGATTATTACACCAGCCAAAGACAGAAGTCATGTGACAGGGTCTGTCCGTTTGTCTCTCTGTCTGCTGACTGCTAGTTGAATAACTCAAAAAGTTAACGACGAATTTTGACGAAATTTTGTGGAGAGTGTGTCTCAGCACGAGAGGAGTTGTTTGGATTTTGGTGGCGATTCGGAATCTCTTGTAGACGCCATGGATCACAATTATCTAGGCCCCCTATGATTTTCTAAGGCGTAAAGTGATAATTTGCGACGATCTCAGCAAGTCATAAACGATTTTTGATGAAACTTGCGGACGGTTGAAGACTGGTAAAAAGAGCAATCTGTAGCTATATTTTGGTGGCGATCCGATTTAAGATGCAGACTCAGGATTCGTGACTCCAAATGCATATCTTGTATGCAGAGCTGCGGCATTTTGTCGCGCTCGCCAGGTAGCAGCAGCACCATTCTTGGTAGAAGTTTGTGCTGTTTCAGCACTGACCTTTCTAGTTTTTTTTGTAGTTCGGAAATCAGTATTGTGTTGGTTTAAAAATAACTCAGGTACCGACGTAATCTGGAAACGAAATAGACCGTCACTTTTGGAAGAAATATCTTCGTTTACAGTCACGGTAATCCAAATGCTTGAACCAAATGCACTGCGAGCCATCCGACAAAATCTTGGGTTATGCCCAGTTCGGCCGAGTCTCATATCAGGTGAAATAGTGCCGACCCATCTGTCAGTTATTGACGTCACGGTAGTGATGCGCTGCTCTTATTGGCCATGACTCCGACATTCCGTTATGTCAGTCGGTCGTCAGCTTTTCACTGCTGTATAGATTCCACTGCACTGGTCGATGCATCTCCGGCCAGCCCATGGCAATAAACCTTGCGATTTACGCAACGACGTCCACAACCAATATTCGCCCCAATATACACCTAATTACACGACTTCTTGGTACAGTGCTGACACAGTAGGGACAGCCTCTGAAGTCGCAAATGTGACATCGCGGAAGCCTCAGCCCTGTGTGTGTAGACGGAAATGGTGCAGAAGACTAGATCTGTGCACGACTTTGAATTATTCTGCGGAAACGGTCAGGACCGTATACTTGTCGCTCAAGCCGTGAAAGCAACTTGGTATCTAAGGCCGGTTCGGTCAGTTCAGCCAAACTTACACTAGCTGGATTTTTACCGTTTTTACGCGCGAAAGCAGCTACTGCTTTCAGCGCTTCTTAGCCATCGCAATTCTGCCCGTCTGTCCGTCCGTCTGTCTGTCACACGGGTGGATCAGTCAAAAACGGTGCAAGCTAGGATCACCAAATCTTCACCATCGGCTGTCTGAAAGACTCTAGTTTCAGGAACCGTAAAGCTTTTTTATAAGTTAAAAAGGGGTCACCCCGAACGAGGGCGCTAAATAAGAGGGGGTGGGCAAAATTTGAAATTTTTGGTCAATAAGTCGCTGTATCTCAGTAACGGTGCGAGATGAAGCCTAGGTTACAATTAATCACTAATAGGAAGTCGTACACTAGCTCTCGATTGGGGCCGGATTCAATGACCTTGAATGATCTTGAACGCCAAAATAGGAAATTTTATGAATTTTTTGGCAATTTTGGGTTGCGACACAAGTCTATATCATTCACAAGGTGGCGCCACGGAACTATCTTTATGCGATCCAAATAGAGAATTTGGTTTTTGTATATTAACTTAGCGTGAACATCTTAATTTTCAGCTAAACTACTGAACTGAAACTGCTATAGGCTTTCGCGCGTCTCGTGAGCATTAGCTCAAATTTCTTGTCAAAATCCGGAGTCCCCCGACATGAACAGCCTGTGGAGCAAACTAATATTTTGTGACACCGGTTAGACCTTGCGCACAAGGTAAAAATGCGTTTGCGAAAAATTTGCATTTTCGAAGCCTTCATATATAAAGGGCCTTTATTCGAGTCCGTGATTTGTCTGCATTTTAACAGCGTAGTTTTAGCAACTACAACAATGTCGTTGCACCAAGACATAAGCGTTAAGAAGCTATTTGATCGGTTGTCGTTAAAATAAGAGTTTGTCATCTACGACGAGTGTAGTAATTACTTGCGTTAACAGCATCCGGACACAGTCAGTATTGTTATCCGCATCATCACTGCCAGTCGTCGGCCCGTCAGCATCATCATCATCAGCAGCAGCAGCAGCAGAAGGAAAAGCGTCGTGATCTTACAACACAGCCGTAATTAACGTCTGGCGTTAAAAAATAATAATGGTTAAACGATCAGTGTGAAAATGACGGTTATTTAGAATAATTACGTACAAAAATAGAAGTGACATCGATAAAGTGATGGCAGGTTTTCAGTTGCGACTTATTTGCATGCCTCATATGTGCGATGACAAAACATTTGATTAATTTGAGAAAATTGTATCTCCGTAACATTTTGACTTAGTCAATACGACGGTTATAATAGTTATATATTTAACATTTACAAAATAATTTTGACATTTTTGAAATATCTTTTTTTAAAGCTTATTACGTCTACGGGCTTATATGCACGAGCCTGTGTATTAGGTGAACACGTAGCCCACGTTATTGCTCTCACCCTCTCATAAGTCCTAAGTGAACGCCTGCCTCACATGGTAAATACAATGCAATACAAGTTTGCCACAGCGGTCTCAAACTGTTATAAAATTTCGTCCAGCGATACTTGATCCGTATATTATTTCGGCTACCGTTCGTCGGTTACTCATTGGTGGATTCCGCACAGCAATAGACACTTGTTAGTGGCCTGGACATTGGGCTGATACACAGAACACAGAAGATAATCTACATCGCGTGGGTCTGTCTACTCGGCTGCTGAGTGTGGAATGCCCGGAGGCCTTCGTTATGAGTTCTTTGAACGAACACGCAGCGTAATATCACTATGTTGTGTCACTCTAATTAGTCTGGTTGCGGCAGCTGCAAGGGAGCCACTCCTAACGGGACAACTCTAAGAAGCTATTGGCTGTAGTTTAGCGCGTCTTAGCCGTCGCAATTCTGTCTGTCTGTCCGTTTGTCACACGGGTGGATCAGTCAAAAACGGTGCAAGCTAAGACCACCAAATCTTTACCTTCGGCTGCCTGGAAAACTCTAGTTTTAGGAACCGTAAAGCTTTTCCATAAATTCGAAGGAGGTCACCCCGAACGAGGGCGCTAAGTGAGAGGGGGTAGGCAAAATTTGCGATTTTTGGCTATTAACTCGCTGTATCTCAATAACGGTGCGAGATTGGGCCTAGGTTACTGTTAATTACTAATAAAAAATCGTACATTGGCTTTTGATTGGCGCCAAATTCAATGACCTTGGATGACCTTGAACGCCAAAATAGGGGTTTTTATGGATTTTTTGGCGATTTCGATCTGCGACGCAGATTTCAAGAGCGAATTGCGTCAAAATCGATTGAGATAGACATGGAAAAGCTGCATTTGTAGTTTTCAGCATTGAACATAAATTTCGACGGTTTAAGTCTCGATTTTCTAGATTCAAGAAAACCTGCGCACGAGGGCATCAAAAAGCGGTATCCCCGCAAAAGTCGTTATTTTACCGTTCTTGGCCAGTCTTTCGTGAAAACGGTTGCAGATAGGCATAGCATGCTGCCTATCACAACAAGCACTAGTGACGAGCTTTTCAGTCGTATCAACATCGATGACTTTGAAAAACCCTGAACTTCTAAAATAAGGAATGTTATTGATTTTTGCGATCTTCGGCTGTAGCGCACACTCTAAGAATGAACTGCGACGAAATGGCTGGAGAGTGGAGACAGACTGACAGTTTGCGAACAGGAACTCCTTCGATATATACTGACAGCGTTTTACGCTATCAACGCCCCTATAATATGTGGAGCTTTAGGTTTATACCTCGTTTATACCAGGAAACGCGCACGACGTGCGATCGCGAACGCACAACGAGCGCACGTCGTGCGCTCATAGAGCCAGCTTTCTCAGAGAACGGTTAGTAGCGGAGTACCACAGGGGTCTGTTCTGGGTCCAGTTTTGTTTCTGATATTTATTAGTGATGTGGATTCTGCTTTGGTCAGTATGATATTGAAATTTGCAGATGACACCAAAGTGCTTGGGAAAGGCAATAGCGACAAAGATGGAGAAATTATTCAGCAAGATCTTCATAGAGTGCTAAACTGGTCTTACATGTGGCAGATGCCATTCAATACGATTAAGTGTGTGGTCATGCACCTAGATGCCAGGAATGCTCAGCACACCTATGTCATGGAGAGTCAGCCACTGGAGGTTGTGACAGAGAAGAAGGACCTGGGTGTGACTGTAACAATTTGAAGCCGGCTAGACAGTGTCAGTTAGCATATGCAAAAGCCAGTAAAGCACTTGGTCTCATCTCAAGAACCATCTCCTTTAAAAGTGCTAGTGTCCTACTGAAGCTGTACAAATCGCTTGTTCGTCCTCACCTAGAATACTGTGTTTCTGCCTGGTCGCCGTATTATGAAAAAGACAAGTTCTTGTTGGAAAGAATCCAACATCGGTTTACGAGCATGATTCCAGGCCTCAAAAAATTACCGTACGATGAAAGAATACGGCAGTTGGGTTTGAGGACCTTGGAAGAGAGAAGGAACAGAGCTGATTTCCTGCAAGTTTTCAAGATGTACAATGGACTATTTTCAGCTAAGTTCATCGATTTCTTTACTCTCAATACGTCAGTTACAACACGTGGACACACTGCCAAGATTGCTAAATGCAGATGCCATTTGGACATAAGACGTTTCGGTGGAATCGTTTGCAGCAAAGTGTCATAGACTTCAGCAGTGTGAACTGTTTCAAGAATGGTCTCGAGCACACAAGAAAGACTTCGATGAGCTTCTTTGTGGACTCCACTAATTAGCCCTACGGCCGAACCAGCTCCGGAGATTCGTCTACCGGTCCAGGCGTGGCCGCACCTGATATGTTACCTAGTATGCCTTATTATAGTTGCTCACTTTATGCCCATCTTGGAACACTCCATGACAGTTATCATAATATTTCGGCGTCGTGCACTTGACCGTCGCCGTTTCCACCTCATGATACAATGTGCTCATCGTACTTCAAAGTACGCAAAGTGTGTTTAGTCGTGTTCCGATCAGATCCGCTCGGGAGCTTACTGCTTACAGTGTGATCTCGTGCATGAGAAGAGTTTCGGCGATTGGAATTAAGTTGAAGCATAAACGTTTATTCATTGATTTGAAACATCGTGCGGTTTCTCTGCGACACATAAACTTATTACTGATCAGTTCAAGTCTTCATGTTCAATTTTTCACCCTCATTTCTCGCAGACTGCAGTGGCGCCCGGAGACCTCACGAATCAGTGCCGTCGTTGTCTCGATGTCGATTTAGATGACATACGAGCCTAACTCCGTCTTGTCTTGCGCATCAGACTGAGGGCAATTAACGTCAGCCGTGCAGTCGCTACAGAGTTGTGGCTTCCGAGTTCTGACCCAGACTCCATGGTCGTTGCCTATATACAGGGTGGGCCAAAAATGGCACCATTTATTGTACGCCTCATAACTTCACCAAATATTAATCGATTTTCAAAATTTGTTTTACTGTCAGAATCAGGAAACATTTTGTAATAAAACTATCACTGCAGATCCCACCACACCTCAAGTGTGTCGCTGCACTACCTCGTAAAATGTCAGATGACGCACTCAAGCCGGCAACGCCACTGACCAGTACTGTTGCGTGATCAACGTTGATTGAGCCTGGCATGTGACCCCCAAACAACACAGACTTAAATCCAGTTGATTATGCTGTTCGGAATGCCCTTCAACAGATGGCCTATCAATGTTGACGATTCACGACAGTCAACCAGCCAAAGAAAGCCATTGTCCCTGAGTGGCGCAAAGTGGTATAGCGTTTGACTAATCGCGCCGTTGATCAGTGGCGTCGCCGGCTTCGATGCATCGTCCAGCAGCAAGGCAGACACATTGAAAATTTGATGTGAAAACTGTGAGATGTAATTTTTAGGCAATAACTGTGACAACAAACACGTGGCTTCTGTTGTTCATTTCTTAAAATGTGTTGTTACCAAAGTCGTTTTGTTTTTAATTGTTATTCTTAAGAAACTGACATTTCACAAGGTAGTGTAGTGACATACTTTGGGTGTGGTGGCATCTATAGTAATATTTTGATTTTAAATTGTATCCTGATTCCGACAGTAAAATAATTTTGAAAATCGGTTAATATTTGGTAAAGTTATGAGGCGTACAAAAATGGTGCCATTTTTATGGCTCACCATGTATACATATGCACAGCCGTGCACACATGCAGTGTAAAATTTATCTTTAAAATATCACTTCATATAGCACATACATCCGTGTACTGTATTATATTATACTGTATAACATTATAAATTGTATATGGCAGAAGAGAGACCGGAACGTGTCTAGAAAACGTTTAAAGTGACGGTGTTAGACGATTACTGTGTGAACTCCTTGCAGTATTTGTCCGTTCATACACAATTACACATGACCATTCTGTCAAAATTAATTAGTTCTTTTATTCAGTCATTTTAAAACCTACGATTTAAAACGCAGAAACACAGCGCATAGAGCAATAAGCACAAAGATTAGTAAAGAACACGGTGCTAACTCTTAAACAGAAGTGACTGGTAAGTCAGATAAACCAGCGGCATGAATGTCGTAAGTTTGTGACGAGTGTCTGAATGAAATAGAAACAGTTTGCGTGTAATTACAAGTAGCCTAATGAGCTAAAAAAATAATCGAAATAACCGCGTATCATGTGCACTTTTTTTGTAAGTTTTTGGCGCATACGGGTATCAAAAAGTCGTTTACTTAGTTACTTACTATTTTATTTCGCAGCATTTATGTGATGCTCATGGTGTGTCGTTGTAGGTTACTGGTTGTGTTACATAAACAGCACGGTCAACCCAGTCTGCTACGCGCTATGCAACGCAAACTTCCGTCGAACTTACTGGCGCATCCTGCAGTGTCGCTGGTCGAACCCCAGAAGACGCACATTGTAGTGACGTCATCAGATCTTGAGCACAACGACCTGCGCTGTCATCGCCATCATCGTCGTCGTCATCATTATTATTTTTAGGCGAAATCGCTCTGGAAGCGCATCGATTCCGCCTATTCCTACACATTTCTCAGAAGCGTGCGTGGTCCGTCTGTCTGTCACATTCGTGCACCTTGCTTAAACTGTTCGACGAATTCACATGTCGTTTGGCAGGTATAGGAATCTACTTGTGGGGTCCAGTGACGCATTGTGTCAGATAACATTTTAACATTTTTGACCCCCAGGGAAAGGAAAGATTTGGGAGTCGAAGCCCCAGCCAAAACATGTAGGCCTAATTATGAAAAAGACTGTTTATGATTTACCGGGTGGCAGCATCAATAAAGGATTCCGTCTCTTATCAAATCACTTTGGTGCTTGTTAGCAGTTGTCGTAGCCCATTATTGTGGTCACAAACGTTAATGAACGCCTAACGGAAGCGTTAAGCTTTTAGTCGTCACTCGTTTGTTCATTCCGTCTGGCATGCAAAGCAACAGCTATACACCACCAACGACGCTGCACATTATACTTTTTACGCGCGAAAGCAGCTATGCTTTCAGCGCGTCTTAGCTATCGCAATTCTGTCTGTCCGTCCGTCCGTCTGTCCGTCTGTCTGTCACACGGGTGGATCAGGCAAAAACGGTCCAAGCTAGGATCTCCAAATTTTCACCATCGGCTGCCTGGAAGACTCTAGTTTCAGGAACCGTAAAGCTTTTTCGTAAACTCGAAGGGGGTCACCCCGAACGAGGTCGCTAAATGAGAGGGGGGTGGTCAAAATTTGCGATTTTTGGCCAATAACTCGCT
>Ga0209367_1002622_pt1 | contig 23910 bp, 13 predicted proteins | sample WorMetLIZISLAND2_FD_187412 | JGI IMG/M metagenome (GOLD analysis project Ga0209367, IMG submission 187412) | Marine gutless worms symbiont microbial communities from Max Planck institute for Marine Microbiology, Germany - Olavius geniculatus... ... | reverse complement strand
GCTTATAGTGCTATACTTGTTCTCACCAGACGGCGCCACTATCTCGCTCTGGCAACGCCATATCGGCTGGATGTCGCAGATTTTCCCTACCCCCTCTCATTTAGCGCCCTTGTTTGGGGTGACCCCCTTCGAATTTATGGAACAGCTTTACGGTTCCTGAAACTAGAGTCTTCCAGGCAGCCGACGGTGAAGATTTGGTGATCGTAGCTTGCACCGCTTTTGACTGATCCACCCGTGGGACAGACAGATAGACAGACAGACAGACAAACGGACAGAACTGCGATGGCTAAGAGGCGCTACAGCAGTAGCTGCTGTTGCGCGTAACAAATCAGAAGTGCCATATATCATCAACATCACATAATAACAACATATACAGCATCTGCAAGTTAGTTGCAAATATACTCCATAAATACACAGTAAAAACATAACAAATATAGTAAGTACCAAAATTGACATCTAACACCATGCTATTCATTCCTGCTGATATGCGTATGATGCAACATAATTAGTCGTACAGGTACAGGTAAACATTTGAATTTCACTAAACGACATGCCACGATTTATTCAAACATCTTGAACAGTTTTAAAACAAACTGCCAACTAGCTATTTGTCATAAAATGAAACATGCCTTTACATCATATAAGAAATTTTAAAAAACAGTTAACTTTTGTTTTTATATGGCAATATAGAGTGTCACCGTCTGCAACTTCTGCAGCTAATCACCATACTTGATAAGTCATGAGATTTCATCGATAATGCAACCTTTTTTCTTTTATTATTGACGTTTCAGCAACCGCTGCTGCCTTCTTCGGAATGACTGTCCACCAGGTGTCACTCCGAAGAAGGCAGCAGCGATTGCCGAAACGTCAATAATAAAAAAATTGTATTATCAACGAAATTACATCATTTATCATATTACTATTATTATATTATATTATTATTACTGTTTGTCGAAATCTATCTACTCACACCGGAGCCACGACACAGGAATGCATGTAGTGATGTCCACTGCTCGGCCGGTGAACCGCCTCCAACTGAGACCGTCTTGTCATAACCCAGTAAACTCACAAACCTAGCAGCTTGTAACGGTGATTCCAACAGACGGCCTGCTCTCAGCGGACGGGCGTATGAACACACCGGATGATTCACGCAGTTCTCATCCTGTCATGCACACCGGAAAATAACACAGTCGGTATAAACTAACTGATGATCAAACAACTGCAGTGCACGCCTCCCACTGTACGAAAAGCTCTCCAGGATACCAACCCCACTCCCGAAAAAATTCAGAATATTTATCATGACATTTTCCAGTTAGATGATCCAGCAAACACAACAGACATATGTTGAAAAATTGACATCTGTGAAAATTCTGCAATGATTTGCATATTCTTGCATATTTCCACATAAGCAGTGGCATTTTTAACCATGATTCTGTCACTAAAGTAAATCTACCAAAATGTCATATCCGTCATTATTTCTACTAAAAAATATTTTTAAACTTTGCAAAATGTTCAGGATTTTCTGGATAAATTTGCTTAGCAGTATTCAGAACTATAAGAACAGGACAAGCTACAAAATTCACAAATCTCAGGACAAGGAAAAGGTCTGCAACTAGATATATTCCACACTGAATTTCATGACTTTGTGTCATATACAGATGTTTTCAGACCAGAGCCAAATTCAAACTTCCACAAATGTGACCAAAACCTAGGCCAGATATTGGACAAAATTGCTACATTTACACAATAACTAATTTTTCGGTGATTAAGAGCATGTCAAACCATTCGATCAAATAGCAATAATCGAATAAAATCCAATACTAGTTTCATTCTTAAATACACCGATAAAATTGTGTCATGAAGAAATCAGCATAAATGTTAACGAAAGCGTGAAAGTAAATACCGACGACAACACAAAAGCTGCACACAAACCCGAGCGAATATTTTAACAAGTCGCTCGTTGTGCGTGTCACGTATTTGGAGATACTCGTCCCACCATCGCCTTGCGTATGTAATAAACAATCTCTCTCGCTGGGCTCGGTTGGTTTTCTCCAAGCTGTGCTGAGTTGACAGAATCTCGCTTGTCGCCGGATTTGTCAGTTTTGGCCGAAGCTCAAGTCGAACATCCAGGACACCGACAGCCACCTTGTTCAGTGAACCTGCAATAACATTTTAACTGCAGCAACAGATAGTGAAATATATACTTCACATACTCCTAAATTTCAGATATCCCACAGGATTCCACATGGCTTGGTAGTGTAACGATAATAGGCCAAAAGGTCCCCGAATCGACTTGGGGCCCGGAGCACTGCCAGGTAATAACCTTGAACAAGTTGAGCCTCTGTTCACCAAGCAGTATAACTTGATAAAGCTCAAAGGGCGGTGACACTTTGTGGCTGGGAAGTTAACTGTAAGGCCGATGTCGCACTGCCATGCATCACAGACTCAGTGATCTATCCACCTATAAGCTCAACAGCCACAAAAGGGAGATAAGCACCTCGCCTACGCTCCAGATGGGACATGGCACGATTTACCTTTACCTTTACAGGAATAGACAAAATGTTACAAAACGCTATTTTCATCCAATTTAACTCTTGGATTAATAAAAAACATTAGAAAATTTTACATAAACTGCCAGAAGTGTGAACTACGTTGCCTGGACAAAGTGACGCCTGTACTTCGTTAATTATTCATTCAGTATTCAAATTACTCAAACTTGTAGTACTGACCAATGCCCATGAGTTCCACGCTGACACTGCAACGGGAATCTGCAGCCGCTAGAACCCGACGCCAGTCGAGAAAATGCGAGGATACAAGAGACGTCTCACCGAACCGAGATGTCTTTACAAGCACCAAGTGAACTGGGTCGCAGATGGACAACATTGCTGCACTGTCAGCCATACGAGCTGCCACGCCTGCAAGCATTCGTCACACACTGCAACTCTACACATAATTTGCTCTGAATATATAAATGCAGTTACTTAGACGTGCCACTGCTAACTACAATGTGCACAGAAAAAAACACCCACACCCACTCACGTTCCCTTGTATATCTCCGTGAAAAATGTTCAGATTTTCTCAAGATTTTTAGGAAGTGTTTAGGAGGAAACAAGAACTCCATTAGTGGAAAAGTTAGATATTATTTTCTACTGGTGATGTTCTGCTGACATCATATTTCCACATTTGTAAATTATGCGTTTTACTATTGAACACAGACATTTAATCAAATGTTTGCGAGTCAGCAATGGTTATGGAGCCACAAGTTTGTGCACGATGTTTCTGGATAATTGAATATTGATAGAATGAAACTTCTAAATAAAAAAATTAACATGACTGGCAGGTATGAAGTTGTTTGACTGATAGCGAGCAAGTGGTCATCCATGCAGTGACGTAGTGCGCTTACGCCTGCCAACATAAACAAAGTTGAGGATCTTGCACTCAGCCAAGAAGATAAACCACGGAAATAGTTCACAATGGAAAATTGCATGACAGATTAGCATATATTTTGGTTCAGTGAACACAATAACTAATTAGTGCGTTTTAAAATTTCATTAAATGCCTGTCTTCAATGGTAAAACCCACAACTTAAAAACACAGAAATATAACATCAGCATGACATCACCAGCTGCAAAGAATATTTACCTTTTTCACCGAGGGAATACTTGTTTCCTACTAAACATTCCCTGAAAATTTTGTGAAAATCTAAAACACTCTCCACGGAGATATAAAAGAAAAGGTGAGTGGGTGTTTTTTTAAACAGTGTAGATGGCCGTCGACTATTATGCCTGCGCCAACATGTGACAAGAAGCTAGCACTGGAAATATCATGCTAACAAGGACAAAAAGTGCACTTTGGGGCATATTTGACCCCACCATGACCTTTATCCTCGATTTTTTAACCCCAAAATTTAAAACGTTCGTCCTTGCCACAAAATCTGTTATTGGTAAAAGTTTGGTCAAATTCCGTCAACAAATACCAATAGATATCATGCTAGCAATGTTTGTTTGAAACATATGCACGCACAAATGCATGCATGCATGCACGAACACTATGAAAACATGATGCATCCGAACACTACGTTGGCAGAGGCATAAAAACTAAACTTCCGATTCCTGACAATCGGTAACTTTTAACTACCTAACTGTCAACTAACTGTATTAAAACAGTTTTTCTGTGTGAAAGATTAATCAAAAAGACATGAACAAACGTTAATGAAATTTTTTAAAAACCACATTCGCATAGCTAGCCACACAGAACTCTTAGTGAATATGTTTTGGTGGATTCTTTTGTGAACTTGGTATCACAGTCTAAGAATTATACACCATCAAAAAGCAGGGCATAAACTGACAGTCTGACACTCAGAATTCTGTATTCACCAGGTAGCAGCAATACTCTTTAAAGGTGTGAAATTTCTAATCATTTCTACTTAAACAAAGCACTAGAGGCAAAATTTAAACTGCAGCTATTCAGGAAATACTTAAAATAAATATCTACCCGACTGACAGTTCTAATCAGAATTGTCAACTTGTTATCATTTACCTGAAGTTTCTTTGTGGACTTCAAGAACAAAAGTTTCATTAAAGTTTGGTTCGCAGGCACACGGTGTCGGCTGAGAGGAAAAGCGTTGGCCGCGGAAGTGAATGTGAACAGTAAGTGAAGAATCGGAGTCATTATCATTGAGATGCTCCAGAAAAGCTCGACCGCCATTGATATATAGCAACATGTGCCTTCTTGTTGGATCAATGTTTGCTACAAGACACAACACAGTAATCATCAATGTTCCATGTATGATACTTAAATTAACATGAAATAACTAAAAAATGGTCAGGTAATCAATCTCACAAATGTAAGTTCTCCATTGTCAACAGGCCAGACAGCCTCTCTGTTGACTAAACTCTGAAAGCTAAATGACACTTTATCTTACCTATGCAAATCAATCATGCAAAAGTTTACTGATGACGTATCAAATTCCACTTTGCATGAAATGGTCATTCCCTTTGTGCCTAAAACCTGCAGCATTCTTGCAATACTTGCTCAGATACGCAGCTTTACTTAGCTGACGAATTTTCCAAAATTAACTCGGGATGAGCTAGCCTCTCAAAGTATACTTATGGCAACTGTTGAGACACAACCATTGCCATTTCATATTCTAAAAACTCTAAAACAAAAAGTCCAGCTGTTGTTAGAATAGCCGACTGTACTGGTTGTCAGTGACCTTCAAGGTCATCCAAGGTCTATGATTTTCATTTCATTAGAAAGGGCGTATGCCACTTCCTATTAGTGATGATTAATAACCCTGGCCGTATCTCTCACCATTTCTGAGATATGGCCAGTTTTCCATTGAATTTCCTACCCCCCTTCATTCAACCCCCAATTTGAAAATGTTCCCCTTACACTAGATGGCTGAAATTACTCACGTTCAACACGCATGGCTAATTATTCATGTAAAAAGTTCCCCCCTTCCCTAAAACCTACACGTTAGCCAGGTACATCCATTACAGAAGAACAGACAGACGACAACCATGCCAATAGCTTGACTGTTACTTAAGCATAGTCAGCTAAAAAACTGCTAGTTACTGACTTGCAAATCTGGCATACTGGATGCCTACTGCAAATGTGTCACAAAGTACCTTTTCTGATCCCGGTGTCGGAGAAAACCTTCATGCTGTCATTGACAAAATGTGTTGCTGATTTTTTATCACCATCTGATGGCAAAACAGTTGCACCAATTGGCGAATCAAAATGCAGTCGATTTAACACTTCATCAAGGATCCCTGCAGAAAAACACAGTAGCCAATGTACAACAAAAAATATTAAAAAACAAAACCCTTTCTATGCCCATAAGCCATGAACAGTCACCCATCTCAGCCTAGGTCAGCACAGAGTAAGTTTGTTGATGTGACCAACAATGTTTAGGGCTGTACCGAATATTCTATTCAGTCTGAATAGTAGGCCGAATAGTGTATTCATATTTGGCCAAATAGTAATGCAGAGATCAGGCCAAATACGAATAATAAGCACTGTGCCGTCGCTGCTGGTTGTTCCTGATTTAGCCGTAGACAGCTGCTGTCTCAGCCCATATGTGACTCTTTATGGTGTTTCCTTAACATTTAAGTTGCCTACTGGGTCATTCCATGTCAATTCAACAAATTTTTTTAAACTTTCCAGCTCGACCATCTCATAATTTAATGAAAATTGCAGAAAGTGTTCAGCATATGTACCTAATGTAGTGTGCAAAATTTCTAGATGATACCTGAGATATGTGCATATATAAAGTACCTAGTACATACGATTCGTGATTAACGCCTTAATTTACAGCAACTTGAGATGCTTGTAATTTCTGCAATATTGATGACAAAAGCTTCAGATTTTCTGGAAATGTTCACAAGTACTGGGACACCTGGGACACAGTAGTCCATATAACAAAGTACACTTTTGTGCATTGTTAGCTGCATTGGGAGGGCCTTGAAAATGCTAAAATGTTAGCATTTCTATAAAAACGCCTAAGTTTGGCATCCAGTTGTTCTACCAAAAGCTTTATCTAGGAGTTTGATTTTCTATCAGCAACAAACCATGGCCCCACAGTCCTGAAATATATAGAAAAATCTGTGATACAGCCACTTCTGAATTAGCTAGTGGCAATCAAAATCCTTTAAAAAATTTCAAGAGCACATTTTTTTTGATAACTTCTGGTGTAAATTTGGCTCTGTGGTAAAGGTAGTAGACAAATGCAAGTTGTACAGCTGCCAAGAGCTGACACTGGGCTATAACATACGTAAAAATCATCATCCTTCCATTACTCCTTCATTTCTATTCTTTATGTCAAATGTATTCAACATTTCGCAATAACGCAAAAGCTTATAAATGCTGCTATGAAACTCCACTGACATTACCTTAATAATTTTCTTATTTGTGACAGTGTGAATACACCAGATACATTGCACAAATTACAGCTGCTGCAGTTTTGTAGACTACAGTTCACTACTGGCTGAGTTTCAGAAATGCAGCTTCAACGATTGCCCGATCTTCTGCAGATATACTGTATGATCATCCTGTCGATGTGGTTGGCACAGCTATCTTGCACAGTATGTGCTCTGCAGGCACCCAGCAAACATCTTCCCTTTGTGGCCACTGAAGTGTTTGTGATGGCCCATGAAGCTGCATGAAAACCACTTCACGGTCGCCAAATTCCTCGAACATGGATCGTACGCAGCCAACCCACCAATGGCCATCATACAGACAGGTCACATAGGTGCCGCATGTATGACTGGCAGGCTTAGTGTTGGCTGTTGTCTCAGCACAGATGACACTGCTGCTAACAAAGTCAGTTTCTTGTCCTAACACTCGGCTTATATTCAGCCCACATGCACCTGGAACAAATGCGTGATTGTCTCTTGTCCCTGGGACTTTTGATGCATGCATGAATCTGTCAATGAGTTCCTTGCCATGTTCGTCTATTTCATCCTTGCCAACCCAGATAAACTCAATGCCATTAATGTGTTTCTGGTACCACTGGTACAGATCATTCGGTGTTAAGAGAAATCTACTAGTGGTATGGTGGTAGCTTGGAGACTTGCAATGCCCGTGCTGCTTCTCACTTGAGTGTGCCTCCAATGCCATCACAGACACTCTTTCCATGCAATGTTGTAAAAAAAATGCCTAGAACCAAGTGCGATAAACTTGTTTCTTATCCAAAATGTGAACTGAAAACCGATTAAAAAATTTCTAATTCCTAAAGATTAAGAAAAAATGTGTATTCATTTGCACTGCAGCTATCTGGTTTTAACGAGTGATTTTCAGATTGACTGTCGTGTTAGCTGCCATGTCCAAGCTTATCTTTTTCTTTTTTCATTTTTCTTATCTGGTAGATAATAGTAAATGTCAAAATAACACCAAAGTTAGACTTCAGTTTTGACCATAGTGTTAATCTTACTTCTGAACGAAACGTGAACTCACGCAATGTTAATTAGTTACCGGTACTTTACTGTTTATCTGTCTAATCAACACAAAACAAGCTGACCAACATCAACATGATCTGAGCATTTACACAGCATGTAAGTCTAACATTGTTTTCTACCTTTCTGTTGTACTCTATCCAGCAGTTCACGTTCAGTGACACCATGCCTCTGTTCCTGCAGTGTTTCTTCTAATACGCTGCAGATTGATGACTGAATATCCGACTACACACAACAACTTGAAATTCAAGAAATTGCATATGAAAATCAGTATCACTGTAAACTCTCAATAAAAATTTCTACAACTGGACAGTAGCATCACGGCTACTTAAAAACCTTCCATGTAAAAACACAAGAATAAATTCTGACCAATATGTGAGAGGATTCCAAAGCAAAAATGACCCAGGCATACGTTTTTGACCCGTGAATATTATCTTTCATCTCTATGGATGAAAAATAGCGGTTAAGTGGTTTTATCTTCCATCCATAAATTAGGCAAGGTGTTATCTGCCATGAAAATTCACGCAAAATAAGTAGTTGATTTTCGCTATATGCCGTGAATTTTCATGGAAGCTAACATGAGATGGTTATCTGCCGTGAAAATTTATTGCTGTAAAATTGCATCGAAACAAAGTATAGTAAAATAATTGCCAGTGCTATTTAGTACAGTATTATCAGATTATACAAGCAATAATAGTAAGTTAGCAACTTCTGTAGCCTGTAGGTTTAGACTATATAATTGATCGCATCATTAGTAAGCGGCCATGGCTTTTCAGCTGATGTATTTCTTAAATGTATAAACTATACGCAATGAGTCAAAACACGGCACTAAACTCTTGTCTATATTTTCACCCGGACATTGGCAGTGAAAGAATTTTGCAACTTGTGACCATGGCAGACAATTTCCATTGAAATTTTTCTCTTGCCTAAAGTAACTACCAGATACCTCGCATAAAACTGGCAGAAACTGTGGAGAAAGAAACAAGTTAAGCTTCCTCAACATGCAAATTTGTCACTATACCAAATTGTTATTATTAGGCCCTAACCGTGTGATTATTCGCTTATTTATCAGCTTCAATATATACGTTTCCGTACACCAATTTTCACGGCATATATCCAAAAGTAAAAAATGCTTCCGTGAAAATAGGTAGTAAATTATGGCTATCTGCCATGAATTTTCACGGCAGATATAATCTTCAGTAAATTACGTTGTGTCTGGGGTTGTGGATAGTTATGGAATTAGGAACTTAGGGCTAGAATTAGGTTAGGGTCAGGGTTGGGGTTATGGTAAATGTTAGTGTTAGGGTTAGGTTTAGATTTAGGGTTATTGTTGCGGACAGAAAATAGCAGTTTGGTGGTCTTATCTTCCGTCCATACGGACGGAGGATAACACTAAGCTTTTTCACCTGACAGACTCAATGCTTTGAACGTCAGAACTGATAAACTGTTCTGCCATATTCTCTTACACTCCAACTGCGCAAAAGTACAAAATTATCAATGAACGGTTTGATAAATAAGCACAACAAGCAGCTGTGCTAAAAAATACCTGAGACAAGTAATTGTGAATAATCTGCTTGAGCTCTGCAACTTTATCCGACGACAACGCCATAACCAAAAAATAACGCTGCAAACATTAGCAAAAATGTCAACAAATACTAAATGTAAAACATCAACAAGACAGAACAGTATATTATTACAATCGTCACCCCAAAGCAATTTCAAACTTGTTCAATCGCGATGTAAACATAAACAAACACGACAACTTCCGTTCAGTAAGTAAGCAACTAGAGCAGTTCAAGAATCACGTAAGTCAAGTAACCGACCCGTAATAAACCCCCACTAATCACACGTACAGTATTTTACGGGTAAAATGCAAATAAAATCTAACGACAATAACAAGGCAATAACAACAAATATACAACACAAGTCAGTCGCTATCCACTGGACAGGATATCTCGGTATAATCATGCAACATCAGGGTCAACTCAGCCTTCCATCCCTCTGGGACAGGTTAATCGAGTACTGACAGGCTGGGGTTGAAATAGCCATGACACACAGCCTTACTATTCAGAACTACGACTGTTTATAATTTTCGCACAGACATTGAATAACAAAAAAACTAAAAATTTTGTTGCAAGTTTTTTAAGTGTCCTCAAAACCTAAAAAAACTTCTTTACAAACCAATTTTCCAGGACTGTTGGCTCACAGATTAAAGTTCTGTGAGGTGACGTATTCCTCGAGACTGGTCTTGGTGTCAAAGACACTCAAGGACAAAAAATTATGTTTTGTTTACATCATGCTGTTATCATACTGGACAGCAGCTTTAGCCATAACTGAAACTCTCTACCAGAAAGACTTTGTGCTTTAAAACCAAAATTTCTGGTGAAAAACTGAACTCCAGGCAACCTGTTCTTCTACATCTTCTACATCTGAATGTTGACTGCTTATGCAAGAATGCAAAATAAGTAACAAAAAAAACATATTCAAGTCACATTGCATCCGAAAATGTTATCTTGTTTTACTAGTTGCAAGCGTAGTACACATAAGAGTCAATCGAACTGGCAGTACTAACCGCATAAAGAAGTTCAAAGTCACAGACATGTAACAAAATAAGAAGTTCAGCTGTTGCTATAAAAGGCTGACCATAGGGCATTTTAAACAGGGCTTCTGCAAATGTCTGTAGCCTGTTAATAGTAACCATTGCACTTATTTTTGGTCATAATTCACCATGCAAATTTTGGGGGTCGGGACCCTTATTTCGGGTGTACAGGTGTCTCTAAGGGGTCAGCGATGGTACCAAGAGATGAGGCATTGGTAAGTTACAGTCAACCAAAACTGAAATTCTAATGTGAAATGGACCACAATGGGCAGCACCCAGACTCAAAAAGTGGCAAATGGTCTGTGGACATGCTGGAATTAAAACACACACAAACACATAATACTGTGCAGCATTGCATTTAAATACAAATGATCAGCATGATAATTAAAAAACTATATAATAAATAATGAAGCATGTGGTGATATCGATCACAATATCGGTGAACTATGTGTGAATTCATAAAGCCCACCCACCATGATGGCAAACAGGCAATTGGGGCATGATATCATGTAACCTCTGCCTGTCGGTAATGTCTTATATCTTACAAAAGCTGCAAATTTTAAGGCATCATTGCCAACGGGGGCCTTAAAAACCCGTGTTTCGAGTTTACATCCATCTTTAAAAAACCCACATCGCTAAAATTTTTATTAGACCTTCAATAATATCAGTGCAGTTTTTAGTGTGCTTTTGAAGTTTTATTGAAAAATACTGTTTGTATCTAGTCTGAAATGTTGCCATAACTTTCCTTAATTTCTCATGAGTACTATTTAGTATGTCAATCTGTTTTTAAAAAGATATTGGGTAACACTACATGGCACCTAATAATATAAAAATAAATAATTTAAAAAATCCCCCCTCCATCACTATTTTTCTGGCTGCAACTGGAAGCACAGGCTTTTTTAGGCCTGGACGTGCTGCAACAGTACATCTCAATCAAACAAGTGTAATATCCAGGGCAAGTTCACGGACCATCCGGGCCATGAGGCTTGAAAGCAACTGTGGACCCCTCGTACACATATTTGCAATACTGACTTTATTTTAGGTCTATTTGTACTGTTATCTTCTTTGCTTAAACATAAAAAGGCAAACAAGGGCGGTGAAACAAACACAAACGTGGGGTACAAATAATCTGTAAGCTAAGCGAGCAGAAAAAAATTTTGAACTGTTGTACACAGATTTGGCAGAAGTTTTAGTCTAGAAGACCGCAAATTTTCTCTCTAGAAATTTCGGGGCCCATGGTCTGAGCCCCCATCAGGGCCTGGGCCCTAAGGCTTCAGCCTCACCAGCCACATAGATAATCTGGCCCTGGTAATATCCTAACATAATTGTCAGCATGGCACATCAGCGCTTGTCCACTCGAAAACACATCAGCTGAAAGTGCATCTGTTTGGAGAAGTTCTCGAGATGTTCGTCAACTTTCCTGCAATACATAATGACACAACATTCATTTGACTAACAAAACAAGAAGCCCAGCAGTCGCTAGAAAAAGCTGACCATACGCTAGTGTCCATAGGCCAGCAATCAGTTCATTACTCCTGTTTGGAGGAAAGAGGATGGTTAAATATGGCATTTGGAAATGACTGTAGCCTGTTAATAGTAACCGTTGCACTGACACAGTTTGGCCGTAATGCATCATGCAAATTTTGGGGGCTGGGACCCCTATTTTTGGAGAACAGATGTCTATAGGGGGTCGACGATGGCAACGTTGGATAGGGCACTGATAAATTCCTATAGACTGTCAATAGTAAGCATACAGCTACTGAAGCGGTTTGGGCACAATCTGCAATGCATGTATATGAAGTGCAGTCTTAACATCATTTAGTATTACATTGCGAACATGCCTTAAAGTCAGATAGCCATTCTGAAATGCCTGATCCAACTTAACATACAAAATAACAGATAATAAGTAATGATTTTTGATAACGACTTGTTCAAATGCTTACCTGTTATCAGCCGATGAGCACTGCGGTGATATGCTGTTTAAAGCTTCTTTGATTGCCAATCTAACAATCAAAAATATTGTGAAATAAGATTCTCAACATAATATCTGCTAGTCATGATAGAAAACTAGAAATGAGTTGCACAAATAGCACCAACCTGTACCTGTACCTGTCGGTAAATGGTGTTGGTCTATGATATCAAACTATGAACCAAACCCCCAGTGAACATCACCTCTATATTGTCACTATCAACATTCAGGCAGCATCTCAAGACTTTCCTCTTCCCTCAGTCACACATAAGACGTGTTTCTAACTTTTTGCTAGTGTAGAATTTGCATTTCGCACTTTCTTTTCTATGAGATTCTCGTAAAAATCACAAGCAAGATTGTCCTTTGCTACGTTTTGCTAGCTCCACCCACATGCTTGCGTGTTATTGCATCATCCAGAGACTAAGCAACAGAGATGTGTGGATCCTGAAATTTTTGAGTTCGCGTCAGTCCACAGATTTTGACCAAGAATCCGCTGTCAGTCTGTGTCCACAACAACACAGAAATACTGGATCCACGTCCATCCGCATCTACACTGAATAGGCCTGCCTCTAGTCATTAATACGTAAGGTAGGCCACTATGCGTCTAGGCCTATAGCAAATTACAAAATTATTTATAATTTACTGGTACCAGTGCTACTGTGCTAAACGTCTCAACACACACCACTTATATCCGTTATTAAATTTTATCAGGAAAAAATACACTCGTCACAAAACACGATCCGTGTCAGTGCACGTAGGCAAATTTCGTCACGGAGCAAGATCCGCGTCCGTCTGCGTCCGCAAAAAAATCTTGCAAATCTGGATCCGCGGACTGACGTGTCCGCAGTCCGCACATCTCTGCTAAGCAAGTATAAGCTAGGAAATTCCAGCATCAAATAACCCAAAGTAGAATTCTTGTAGAATTCTTACTTGTGCGTTTTGCACTTCTCGTGAAAACTAGCAAGACGTAGAAGTGGGATTCTTAGAGAAAAAAGTGCAAAAGGCACCTCTGGACATACCGTCATCTGACACTACTCTGTAGCCCTAGAAATTAAGGTTATCATTTTAGACATGTTAAATGGTATACAATGACAACAATGATGTTAGCGATGATGAAACTCGTCAAATAAGTAAGTCAACAGATATATAGAGCATGACTATAATCTCCACAGAACAAATTAACGAATAAAAATCATTGTCCTGCAAATTTGTTTCTGTATTGCTGCTGAACAATCATGAGTCTTTTCGTACAAACAAATGACAACGTTGATTACAATGGAAACAAACAGTTGCTGAAAGAACCTGGTCTTTGGCGTTTTGTATGCACCAGCTGCTCTGTCAAATGCACTGATGTCCACTTTAGCCTAAAATGCAATAAAGACTAACAATACATTGACATTACAATAAACAGCACATAAATATAACGCACAGACTATTCTTTGAACAGCGGCATGTTGATATTCAATTAACAGTAAAAAAAATAATAAAAATTTGTAAAACACAAATGAATGACTGTATGCAAGTATGCACTGAATATTCATTAACGTTCTTAAAGATATAATGAACATTATACGGAAGTTTGGACATAACACTCATCATATTGATATTTACTATTTCTGTACAGTGCAAATTAAATATAAATTGTTTCTGGCAAATACGGCGCAGCAAAATTTTCGGACATCAGTTACTTTGCCAAGGTTTACATTTGGTCATTACCAACAACAGCAAAAAGAATGCTAGCAGCATGTGCAACTAAAACTGTAAGCAATAAATTCTACACAAAGCCATAAATTTTACGAATTAACTTATAAAATTCCTAAAACAAAATTAAATACCTGAATAGCTGAGCTAGCACTGAACTTAGTCACACACTGAAACAGCCGGCAGACTTCCTCGGCTACTTGTTCAACAATCTGGCACATAACACGCTCGACAAACGTTGGACCGATGGAATAGACCTGAACAAATACGACAAAAATGTCTACAGTATTGAAACAATGATAGCACACAGCATTGGAAATGCATGCTGAATATGAGACAGTAGAAAAATCGTGGCAAGAAATGGCAAAAGCATGGCTAATTTCTGTGACAATTGCAAAAATCTCGGCAAATACACAGCGTCAAATCGCAGGCCCAATAAAACAGCCTATAAAATGCAACATCTAGCATTTACAACCATGTCTACATGCAGTGCAAATTTTTCGTCTGTAAAATTCTGTCAAAAAAGTTCAGTTTATGGCTAAAACTTGCAGTTTCCAGCTCAAAAAAATTTAAAGTTTTAGATAAAATACAAATTTTCTATACATCACAGTCACATATTCAGCCAGTGATTAACAACACACAAACTTTGATAGCAGAGGCAAATGTGAATATTTTTATGTTAGAATCACACAATAAACTTCAACTCATGCTGACTGGAAACAAAATATTCTTGTAAAAACACAAAAAATCACAGTAAGTTGGCAAAAACATGGCATTTTGGCAAAAATCACAACATTTGATGAAAATCACGGTTTCCGTGATTTCCGTGATTTTCTACTGTTTCTAGATATGTTACAAAATTCATGTAAAGTAAAAAGAGACAAACAGAGTGAGTGTTCATCTGCCAAACACTTTAACAATGATAGTGCGCTATATAAATGTTCACTTATTATTATTATTATTATTATTATTATTAACAATAGTAAATTAAAATGATATACACTGAAGGCACGCTGCCAAAAAAGCAAACGCTTATCAACACTGGCATAAGTTATGCACAGCAAAATACAAAAGTTCCGTTTTAAGTGTTAAATGAACAATCATTAAAAACACTAACAAAATAACATCCAATGCTGAAATAATGACAGTTTCAGCATAACATGCTTCTTTTTAGACATTATCCACTCACACATTATATACTTACTCCTCCGAAAATATTTCATCAAAATTGACTCATAACTTTTTCAGCTACAAATGAACAAACCCAGAAATAGCCTTGTCAACATTTGCATGTATTCATCACAAACTACCTTTGTTATCACAACTGGCGCTAGTCGCATGGTGCACATACATAGCGCCTAGTGACTTCTGCTTTTAGGCGCCATGTATAAATCCGCTTTATTGTTATTATTATTATTATTATATACCTCGGCATGCACTTCAAGTAGACTCATGATTGACTCTTTAATGTAACTCCGTACACCTACAGCGAATACAGCATCGTACCAGTCAAATCAACTATAACACTCAGCTTTCAAACTGCCGTAAAAACCTGCAGAAAGAACCTCTTTCTGCAACAGATGTGGTAAAAATTAAAATAGTTTGAAAAAGTCACTTAGCCACAAACCAAAATTATCATGGACAGGAAGATAAAAGAACAAAAAAGCTGAATATGATTAGTCAACTATAACACAGTACATATACTGCTGACTGACAAGATGTAACAGTCAGTGTTCGATTCCACATTAATGCTTACAGACAAGCAATCAGCTGCAAGTGGTCTAATGGCACAGCATCGATGTCATTACATTTATGGTGTGTTTACACGATCCAGCAAACGTCCAGCAAACTTCCAGCAAATGTATTCAAAATACACGTGCTAATGCTGGACGTTTGCTGGACATTTGCTGGAAGTTTGCTGGACGTTTGCTGCTATATGTTATAATGGCAGAGCCAGCTAGATGTTTGCTAGACGTTTGCTGGAAGTTTGCTGGACGTTTGCTGGATGATGTAAACACCCTATTAGACAACAGTATCAATCTCGCTTTGGTCACTTGTGAACAAGCAACCTTGAGCAAGTTGCTAACGCACTGCAAGCCCAGGCCAACTCAGCCTCTTACCCTCAGTGGGTTGAGAAATGAGTATATTATCAGCTATGGGATGAAGGCGTAGGGCGTGTTGCACCAACGTCATTCAACTTTGAACCCGGGTCAAATCTGAATTTGAACCTAGTTCAGCCGTAAATTGCGTTGCACCAAAGCAGTTCAAGCAAAGATCTCCATTCAATTCTGAACTGCCATCTGACCACCGATCAAATTTTGATCTCGGTTCAACTCGCAGTTACGCATGCACACTAGGCAATAAATTTTCTCTGGGATAATATTGCTGCAAAAAATTGTCCGATTTGAATCTTATCCTGTCCAAAAAACTTCCTCGTATCGAATTATAAGACATTTAACGCAATTATATTGATGACCTAGATATGGTAGATTTCTACTAAGGTATATTCATTTTATGTTCTCTTTGTGGTCGATAAATTAACAAATAAATGAAAAAATAACATTCTTTGTTTCAATGTCTTGTTGCTACATTAACCAAACAATTGAACCCTAACCACAGCAACAAAAACTCATTCGTATTGATTTATAAGGCATTAAATTCAATTATACTCGTGACCTAGATATGTTACATTAGTGCTATATCTGTTTTCTGTGGTCTTTTTGCTCGATAAATTAATGAATGGAGAAACAAACAGAATTCTAGAGTGCCGATATGCCGTTGCCATGCTGTAGCTACAATACAGTAGAATAATTAACAAATATCTATTGGAACACAAAATGTGTAATGTGTATCTTCGCAACTTTATCAATGCAACGTTAATGCGAAAATTGGGTAGTAACTTCAAGGAAACTTAAAATTTGAACAAATTATGGCCAATCTGTACTGGACTGTTTCGTAAACATTGCCTGTGACTGTGATGTCACTGTAGTTGGCCCGTAGGCTGAGTGTGGTTGACCAATCAGAGTCGTCCACGGTATAACCACGGCCGTTCAACTGAACGGGATCAGCTGATCTGAGATAAACTTGGTGCAACGTAATTCACCGTGAACTTGGTTCAACTTTTGATCTAGGTTCAGCTGAACCAAGATCATGAACGACGTTGGTGCAACGCGCCCTTAGTGAGTGAGTGAGTAGGGTTTAACGTCCTGCTCAACATAGCATAGTTCACTTCAATGACAGCCTTTCCAGGCAGCGCACAAATGCACAATAATGGAACAGTAAGTTTAATCTTTAGAGAGAAACCTAATAGGATGGCAAGTCTGCATGCTGCACTGCTGGTTCTAGCCCAAAACGTATAACAACATGGCTCATATCGATCAACTGCCACTTCTGACATTGCAAAGTGCTTCTGGATATGCGCCTTAACTCCTGTTAAATTCAGTGCTACAGAAGTACCCAAACCTTTATCTTCCAAAAGTTAAACATTAAAGGATGTATATAACTCTTCACGGGAATTTGCCTTGAAGTTATGGAGCATCACCTGCCATATGAAATCACATAGTATTATATAACACGGGTGAATGCACCCACCTTAACCCTGGAAAAGCAGGCCAACACCTGATACACCAACCTCTTGATGATGAGTCCAGCATCTTAACCATAACGCCGTCAAGCCATTATAGTATATTTGCAATACTCAAAACATTTAAATGTACACTAGTAGTAGTATACAATACAGTGACAACTGGTACCTTTATGCAGCGAGCTACATGTAGCTGGTAGAGTTAATGAAAGACAATTTGTCCAAATCCAAATACAGCTGCAACACGCTAGGGTAAAAGATTCAGGCATCAAAACATCGAAAATGGTTTAACGACAATGTCCAACAGTGGCAATTATACAGCAGAGCTGACAAGTCAACAATTAAATGAAATATAATAAAAGATACAATAAAATAACTACATGTACAGGTAGTTTCAAGAAAGCCGCTATACCTGTGACATGGTAGGTGGCAGACCAATCAAACATGCCGACATACATGTTCTGTTCAAGTGCACCAATCACAGGCCCTGCTTTCTCTTCAACGTATTTGTCAAAGAGTCTCGCATCAACGTCTCGATAAGCATTCCTGGCCAGCTGACAACCACATACACACAATGCACACTTCATTTCTGTATATATTAACCAAAATGCCAATTTTTGCATTATCTCGAATGTCAGGAATACCAATTTATTGCCATTGTTTTCAAAGCATATATTATTTAGAGTAATAAAAGAAAGAATTTGGTCAAACTCTAAATATGACGTACATTTCTAACTGTAAAGTTGTAAACTTAAGGCACTCATGATTAAAACATTTGTCAGCAGCTATTTTGATTATAATTAATTATCTTCACGTTTTTATCTATTGGATTGTAATTAACTATCTTTGTTACCTATTAGTTACTGAGTTCTGCAAGCAGCAAATAGACTTTGAATAGCCTCTCGGCTTGCATTTCAAAATGTACAGCAAGACTTATATGCCCCACAGTCGCTAGATAAAATGGCCAAGATAAAGTTTACACCTATAAAAAAAGCTCCTACTCTAGCTATTGAATGATCACTGTTTTCATTTCCTTTGCAAACCCAGCCTAAGCAGAGTATTAACTCCAAACAAGCTGTGATCACAGTTCTCAAACCTCGACCAAATACGGTGCTGCCACCTAGCAAATACATAAAACTTGACACCGCTGCTATCTCCTAATGGTAATAAATGGCAAACAATAACTCAGAATCTAGAAAGAAATACAAATTGCCTCAAAAATAGATTGCTTCCTTACCCAGCCACTGAAATCTGTTTGCCACTTTTTGAGTAACCTAATCCACCCAACAAAAACTGACTGGCCCCAGAATAAAACCTCCCTCAATTCATCCCTTCGATAGAGGTAAACCAGTTGAACAAAAAACAAGTATGCAAGTGTGTCATAGAAGCGAGAGAGACAACAAGAAAGCCAACAGACCATCTGAACCCTGTTGATGTCCGGGTATCCATGTTTGTCAAAGCTATCAATGAGACGAGGCAGAACGTGATCAACAGTCAATGCACAGTTGTTGAGCACGATTATCAGCCGTTTGTCCTGTGATTTACACAAATACATTCACAATTGCATACTGTGTTTACACACTTGGATTCAAGTGATCAATTATCCGTCAATCAACAAAGCAATCATAATTGACAACCTGATGTTTGCACTGCATTGAAGCAACTAAATCTTATAAACAGTGAAAACCTAACACGTAGAAAATGTAGCATACTCCGCAAACACTGAATTACCAGTGTGCAGTAGCCTAATTCTTATGCAGATCTGACAATAAATAAAAGGTATAAAAATGGTGCAAGTTAGTGACATAATTGTTCGTCACTATCAAGCACTGACAGCAAATTACACATTCTTGGTCTTCTTGCCTGTAATAAATGGTCAAAATAAATGAGAAATCAAATGAAAAATTTACGAGCATTTGTGTCAACGTAATAACTTTTGCTGACCGAGAGCAAATTACAAAAAGAAACAGTCACACTGTGACAGACAGCAACATTTATAGTAAAGACCTGCTTGTTTTGCACCAAAAAAGTCAACTGAGTATTTAGCTACACAAGAGCAGCAGTAAAGTAAGTTTAAACTATAAAGAATGGGACGAAAAACTGACCAAAAGGGGAACGCCTTCGGTGTGGGTCTGTGAGAACAGATCGCGTGCCACTGACAACTTCTTGCTAACTCACACACGCACAGTCATACATCAAACTATGCTATCAACTCACATATTTACAGATAATTCAATACAACAACAGCCATCATGGGTAGCTCTCACTGACCATGCTCTACAAGAAAACCACACGATAAATCAAGCAGATGCGTCAGTGATCGACACGAAACCTGACAGAGCTACCAGACGGATCAAGGAAGCAATTCACATCCGGAAGGAGGGACCACAAGCCATGAACCGCGAAGAAAGCAGCTACCAACTCAGCCACACATACGACCGCTTTCTTGGCACAGGACTTACTTACTGTGCCAAGAACCGTAAGAATAAGTGATTGTTTTCATTCTCCAGACAAATACTTCCGATGGAAGTCGAAACGTTAAGCTATATATAATTTCTTATCGTATTTGATAAATTTTAATCATAAAGTACAATCAACCAAATGAATCAATTCGTCAGCTTTTAACTATGCAAGGCATTCATCCCGTTCCATTTCTATGCTAAGAAGAACAATCTTACACTATCAGCACTGCAAAAGACTAGAATGCACTGCATCTGTCTTTGCATTCATTATATGAGAAATCCTGAACTTTGTGTGGAGATTTAAAAACCCATTCTAAAACCTGCTTTTGTACAGTACTACGAATGACAATAGAAACGTCACGGTGTGTGACTGTGAGAGTTAGCTACATGTATATCAATCAAGTGCCATGGAGCAACCTTCTAACGCACTGCCACTCTCGATCTTCAGACAGCATCTGAAAACTTCTCTGTTTCATCAATCATACCCGTACACTGTACTGACGTTGTCGTAAAATAATCCATATTATTTAGGCCGCAGTTAGCCCTTATGTGACGATGACATTACAGAACTTGAACACAAGAAAAAGAAACAGGAGCATCATTTAGGAGGAGGAGGTATGGGGTCTTCGGACCCCTAAGGATCTCTGATTTTAATTTTTCCATGTAAATCGTACTTTTGAAACAGTGTTACTGCTGCAAGAACAATATGTTACGTAGACTGAGACCCCCCAATAATTACTGAGACCCCCCAGTGATTTACTGAAATGATGCCACTGAAAAAAAACACTGAATGCTGAAAGATTGAATGAAGACCTTGGTCTGTCAGTAATGAGTGCTAACTGTTCCAGCGTAGAGGCAAAGGTCTTCAGCAGCTCAACGCATAACTCACTCGTCACCTTCTGATTCTTGGCTTCAGCAAATAGCTGCAAGTACAAAGTTGTACAACTGCCATTTACATTTCCACTGATTTCTGATGCATCAAGTGCCTTCCATCCTCCCAACTCTGGAGTCAAAATCGGGCGCAAACCCCCCCACTTTCAAACTTAAGCCCCCTCCTTTTTCGAATTCCTTGTTAAGGGTGTTGAATGCCCAGTGAGAAAGGGAAAGTTTTGTTAAGGGTGCAGATTGCTCAGTTAAAAGTAAGGGGAAGATTCTGATCTACACCCCTTAACAAAACTCCCCCTATTTTTCACTAGGTGCAAACTGTGCCCACCAGGCATAGAGATAGAAGCCACTGTACGCATCACAATTTAGAAGCTACATCCACGTATGTACAACAGACAAATACCTAAAAACTCTAACTACACCTCTGAGTGCAACTTTACAAAGTCCTCTTCAAAAACCATTAACTAATGTTTGTTATTCAAAACTCTGTCTGACAACTCAAAATTTGCACACTATAGCATTTTGTAAACAGTTAAAACTCATTGCATTTCACTCTACCTGACTTTACCAATATATGTGTGCACTGCGCATCTATTTGACCTCTTGGCAAAATTCACTAATGACAAGAATTTGTGCTGCACTGAAGTATTATAGGCTGAATGCATTTGAGATGCCAGAAATGAGACACACCCAGATGAAGATGCAAATCTATTGGTGAAAGTTCACCAACAAGCCATGAATACTCCACATACTGTTGAATTAACAGATAACAGTTGTAGGAGATTAAATTACCGTATAATACGTGGGTTGAAAATAATGATAAGTAAGTCCCACATTTTTTATACGGGCTGCGGAATTTCAAACCGAGCCACGAAATTTGCCCTTTTCTGCGGAATTTTGACATATCCGCGGAATTTCGCAAAAGTTGAAAAATGACCGGCGATTAGTATAATTGTTAGCTTGATGACGCAATTCTGTCATGGAACGTGACAAAAAAATTCAAAAATAGCTATCACAATATAGCAAAATCAACGAAACTTGACAGACTGCACTTCTGAAAGGAAAAAATGATTGATAATTTTCTTTGTATGTTGCTAGCATAACTGAGCACAATGAAAGCCACCAATAACAAAATATACCTCAGTTTACTCACAAACGGAAGGCCGCGGTAAGCCGCGGAATTCTGCAAACTGGTCCATGGAATTTGACAAAATTTTCCGTGGAAAACTGTGGGCCCTTATGATAATATTTCTTTCTGAGATATAATATCATACAGATCATATGTTACCAGTCTTTCTCCCTGGCGGGCAGTGACCACCTCTTGCAAAGCGTGCACCATTTCAGACACAATGTTCTCAAACAGCGTCGGCTATATGCAAGCACATAACAGTAACAGTCTCGGACATCTTACTATAACGCCTAGATAGTCTGTCTGTCTGTCAGTCTGTCCTACCCCTCTAGTGCCTTCTGTGTTGCACAGTTGCTGACCCTGACCATGGCATTTGAGTCCTTGGGTCTTAGGTACGTGAGCCCCCACCTTCCCTCTCACCTCCCCCCAATGGCAGCCTGAGGGGAAGTTGAGTTGCCAGCCGGCCATCAGTATAGTGCTTAGTGCAGCGTGTAGTGCTTCGTGGCACCATCTGGTGAATAATGGTAACTTAACAGTCCTCCCGTCCTTGGGGCAAACACTTTGCCAGTGTATGTAACGGAAATACATTAAGCTACAGACAGTTGCATGACATTTGTTGCTGTTGTATTATGATCTATAGATGTACAGAGTGGTCCAAAAAAATGGCAAAAAGTTTATGGCACCATAATTTGGCAACCGTACATCACAGAGTCGTGCGATTTTCAGCAAAATTTTCCAAAAGAAATTCTCTACATGACAAAAGTCAGTGTTTAAATACAGTAATTAAATGGCTCAGAAATTATTAACTGAATAGTGACAAACACAATTAGCAATTATTATCACTCAAAAAGTCACATGTGTCACATCACATTATCTTCATTTCAGCATGTGCTCAAAATGTCCTCCTGCAGCACAAACGCAAGCTGTAGACGTCGACACAATTTGCCAACAGCACATTCAGTAACTGCATGACTCAAGCAGCCCACTTGCTGTTGATGTATCATTTCAGTTTGTCGACTTAGAATTTTAAAATAAAGACGAAGCAACAGATTTTCAATAATTTTGTGGTCTCAGCAATTTTCTGACCTGACGCATGCACTGCCCAGTATGAATTCATCGTTGTCAATAGTCAAACTACGACTTCTGCATTTCACAAGGTAGTGTAGCAACAACCTTAAAGCTAGGTGGCCAAAACTATAGACATTCGCGGCAAGTTTCTTTATAATGTCGCATTCCAAAAATTATTAAAATTGGCCAATGTTTCATGGAGCTATTGAAAAAAATAAAAGTGGCTCGTTTTTACGGACCGCGGTGTCGAGGGTAATACTTTTTTGCATTGTTTAATTGCCAGCGGCAATAACAAAGAATATTTAACTGCTGTATTCAAATACTGACTTAAGTCATGTAAAGAATTTCTTTCGGAACATTTTGCTGAAAACCACATGACTCTATAACGCACGGTTGCAAAATTATGGTGTCATTAACTTTGTGCTGTTTTTGACATATTGACATTTGACATGACATATGACCTGGACTGTTCAAAGGAAATAGCAGTCAGAATGGCAAAGGCAATGGCAAACCTGAAGGCCTTGGACAAGATTTGGAAAAGTAAGGCGATCACTCTGGA
>Ga0209367_1002621_pt1 | contig 23912 bp, 17 predicted proteins | sample WorMetLIZISLAND2_FD_187412 | JGI IMG/M metagenome (GOLD analysis project Ga0209367, IMG submission 187412) | Marine gutless worms symbiont microbial communities from Max Planck institute for Marine Microbiology, Germany - Olavius geniculatus... ... | reverse complement strand
AAGATGCCAAAGTCGCCTTTTATTATTATTTTGCATTTTTCATAATATTTACGATATCTTGCAACCAGAAGAGTTCCGTGACGCTTAGAATGCATCAAATTCAAATGCAACAAATCTTCGTATTTGTCGACCATATTAACTCATTAATATTCTTCCCAAAGATGTCTCCGCCCCTTTCAACGCGCCGCAACGCGCTGCAACGCGCAGCAACGCGCCATGCAGCGCGTTGCGACGCGTTGCGACGCGTTTAAACGCCTTCAAACGCAACGCAACGCCGTAGTGGAAATAGACTTTTAACGCATGCGTTAACGCGTTAATAAACGCATCGTTACATTGCTAGAGTTGTAGGTGGACTACATCGAGAGGGCGACTTGATTGACGATCGACGAACTCATGCCTGTGTCGCAAGATCGTGACAGTAGTGACGAAACGGCAACAAAACATTTTTTAATTACCAAAATATTATTCGATTGTCAAATAACCACAGTTTAGTAAAATATTGAAACTCCTGCTTCACAGAATTTAGTCAGTTTACGAAGCATATGTGCGTCAATTCTTTTTAACGCGCGTTAATTCGTTAACTTAACGGGTCAACGCGTTAAGTTAACGCGTTAATTCGACAGCTTTAGTTGTGTTGTAAAACCGACATTTATGAAAGTTATGGGCGTTTTTACGGACTGCCCAGAGTCAATGCAGACCTGTAAACGGACGAAGCCCGTCGTCAAGAGCGAACGTCTTAAACCGCTGAGAAACGTCCGTACGTATCGACGTCGCACACGACGACGATGACGCGCTGATGACGTCAGGACAACCGTCAAGTCTGACATCGCGAAGTGACGCCGTATACTGACTGATTGACGTTCGCTTACGGTTGATTCTCATTTCATCTTCCCAACAGCCGCTGAAACCTGACATCAGCAAACATACCACGATTAGAAAAGCAACATGCACGAGACTGACTACCTCCATTTTCCCCTTTCCTTCGTTGTCTTTAATTCTTTTTCTCCGTCTCCTAAGCGAACTTCTGTTGCGTCACCTTTTCCGTCTGTTACTGTCAGCTTTTTCTGAAACGATAAACACCGAAAAAGAACGAGACAATTCCACGAACAAAGACGAGGGTCTTACCAAAGTTTTCATATTTATGACAAACTGTTCGCCGCGGCGATATCTATCCGTTCTCAGAATAAACAAAAGCGATTGCCAAAGCGTCAACAAAAACAAGTTATTAACAAAAACTGTAATTTTATCAATTCATACAGTTTGTTTGTCGTGCAGCTTGCCGTAATGTTCAGCATGTTGTACAACATGTCCACGAAAACTCGTAGTACATGGAGTTTAAGTTTATGTAAAAAGTTTAACAGTAGCAGTTATATATACATACTACTGCCGTGCTGAAACATGCGCTGGTCCAAACGATTTCGTCGAATGAACTCGACAGCCTCCAGGTCGTCGTCCGGTATGCCTCCGACATAGAGGTAAGACGTCAGCGCGACGCCGTCAACGATTTCAGCGGGATTCCCGCCAATCGACGCGAACGACAACGTATCGACCGTCAGTATCATCTGTGTTCCTGTCCTCACCAGCCTTACCGTGTGCCACATGCCGCCACACCTAACCTCAACCTTTTCATCATCACAGAGCGAAATCATGCACAAATCTATCCCTGCCTTAACTCTTTCGTTACAGAGTCCGGTGCTAGCACTAACCCTTTCCGTACCGTGTGCCACTGGCCATTACATAGAGTCGTACCAGCGTTCTCGTATGTACAGACAGTAATGACGCCGTTGACGCTCAATACCCAGAGCAAATCGCCGTCGAACATTCCGAGAATGAAGTAGATACCGGTGCCGCCGAATGCGAACAGCATCATTCCGTGCGCCACGTTCGTACGGAACTCTAGCTTAATGTCGATCTGCCGCCCGCCGATGAACGTTCCCGGCGCTAGCTTGACATAACCTACGCAGACACGATAGCATGCGTCATGCCGGCGCCGAGTGACGACATGATGTGTCGGCCATCTGCACGCTTTGTCACCGGAGTTTAATTCAAGGTGACGTAGATGAATTAACAATAGAAACATGGGCGCCTCAAAAAAACTGGAAAGCTGCCGCCAAAACACTTAAAACTATACCGATTAAGAACAATATTGAATTTAAAGCATTCTTAACTGCTGAGTTTTCTGCTAAAACAGCTAAAAGAAATAATTGAACAATGACTGATTTACCGGTGCCGAGGAAGTGAACGGCTTTTTGCGCTTTCTGATCTCGCGCTAGCAGAGGACAGCCGTCAGACGGCGCACTAGCACCGCTGTATGACCTGGCTGTACTCCAATCCAGAGGAGTCCATACTTCACTGGGTTCCGCCTGCGTCAGCACCGAGACGTTCGCGATGCAACCCTGCAGACTTTGTCGAATCACCTGCGTAACGTTCCAAACAACTAATCACAGATGTAAGAAGCAAAAATGTCGGCCCAGTGCCGACATAGTTGCGGCCGTCCCGCCCAGCTATACACTACACACAAATTATCACTCATGCCCCAAGAACGTTCTTGTCAATTTTGGTAGATTCTCGTAGGGGACAGACCGACAAACAAACAAAACCGTAATGCAACCTGTTAAGAAGATTGCGCAATAAACGATAAAAATGTGAAAACGATTGACAATACGCGTCCGCGCGATATATGGGTTTCCAGAAACCAGAACTGGCGTGAACGTTTCATGAGGCAGAAGCGCAAACGTAACTGCTAATTACGATTTTAGGCTCTAGTGTAAGCTTAAAATCGTAATTAACTAAATCAATTTTGTTGAATTTGTTTGGACTAGGTACATTTTAACAAAACAAAAACTACGTATATAGCACTGCACATCAAAAGTCACGTGAACGAACCCTGAATCTCTTGTCGCCGAAGTCCGGCCTATGAATGACAAAGTCATGAGGCAGACCTCCCAGGTAGATTCCCGTGTTGTTGCCGATAACACTGGTCGATCTACACTCACTGGAGGCCCCCGTCGTGCCTACGATACACGCGAAAACCGACCATAGACATGACATATGCAGAACATACCTGTATCTGTGTGTCTTTTTGTCTGTCCGTTTGTTATTTTTTGACGAATAAACGTGTCTTTGCGTCTCAAAAATCCGGACCCCCGTTACATTTTCAAATAACTGTAACAATCCTGGTTTAATTTCAACGTTTTGGTGCAAAGAATCGCTGTTTAAGCGACACTTAATAGCACCTGAAAATATTAAGAACAGAGTGCCGTCTGAGATTTTCCTTTAGCACCCACACTGTAAAGGCGACTGCATGATAATACTCCAACGAAACAACACCGCATTTTGAGTTATTAAACGCTATAAACTGTTGAACGCAACAAACTGTTGATAGTGGCATCATAGTCAAAAGTTGCAACAAATGTTTGAACTGTTGTCTCTTTACTCAGATACAGGTTCGCAGGCGTCTTCTACATTCATGACACTGGATTTCGTGGATTTCACGTTTAATCGGACCCAAATAAAGGCGTTGATTGATTGGCTGACATTGATTAGGTACCTTCGGCGATGCCCGTGACTTGGAGTCTACCGTTTATTCCGTCTCGTCTAACAGTGACCTCATGCCATTGTCCTCTGTTGTACTCGCGTCCCTCGTCGTTTGTTGTCACTTTCCTTGCACAACCTTCAACAGATATATACACGCAAGCAACGCGACATCGCCATAGTACAATTGACTATTTTTCTATTTTTTGCGTTCTTTTTCGTAAACGAAACATTTTCAGAAGTTGCATGTCACCACATACACGGTGTTTCATAAAAGCACCCCTTTTCTTTCTCTCATAATTCAGTCAAGTGATGACCAATTTACACGAAATATCTACCAGATGTAGCTAAAGAAATACTAATTTAAAATATTTGGACAAAATATATGTCGAGCCACGTTGGTTTTTAGTCAGCTTGTCGGCTTGGGTGTGTATGTCGCTTGTGTGCGAACAAATAAATTCATTGTAAAGTTTCACCTTAGCTTTTTTGTACAAAACGCGTTTTTGAAGTTTTTTTTCACAAAATGTATAACGTTTTTAATTATCAGTTTATTTACCACTCACTTATCCCGTCCAGACACACACTGCAGAATAAGCATTAACCATGTACGAAAGCAGCCGTAGAATAAGTGAAGTGTGAGAGAGTAAGGGTGACACCTTGTGGATCGAAAAGAAACCAGAGTCTTCCAGACAGTAGTTGGATAACGACGAATTCGTCTTGTACACCAGGTGATGCGGTGAAGAACAGCAGCGTGTTGGACTGCAGCGTACGAAATGACAGACGAATACCTGTCAACGACAACAACAAAAAACCAAAACACGTCGGTGCCTAGAACCGCGCGCATTAGAGATCTTTTTGAGTATGCGCTATGTAAATTTACACTTTACTTTACATAGTGACGAGATGACATGGGCCGTCCGTCTACAACATCTCAGACCAAAAAGGTAGTTCACTATACGTAACATAAAGTACTTTGCGAACCATAAGGCTAGAACGGCGACGCTGATCACCGTTTCCTTAGCATTCAGCCAGACACCAGTTAACACCAAACCACGGATAAACGGAGGTAGCGCATAGCGCGGTGTGCCTGTTCACGCCATAGCTTTCCCCGGTACTCATTGCGCATACCCAGGCTGAGTGTACGTATTACAATTGCACACGCTAACGGCGAAATGCAACGACTAGTAACACATTAAAGACACATCGAAAACAGCAAAAATCATAGAAGGTTATATTATCCACCGTCACATCGACTAATGCCGATAAACAATATAGCATATTATGACTTGCTGTATTGGCTAAATATGGTGTCAGCGACGGTAGGCTTACCGTTGGATAGCGCGTTGTGAAGATCTTACAGACTGTATGCACAAAGACTCCGTTCTTGTCGCCAAAGTATCAAGTAAGTAAACAAGAAATCTGAGCTAATGCTTATGAGACGCGCGAGAGCCTATAGCAGTTCCTGTTTGCAGGTAATCTTGGTCTATTTCTATTCATTTCGTCGCAATTCACTCTTTTGTAGCCAAAAATCGCCAAAAAAATCACTAAAACCCCTATTTTACGGCTCAAGGTCAATCAAGGTCATCAGTGTTGACAATTCTAAGAAACTTGTCGCTAGTGCTTGTTATGTTTAGCAGCATGTCTGTGCTTATCTGCAACCATTTTTACGCTAAACAAGCCAACATCAGCGAAATAACCACTTTTTAAAGTGCGCAGGCCTCCTTGAACCTAAGGGTCCGGACTAAGATTGCTAAAATTTACATTTAATGCTGAAAATTTTATACGCAGTTTGTCTTGGTCTATTTCCAGCCAATTTGGCGCAATTCACTCTTGAAATGTGGGTCGCAGCCAGAAATCGCGAAAAATTCACTAAACCCCTTATTTTAGGGATTCAAGGTCATTCAAGGTCATCGATGTTGACATTCCTAAGAAGCTAGTCGCCAGAGCTTGTTATGATAAGCAGCATGTCTGTGCCTATCTGCAACCATTTTCATGTCAGACGAGCCAATAATGGTAGAATAGCGCCGTTTAAAGGGAGATGACCCTCTTACTCCCCTCGTTCGCGGTGATCCACTTCACCCAGTGGCATGAAATTTTGTCACAAAATACTAGAGACGCTAGGCTATCATATGGTGAAAACCCGAAGTCTCTATCTCACCTGGTTTTGGAATAGTACCGGAACGTGACACCAAGATAAACAGACAGACAGACAGAATTACCACAGCTAATACGCGCTATAGCTAGCCATGCTAGCTCTGGCACGTAATAAAAAAGTAAGTGAGATAATTTTACGGCGACCTACCGGTGAAGGTAACTCCCTGCGGAATGGTGTCCGGAGGGAATCTGTAGTAACCGGCGCCTGTGAAGCGAGTTCCGGACTCGACGTGTTGAGGCGGATAGCTGAACGCTGGACTAACACGTCGGACCGTGTACAGTGGGGAAGGTCCGTTCAACGGCGCTGGAGGCTGCCAGGAGATATTCATGGAAGTCGAGGTGATGCCAGTCGATAGTGGAGCAAGCAGATCACCCGGTGCTAACAAACGACCACACATATCAACGCTAGAACGCTACGTCGGTGCATGAACTAGTCCGGTAAGCATGATCTTTAACACTTTGCTCTAGAAATTAAAATATCGGTTACTCCTGCCATGAAAAACGTTCACCCAGATTTTAGTTTTTCTATGCACTTCGTAAAAAATCAACGTGTCTAAAGTGAAACTAAGAAGAAATGTTGACTAACTGAGACGACAGCTGTTAGTACCTGACATAAAAGTAACGCCGGTAGACGTGCTGCTGTTAATGCAGTCGACAGAATTACAGACGGACAGCCGAAAACTGTAGTTTGTGAATGGTAAGAGATGTGACACCAGCACGCTGTGGACGTCACCCGCCACAGATTCGTTATACAGCTGCGAGTACAACAGTACAAAAGCACAACAGTAAAACATGCAGTTAAACACAACACAAACTCACGTTTATATTTCGATTTATTGCGGACGCGCTTTGTCATGCTGCATAACAAGACGTAGGCCTACAACAAATTTGCAAATTAAAATTAACACTCTACAACAAACGCACAACAGAAAAACAAAAACTTGCGACACATTTTTCTGCAACGTGGACGACGTTGTACTGCATTTTCCAGCATGTCCACAACAAACTAGTAGAGTTAGCGCGCTTAAGAACCAAGTCGCACGAAAAACGATGTTGGCTAAATATGTATAGAATGTAACACTAATTAATAATACGCTGAACAATTGAAATGAAAACATATATTTGAAGTAATTTTATCGCAAATATGTTGTGCCAGCCGAACGCACCCGAACGTGCCACAAATACTGATGACGTCACTCACAGGACGCTTGGTTGACAAACTGACATTCGCATTTGAAAATACTAAATCTGTTAATTTTCCTCAGAATAATGTTAGACTTATAGTACAAGTATTGATGCATAGATGACATCAGAAATTACGTCATTGTTTATTTGCTCACTACTACAGGTGCGCGGTTAGTAAAATTAATGATGTGCTAGAATATTGTGGTTTTTAGTGGGTTAACTATTAATGAAAAATGTGTTTTAGGCTATTTGGCCGTAAATTAAGCTGCATTTGACCTCAAGGCAACAAAGCTAGTTAGCAACTCTCCTGCAGATGACGTTACAGTTCCGAATATGGCTGAAGCCGTGAAAAGGGAGAAGTAAGTAGGCCCATTTTAAACCTGATTTTTAGGGTATTAAGATGTACTAGCAACCAAAAAATTAATTAATATTGACAAAATAGCATTTGATTAAGTTAATAAGTGCTTTATGAAGATTACGTAAAATGATGCGACTTAGACATTAAGCCAACTGTTATCTCGGAATGTTTTAGGTTTCTGCATTACTCGCAGTTACAGGGGGATAAAACTTTATAAATGGCTGCAAAAATCCGCTAACGATCATAACTAGTCCAACGTTTATACAGCTGAAAAAGAAACGGCAGGACGAAAAGTAAAGCTCTAAAAAAGTAAAGGTAAACGTAAAATTTCCCACTGTTAGCATCACTCTGACATTTCTGTGACCAATGCATCAGAGCTCATCTCGGTTAACACGGCCCCTAGGAGACAATGAGCTACAGACACAGCTCAGTTATGGGTTTAGAGAAACGCAAGTCACTAAACACGTTACAGCATACAGTGGAATAATGAGAGACGTTGAGGAAAGATGCAAAGATAAAAAGAAAGAAGAAGCCATAAGACGTTGCGTGATCTACTGAAACATAATACCCCCGAGATTAGCAAAAAATTTCAGCTCAGTGAAAAGAAACAGAAATTATTTGCCTGAGCCAAGAACTGTTAAAAAGTCAGTGAAATACACTGCACTTTGCACTGGCAGACAGACATGATCGCGATGTACAGTCTACCTGCCATGAAGACACGCTGCTGCCGCTAGTCGACATGTAAACTGAGTAATTCCGTGCAACTCCACGCAATTGGGTACTTGGCTCACCACTAATCCACGTTACGTTCAGAGAGGTATTTGACACAGGCACAACGGTCGGCGCCGGTTGAAACACCGGAGCTAAAACATCCATACACCGCAGCTTTACACTAAATTGTGTGATTAGTAGAAAAAGGACGCGGGGACGTTCCCCACTTGTTTCCAAAAAGGGTAAGCATTTCCCTTTCAGTAAGTGTCATGAAAAAGAAGTTTCCTCACAGTTTTATTTGCTTACTTCCTGAAACACTACAACTTTCTGCGATTTTTTAGCAATAGTTTTCGTAGTTGCGAAAACTGCAAATTTACTCTATATTTTACTGAAATCAGTAGTCATCCGCTAAACTGGCTCATTTGCATTGCACAGCTCCGTTCTGCTGAGCAATTCTGCATTTGACAGTTACACAGATGTGACGCCAAAATAATGATTTTGTTCTTGAGGCAACATTAGACAATTCTATAATGATAATCTCATATCTTCACAAAACGATTTTACGAATGTCTCATTATTCTCACGGGCATTGATTGACTTTTCAGTAGTAATCGTAACTGCTCTGACCACTGTAAAATTCTGATTTACTGGTTGATTAGTTGATCGATTAACTAATACACTACCGGCTTCCGCGGTGCGTCCAGTAGCGAAGTCGCTCGCCGTTTTGCCGAGCAAGTTTTCTGCGACAACTTGTAGCTGATACTCAGTGAACGGCTGGAGACCTGACACCCTGTAGCTGGTCTCGGGAGCTGGTAGTATCGTCGGTAAACCGAGCGGGTCAAACTGTCCTGACGGATTAAAGACCAATCGTGGTCTGGATGCGTCTTCACTTTTCAGCCACAACTCGTAGAAAATTATTATTCCTGCAACATAACACGCAGTACGCAGCGTAATCAACACAGACTCACATGTCCGGCAAGAACTGGACTTAAATAAACATTCGCTTGCATTAACATGGGGTTGGTAGCCCAGTAATTTAGTTTTCAGCACCTTATACCACGTTTGCTGCCTATACCTGTAGCACTAAGTCTAAGTGAGAACTCCATCTGCGCATTCAAACGTGACAAAAAAACTACAATGTAGGCCTACATTACCGACCGTCGGCGACCGTGAAATAAGTGCGCCAGACCACTGTCTGGGGTGCAACTTTCCTCTATCCTTTTCAGTTGTCCGATGTTTACCAAATTCTGCATTTGAGTTAGTCTCTCGGACGTCTTTCTTGGTTTTGAGTTCTAGAAAAATCTGTTAAAAATCACACAGTTGTAAAAGATCGAAATTTTGCTTTTCCATTGAAAGGATGCGTCGCTAAATACAAAAGTTAATAGACTGATTGACTGACTGAGCATCGACGTGCGAATGATTACCATTAGGTCGTGTAGGTGGTTGCCAGCTGACGTTCAGTCCGGTAGCCCCGCTGGCGCTGATATGCGGCGGCGACTGTCCACTAGGGGGCGCCTGCAGTGTGACCGCTGTGACGCTGGTGTTTAGACACCCGGCACCGGTACACGTGCTGACCGTTAGCACGTAGCGTGAGTACGGCGTCAGTCCGGTCACACGACGTCCAAGCGATAAACCCGAGTAAACAGTGACGCTTGCGCCCCTCGCCTCGTCAAACGACGTGAGCACATAACGCTGTATGACGCCGTTGGGTGACGTTGGCGCAGTCCACGACACGGAGACGGACGTCGCCTGCGTCACTTCCACACGTGCCGTGAAGTTGCCGGTCGGCAAGCCAGCCGCACTGCGGTACAGCACCCCGGGACTTAACGCTGTGCCGTACCCGTTATCGCTCGATACTCGATACTCGTACCACGTGAACGGCAACAGACCGGTATCGGTAAACTCCGTATCTGCAACAAACATGCGTAAGCCCAACACGTGAAGTCTTTAAGCACTTTGTGAGTACCTGGCCAAATACGTAAACGAGTAAACTTCTGCTACACTTTCTAATGCTCCCACACCAGTAACTGTTAGAAGGCTGTATTAGGCGGCCGTCCTGATAGACAAACTATATGGGTCTGCCCGTTCGTCTGTTCATCTGTCTGTCTTTCCCTTACGCGCTCTTAACTCGAACATACAGAAGCGTATAAAATGATGTAAAAGTTCTACTGGTGTTCCAATTTTCATTTCAAACGGTCAAAGGTCAGAGTTAGGGTTAAAGCTAAGGTTAAGGTTGCAAAGCTATGAGCGGGCAGCCGCATAATATGCCGACAATGAATATCAGTTATAATTTTATAGCTGCAATTGGCTTACCACAAATAACCCTCTGATGTAACTTGATAAACATGTACACGCATAAACAACTGCAGAAATGTTCTACACGACAAATTTTCTGCAGAATCTTGCCAAAAAATTGTTGCAAGTTAGACAAAGGCATACCGTTGGACGACTGATTAGCAATGAGCGATGAATTGCGATAGAGTCTGTATGTCTCGATGATGCCGTTCGGTTTGTCTGGAGTGGTCCAGGTCAGACGAATTGCTGACGAGTTCACGAACACGGCGACAGGTGGCGCCTGCTCACTCGGTGCTACGCGTACACGAAACAACGTCCGTATACAATAGGCATAATATCTCGTTTACACGATCGAGCAAACGTCAAGCAGACGTCGAACAATTAGCACATGTATTTTAAATACATTTGCTCGATGTTTGCTCGATCGTGTAAACGAGGTATAACGCACAATACGATACAATAACTTAATTTATAGAGCACTATTTACGAGAAACGTCCAAAAATGTTCCAGACGGCAGGTCCAGCAAAATGTATAAATAAAATTGTGATGAAATTCTACAGATGGGTGGAGAATGGCAAAGGACCATAATCAAATTATTGTGGCGATCCGTTTTCCGAAACGTATCAAACAGTAGCCGCATTAAGTTAGTTGTGTTAGCCATTTGACAGCACTATTGTCGCCAGAGGTTGAGATATGTATCGCTTGTTGTTAAATTATAGTTCACAAATTAATTCAATGACTGACTCGCAAAAAAAATTATTTATGGTCCGGTAAACAAAAATTACTTTGAAAGGCATCAGTACTCGATAGAGTAATAAAAAAAACTAGCACATTCTTGGCATTTGAGCTGTCATGTTACTTATATAATGAGAGCTAATGTCAAGTCAGATTAGGCCATGTCTGGTGGCATGTTCCGAAGGAGGGTCGGCGACATCATAAATATTTTTTCCACTGCTCTCTGACTGCTCGCTGACATATATATATACATCTTTATTCATCGAAGAAACGATAGATTAATACATACGCACATGCATGCAATTAACAACAGGAAAAGAAAAATAAATAAATAAACACAGTCAAGCATCTTAAGTTTATCTTATGACCAGTCCAATCAATGGCCTCTTTTGTGGTCATTTTACTATGTTTTCCCGACACGCAGCCCATTACATTGTCGTTGTACAGATAGCATGGCCCCGTCTGAGCTCAGCGCGTTAGCGTAACAACTCACGTTTCTGCTTTACAGCGTTTCAGATTCGGGGCATTTCCGTCGACTGAACGACATTGTGCGCTATATAAATTTACTTACTAACTTCACGCCAAGTCTTAAGACGCGCACAGAGCAACGTAACTAAACTGAACTAAACTGACATGGCTTAGTTTTTGACGAACTGACCAATGGGCAAGCAGTAATATATTCTAGTAGGCACCGTCTAACGGCGTCGGTGGTTATATACGTGACTAATTTGACATACTCGTCAACCAATGACAGTAGCATCGCCCTGCTTGTCCACTGGTCATTTCGTCAAAACTAAACTGTATCAGTTCAGTTCAGTTCAGTTCACTTCAGTTGGTATATATTTGCTCTGTACGCGCCTTTAGTAAACGGTTTGGGCTATGAAGAACAACTGAGAGTGAACTGTAGACCTCGACTGCAGCCGAACGGATTGTTGAAGCTCAGTCCACTGGTGCCAGGCACGCACTGACCACACGACGGAGACGTCGTCAGCTTCTTACAAGGACACTGACCAGTCGTGACGTCACAGGTCTCATTGAGCGATCCCGCCGGGTCGCAAGAGCACAACGTACAGCTGGAAATACCGACGCATAACATTCAGCAGCAGCAGCAGCAACTGGCCTTGGGCATCACAGGCTGCGCGGTAGGCCGAGTGCATGGTTGCGTTGCTGTAAGTTACGATGACCAGCAAAATCAATGAGAAAACTGAAATGTTGACCCCACGTTCATCAGAAACCCCCAAGAATATTGAACCAAAACTTGGACTAAATAATTAAGTCATCGACCCCTACAATTACTGTAAAAATCGCTTCAGTAAGTCTGCTCTCCACATGGCGAAAATATAACCCACTTCTGTACATCTTTTGTTTTCATTTCTTTTTTCGACGAAATTAGATCACAATTTTGTAATGTAGTGAATTCACATGCGCAAATACAGTGCGCTATCTCTGCCGTTTTCTATGTCCGATATCACTGTCATTCATACAAGTGTTTTAACTTTTAAGCGTTATATTTACATAAGTTTACAAAGCATATCTACTAGAGAAGCTTTATCAAAATCACTCGAGAAGTGAATAGGCCTATACGGCGCAACTGATGCTGCAACGATTGCTGCAAACGTCCATTAGCTGACTGCAGTACACCCAAACGTATGCCGCGACGGTTGCACTAACTGCAACCGGTTGGACAAGGATGGGTTCATTTTCAAGGCTATGGCCAAGACCAAGGCAAGTGTTGAAGACCTCTTCGAGGCCAACGCTTTGTCCTCGAGCTGTCCTCGAAGTCGAGAACAGTCCTCAAGGATTTCATCCATGCTGTGCAAGTGAGTTTGTGAGCTCCTCCATCGAATAAACGACAGACTGACAATGCAAATGCTGACCTGCTGGCTGAATCCTTCCAGTATCCGGGCAGACAGGTGTCACATCTCAGCCCTCCAATGCCAGACCCCGCCTGTTTGCACTGACATTGTCCGCTCTCCGCATCGCAGACGGTGCGTATGATTGTGCCGCCCGGATCACACCAAGCACTGCACTCAGTGCAGCCGCCCGACGACGACTTGAAGTACTCTGACCACAACCAAGTAAAGTAAACTGCAGTCTAATATAGCCGGCGCAGATTAACCAAAAACGTCTCACTGTGCCGCAGCCTCAAACAAACATAACAAGTAATTTGAGAAAAGCTTATAAGACGCGCGACAGCCTCTAGCAATTCCTGTTTCCAGGTTGTCTTGGTCTATCTCCATCCAGTTCGTTGCAATTCACTGTTGAACTGTGTGCTGCAGCAGAAAATTGCAGAAAAATCACTAAAACCCCCTATTTTGGAGGTTTAAAATCGTTCAAGGTCATTAATGTTAAACCATTAAAAGCTTGTTAGCAGTTATTTTTACGGTAAGCAACAAGTCTATGTCTATCTGCAAGCGCTAGACGAGGCAACAGCAGTAAAATAAGGACCTTTTATGGGGGTACTCCTCTTTGACACCCGCATGCGGAGGCCTCCTTGAACCTAAGCGGTCGCGACTTAAACTGCTAAAATCTACGTTTAATGTTAAAAATTATTTATGCAGGTTGTCTTGGTCTATCTCAAGTCATTTCGACGCAACTTACTCTTGAAATGTGTGTTGCAGCCCAAAATCGCGAAAAAATCACCAAAACCTCTATTTTAAAGGTTCAAGGTCATTCAAGGTCGTTGATCTTAATGTCAATCGAAAGGACGTATAACACTTTCTATTAGTAATTAATAATAACCTAGGCCCTATCTCGCACCGTTTCTGAGATACGGCGACTTATTGGCTCAAAATGGCCAATTTTTTGTACACCTTCTCACTTAGCGCCCTCGATCGGGGTAACCCCTTTCGAATTTATAGAAAAGCTTTATGGATCCTAAAACTGAAGTCTTCGTGGCAGTCCATGGCGAAGATTTCGTGATCCTAGCTTGCGTCTGTTTGACACAATACCGGAGTGTGACAGACGGACGGACGGACTGACGCCTCGACGATGGCTCAGACGCGCGAAACATAACATGCTGTCGCGCGTAAAAAATATTCAGACATTGTTTCAAATTTTCAAAACTAATGTTCCGCTGTCGACGTTTAAAGGGCAGATTGTTTCGCACCCGCCGTCTATAGCTGCCGTGAAGATCCTGTCACCATATCAGTCATCCAGCTGTGACCGGGGATACCTAGGCGTGTAAGCTGTTATACTAATATAGTCTAGAATTAGAGCTAATTGGTGCACGATATGTTCTCTGGTGTACAATAACACCGACTACATTCATCGGACACCGTAGACATATGTGCACTCGTTCAGTCTATGTCGCAGTTATGTCTCTGGTATTAGGGGTATTAATTTATTAATTTGCGGTAAATTACTCCATGAGTGCAATCTGCCAATCACGCATGCGCAAACGAATCAGGGTGACGATTTACACTATGGGCAATATGGAAGTGTAAAGCTGAAATGTTGTAGCCTACTAGCGAAATACAGTTTCAGTCTTCAACAACAATGTTACCCTTAGACAGTTTATAAAAATATGAGCAGCATTTTTACACAAATGTCAGTTTTAAGAAACCATAAAGCAATTATTGTAGCCAACTCGCAATATTTGACGGTCCTAGCACCCTAGTCGCTGTCTTGCTTTTAGCTCCCGCTGATTATACGTAATGCCCGTACAGGATAGTCATAACAGTCAATTAATTAGGGCTTACGTGGTTTACAGGTGTCACATCTTGTGCCGATTCTGTTACTGAGACAACTGCATTGACCAGTGTTCTGATCGCAAGCCGAACCGTCCGTACCAGTGACGTCACAGTTGCATGGCTGACAGCCGTCAGGGTTGTCGTGTGTCAGGTTAAAGGTGTCGCTGCGGCATTGGTTGCAAGATGTTCCTTTGACGTTCGACTTGCACGGACACTGGCCTGTGTTTTTGTCGCGACACGTTTCACCCGGCAGAGTGCCAGCTTCGTGACATGCGCAGTCAGAACATCCGGTCTGCGGGTCATTGCCGAGCCTGTGACGCACGCGCAAGCAGCACGTCAATATAGTTGCTCTACATCTAGCCCGGTTAGTACCAAGATGGGTGACCAATGCCATTTGCCGGTGAACCATTGTAATCAATAATTGAGTTAAACGTGAATTTATATAAAACATACTGTTCAATTCCCCAAAACCTCTAATGCGCAATACACTTGCTTGCACTCAGCCTAGCCATCCCGTTGTAGTAGTTAAATGCACTATGCCGTGGTCCCGGTTACCGTCGAAAAAAACGGCGTTTCCTATGTCGCGCAGATTCCAGAATCCCACCAAAGCTGATAGCAAACGACCCAAGTTCTATTTCGCAAGTCTCGTACGCTGGGTCTATGGCTAGTAGGCGACAGTGTGCTATGACGTTGACTTTGACTTTGATCCCACGACGTCGAAAACTAACCCTTTTGTCTAACCTCGGTATATAATGTACGTAGGCCCTACGTGTTATTTTGTGAGAATCCGTCAAGCTGTTCGCGGAACATGTTCGAGATTCCAAATTTCTGACATCTGACATCCTCGAACTCGAACTTCAAACATCTAATCAGTTTATCTTTTGTTGTGCTAACATACTGTGATTAAGCATCAATGAGCAACAACAGAAAACATAATGATCTCCGTAGTCGGAGTTACCAGAGTTAACAGCACGGCGAAAACTGACCCGTAGTATCCGTCTTTGCAGGTGTCACAGTGCAGTCCGAGCACGGCAGCCTTGCAGACGCATTGACCACTGGTAGAGTTGCAGCTGGTACCCGGCTGGGTGCCGTTCGTGTTGCAGCTACATTGTGAGCACGTGTTTTCACTGATGTACCAGCCCGCCTCGCAGAACTTGCACTGTCTGCCGCCGACGCGCAGCTTACACTCGCACTGTCCCGTCGCTCGGTCACACAACGTACCCAGCGACAGCACAGGATTACAGTCACACGGATCACAGCCGGCCGGATTACCCGAGTCCAGCTGGTAAAATCCGGATTTGCATTGGTCGCAGTAAACCCCTACAGTAACAAATAATCCCAATAAGCTTTAGGCCTACAAATTTATCACATTAGTTACAACCTCACTTATTTGCTAGTGACGCTTCGGCAACCGGTGTTACCTCCTTCGCTATGATGACTTCCGCTAGATGTCTTTACGACAAAAAAGCTTGGCATAGGTACGATAATATCGTCAGGAACCTTTGTTTCGGTCCATAAACTTATTTTCTTTCAAATCACATACAATCTCCATCATGTTGTACTTTCTGCTGTGGTTTTATTTTACATACTGGCTAGTACCATCTGACACTACAGTACTGCACAATTTATTACCAGGCTATTATATGAAATTCATGAAAAGACGACAATTTGCTAATGACGAGAAAGTGTTCTGCATGGCAAATTGCTGGCCAAAAAACCAATATCAAAAAGTCTTCTACAACGATATCGAAGCTTTGGAAAAAGCTACATCAAGTGCACTTTAGTTGCACAACACTGTTGAAAAGTAACGAAATATGATGTACAATTCTTTCAGGATTACGAACTTTTTAAACACCCTTTGTACTCTTCCAAGCTGCGCACATAATATGAGCTGGTTTTGCCTGTTCCGTCATGAATACAGACAGACAGACGCACAAGAGAAACAGACAAACCCTGTACGTTTGGTTTGCAGTAGCACTGGCCGCCAGCTGCATCACACTCGACGCTAGCGTTCACTGTGCCGGGCTGATGACAGTTACAAGCTTGACAACCCTGCGGATTGGATGGCGAGAGATTGAAGTACCCGGGCTTACATAAATCACATCGACGACCGGCAACGTTAGCCTTACACGGACACTGACCTCCCACCTACACACGACAGCGCACTTGTCTTAGTTAGTAAAAAAGCAAGCATTAAAAAAGCTATAACTAAAAAAGTAAAACTATGCATGCATGTGCGGCTGTCATATGCAAAATTACGAGACCATAGACAGTTAGTAGGACGCACCTTTGGTGAGGGCTTCCATCGAGAGGTTGTTGTCTGCTGCACCCACTCAAACAGGGCTTGCCCGCCTTCTTGCGGCAGCATCACCTCATGCTGGAGACTTTCTCCAAGCTGTACCATGTTCTTCAGTCGGCACCAGGCTAGACGACTCAGCCCTACGCATCGCCATCGCACTGCGTCTGCGTCTCTCACACGTGTATCTGCGGGCAGGCCGTCGACACATCAGGGACACACGGTTTCAGCTGCCGCCAGTCTGCCGGTCGTCACGCCAGACACAGAGCTGTCAATGACCTCATCAAGCGCGCCTTGGCGTCAGCCGACGTACTAGCCAGACTTGAACCATCGACGCCGTCACGTGATGACGGCAAATGTCCGGATGGACTGAGCACAGCGCCTTGGAAAGAGGGCAGCTGCTTGGTCTGGGATTTCCTTTGACAAGACACACTGGCTGCCAGTCATCTTGACCGGGCGATGTCTGGACCGGGCGCCGTGGCTACGGAGGCGGAAGCACGAAAGCAATCCAAGTACAACTCGCTCGCAGCGACGTACCACTTTGTCTCAGTCGCCGTCGAGACACTGGGTGCGCTGGGAGAGGAAGCGACGCAATTCATTACGACCTCGGCCGTCGGATTGCTGCCACAACTGCAGAGCCGCGTTCCGTGACCTTTCTCTTCCAGCGTCTTAGTGTCGCTATCCAGCAACTGGCAGCGAGGCAACGCCGCGTCCGTGACTGGAACATGTGCCCCATCTGCAAAGCTGGATGACATTTTATATCGTGTAGGCCTAGTTGTGTTCGGTGTAGTAGACAGTAACTTTGGAGACACCTTCAGACTCAGTTTATGTTGTTCATTTGTGCTGGATAGCCTAGTCATTTTTATGTGCTATTAAAATTTGTTAGTGTACTGTTTTAAGCAAGTTTTGATCTGCTACATTTCACTTGATTGACAACAGTAGTTTAAAAAATTATACTTACGATATGCAATGAAATGTTTTCTTTTTTACCTGGACAGGCACAAAAGATCTATTTACAACAGCTCCAAGCCATCCAATTGGAGCCGTGAAAGAATGTGACGGAATGAGTGCGCGAAACTTCTTTCCTGGGTGCCAAAATGTGACAACGATCAGCGTGCCAGCTTTATAAATAGTCCGGTATACTAGGTTAGAATCGTTACCTGGCCGCGAAACGACCGGGAGTGGAACCCACGAGTTTTCGATTGTGAGTCCGACGCTTTAACCACTCTGCCACCAAGCTACACAACAACTTTGTGTTATTGCTTATGCAAAACAATTAAACAAATCACTGTTCTAATTATATCTTTTAAAGTTTAGTTGTAAGTGAATAAGTTGCCAGTTCAAACCGGGTCACAATGCCCGGATCCGTTGCTGGCGCTCGCGACACCGTCGGCGCTACAATTGCACACGTCGCACACGTCGCGCGCGTACAAACTGCGTCCTGTCGGCCGGAAATATCCTTCTGCGCATGCGTCGCATTCGCTTCCGGTCGTATGATCCGCACAGTTGATGCACTGGCCGCCGCCGCCGACGTCGCGTCGCGAGGGTTCCGAGTCCAAAGTCTCGTTATAGATACAGCTGGTCGCATGGCCGTAACACTGACATGGTCGGCAAGGGTCGCCGGTGTGAAATGGTTTGTCATTGTATAGAGGTTTGCATCGATCACACTACGACACACACACACATACACACACATGTACGTATATACATGCATATAATAATCAACAGAATAGTGAATTTTCTTTTGGACGCTGGCACATTTTCTTGTCGGATTTCGTGGATGGCTGCCTAGCCTAGTACTAACATCCTTGACTGAATCAATGAAGTTACTCGACATTGAGCCGGGTTAGTACTGGGAATGGGTAACCGTTTGATGGCATTCCGTCTTCGTAATCGAGCAAGCCATCCAGCCCAACTCTCTCCTTTGTATGTAGGCAAAATGAGTAGACTACTGACGATGGTTACGGCCACCGCCTGGAAAAAAAACGGCGAGCTCTGGGTAACGGCCTATACCGGCAGTCCTGGTAACAACCTATTACCAGGACTACTGGTATACATGTACTAACCCACTCAGTTGAAGGCGGTGGCTGTTAACAGAGCCGGCCACCCGGCTGACTTGGGTTGTATGATAACTTAATTTGGTTTAACCCTCGCCTGCTTACTTGAATTAATTTACTAACTTTTTAGTATAGGTTTAATGTGTCTATTATGCTTACGCGTGTATTTAAATTGATTACCTTGTTTCCAGTAGTGTAGCTGTCGTTATTGCAGACACATCTGTACGGACGTGTAGAGACATCACATGTAGCCGCATGACCGTGACAGTTGCATCTGATCAACAACAGAACTTCAATGCGTGCTTACGCAGAAACGACCACAGCGACTCACTGATTTATTGAATATTCAAACTTATAATACATAAACCAGACACATGTGTTACAGTTTTAGCACTTTTCGCAAAGTCTGTTAGAACTAACGGAATTCACAAGTGCAGAACAACTGTTGATTTAGTAGTAGTTTTCTCATTACTTGTGCCACTTCAAAAATTTAAAACTTCAAGAATTGCGTGATTGTTTTACAAGTTTTACAACTGTTTGAAAATTAGCCTACAAGGTTTTCTGCAAGTTTTTGTTGAAGGAAACTTGTATTGCGAAGTTGTATTGTAGATGCATTGCTTGTGCGAACCGCATAAGACCCACTGCTACAGTACTTAAACTGCACTCGGCTCACTTTGGTACTGTTTTTACTAAACAAACGACAATGTAGTTTATGCGATCTGATGGTAGTTTAAGTACGACACAGTAATGTCTGGAGTAGTATAAACTTCCTGCTGTGTACTCGTTTACCCACTTCAGCAGTGCGGTAACTGGCAGTAAAAGCACTAGCGATACCGGCTATTGCGACAGATGTTACCAGAGTGGTCTGTCCGTCTGTCACGCACGCGCACTCTGCTAAAGACGTTGGGCGAAATCAGATGCCGTTTGCTAGGGACGATTATGTAGACCCAACTAGCATTGTGATACACAGGTGCCGCAGTCCCAATAGAAACGAAAAAAAATTGTTGTCGAAACTCCCTATCAAAATTTGCATGCCAAACCGTTGCGAACTTTTGTTACATGTAGGGATCTAATCTAATCTACTCTAAAACCATTTCATATAGCGCCACTATCACAGGTATGAAGCAGAAAAGCTCTAGCAGCTCTGAACCGCCTTAGGTGGGGTAGTTTGAAATAAACAATTATTCAGTTTTAAGACTATAGATTTCGTCTAAGCTTATACCTGCCGGTGACGGTGAGTTCATAGATAGCGTAATACATGTGCTTCGAATCAGACGGATCAATGTGGTAATGATCTTTCATTGTTAGTCGAAGTCCCGCAGCCAACATGAATTCTTGTAGCGACGACGAATTGTGCAAGTTAGGCGCTTGCGGACGACTAGCGGACAGCAACGTGAACGTTATGTTGCCGTTGGAGTACGGCACTGGCAGTCCACCACTGAAATACGCAACGGTCGACCGCTCAATAAAAAAACAATCTTAAATAATACGATGTTGACTGTTTAGAAAATTTCAACGTAAGTGAGTTGCCAAACCGTTTTGGGTTGAATTTCTTTAAAAAATGAATAAATAGTTAAAATCAATCAATTACTCAACCGGTCAGTCAGTCAGTCAGTCAGTCAGTCAGTCAGTCAGTCAGTCAGTCAGTCAAACAATGAATAAATAAATGAATAAACGTGTCGTGGAAGTTTCATCAGCGCGAAAGAATAATAATTATAATATACACTGTGTCTCAAAAAACATCTCCGACATTATTGATTGCAACTTGAAAAAAATTATTTAATACTGCCTTGGATAAAAATGTAACAGTTTTCTGGTTCTGTTTTTCAGGTAGTGCAAAAGCAGACAATGGGTGAGGTAGAAATTTAAACGGTTATTTAAACACCAGTTGTGTCAGGAATATTTGTTTAAAAAAGATAATATCTGATAAAGATGTTTTCTTGAGACACAGTTTATCATACACTTTTATAAAGTAGCCTACAGTAAGTAAATGAGTGAATAAACAATTATATAAAATAGGCTTTACATTCTACAATACTAAATAATATCAGAATAGACTGACGTATCAAACTGTAGGCAGTTGATGTCTTCGGGGCGAGTCAGCTGACCGTTGTTAGCCAACGAGAACGCTCGCTGGCAGTCATCTGCATAGCGTTGCCATGGCAACCAGTCGCCTGACTCTCGTTGCCTAGACAACGTCAACGACCTGGGGTACGGGCTGTAGAATTTGACCGACACGTAAAAGATCTGAATTCAACAACAAATCTTCATGACAGCAATTTAGCAACTGATTTATAACCAGCTCGCATCGCGCGGTTCGTTGGCTGCGACAGTAGGGCACTCAATTGCATGCTTTAGCGACGCGCAGTTGGATTACCTTTTGCTAAGCGTGTCAGTGAAAAAATTGGTGCTGTTCTGACAAAAATACTTTGTGGTTTACTCTTTCGGACTTTACTTCTTTAAAGCCTACAGAAACTTTACCAATCTTTACCTACTCGCATAACTTGCCAGCAAATAAAAGTAACAACTAACACAGACAGAGAGTGCACAAAATAGTAGGAATAAAATAACAGCATATAAAGCTCACAGAAATGGCTTATAAAAAGTGAAACATGCATGTCTGCTAGATGACGGTTTTATCAGCTATAGCTTTTCCGCATGCTTATATAGCCTACACTGCATAGACCAAAGAATGAAAATGTCAAAATAATATTTTCAAAAGTTCCAGTCCTTATGCACCACTGTGTATACAATAATGCGACTATTGGCTAGTACCTGGAATACGTCACCAAACGTGATCGTGAGTGAAATTTGCTGCAGCGGCGTTGAAACCCAGAAAGTGCCGACGTCGCCGTCATTGACAAACTCCAACGAATGCGAGTTCACATCCAGTCGACGCCACGAGTCGCCAATACTGGAATTATTCATTCTCATTCGCTCGGCGTCGCCACTGACCATGCCGTTGTCGATGCACATTGTTGTCGCCTGCGGGTGAATTCGTGGCTTGGATGCACCACAGCGACAATCGGATTGTATCCGAACTGAGGGAAATGATCCTGAGTATATCTCCGACACCTCTCTGCAATGTATTTCAAACCACCCGCATTGCATACGTTGTATGTCTCCTATTCACCATGTATGACCCATTTGTATGACCATAGACCCTTTTATTCATTTTTACCGAAAAATTCCATAATTAGGCTGGACGTAGGCCTACTGTATTCATTCCAGACATATTTCAATTTTATTATTTTATTTTATTTTAGAGCTTTCATTACGAGGCCCTTTCATTGGCCTCATTACGTATCGTGTCTGTTTGTTTGCCTGTAGGCCCCTATATCTTTCTGTCCCGTACGGGCTCTTAACTCGAAAAGAAAAAAAATAAGAAAAAAATTGCCCACTGCCGACAAAATATGCAACCGTTTGTCTAGATAGGCCCTGAAAGCGCAGTACTCGCCCACTGAACCGCGCAACGCTAATAACCAGGCAGTAACATTTTGACTCTATGAACTAAAATTGGCACGTCCGTGTGACCCCTCTTTAAGTGTGAACGTTAGTGAACATTGGAGAAGATCAGAGCAAAAAACTTCAACACTTTACAAAGCTATGTAAGGGCGATATGAGTCAAAACTCAAAAACAGCAAAAATGGTTTTGGGGCGATATTATCGCGTGTTGAATTCCAGACTGGCCCTTACAAGACTAGCTATTCTAAATACTAAATATTCTAAATTTTGCATGTAGGGTCGGGTGGGCGATGTGATCACTGACGCCAAGTTTTATGGAAATCGGTTAAGGGGTTTCGGAGTTACAGGACCCCCTCCCAACGCCATTTCCTATACTTAACGTTCATTGCCCTTACAACAGTGTCAGCACTACCGTGCTGCACTGTGATTATGAAATTGGTCGTTCTGTCCGTCCGTGTGTCCGTCGTTGTGTCCGTGTGTGTGTCTGCGTGTCTGTGTACATGTCTTTAGGGCGCCATATCTCCATAACGGTGCTAGATAGACGCATGGTCATAATGTAGTAGTAGGCTAGTAGTAGTTGTTGTTGTAAATTACTTCACTTGGCGGAGATAGGCCTATGCACTTTCACGAGCGCCTTCTAGTTTTTACATTTTTTTTTGTTTTTGACATAAAACTCGTGCGGGGCAGAACGACGGGCAGACGGACGGTAGATATGTGTAATACGGCTACTGACGACCAAACAATAAAACCAAAAAAAATCTGCATTTTTGTTTTACATGTAAGCATGGTGTTCGTACCTGTTCGTAAGAGTTTCTAGAAAGAACCGAATCTCTTGAAGCCGTCCAATCAACTGATCTTCGCCTGTTAGAAAAACACCACCACAGACGCCGTCATCTCACCAAATCTCACGGACGGCAGGAAAAAGCTAAATGCTAAAACACGTTTTATGCGGCGGTTTGGCCGCAATTTTTAACGGAAAGTTTTAAGCTATAAGTGGCCCTATGTTGATTACTATTAATCACTAATAGGAAGTGGCATACGCCTTTTCATATTACATGAAAATCATTGTTTCTAGATTACCTTAAAGATCTCTGACAACCAGTACAGTTGGCTATTTTAGCGACAGTTGGTTTTTTTTGTTGTGCATAATTATTTTAAATCACTAGCATTCTCAAAATGTAAAAAAGCAATGTAAAATGAACTCGATTAACCCTTAGCTGTTTGTCCAATTCTAACTTCAGCAGATGCGCCAGTCTCGTCTAAAACTGAAGAATGAAGCGAGATGAATCCGCGAGCTGCAAACTCGGCTTCAGTTCCGTTGACGAAATAACTCAGTTCGCTTCTGTATACCTATATACATACATTATTATTTCATACATAAAACTTTCAAACGCGGTGGTTGACCGATCAACCGCAACTACTGAAGACC
>Ga0209367_1002620_pt1 | contig 23925 bp, 18 predicted proteins | sample WorMetLIZISLAND2_FD_187412 | JGI IMG/M metagenome (GOLD analysis project Ga0209367, IMG submission 187412) | Marine gutless worms symbiont microbial communities from Max Planck institute for Marine Microbiology, Germany - Olavius geniculatus... ... | reverse complement strand
TGAATATCTTCATCCGTTTCGGAGATATTCGCCGCCGAACTTCGAAGTCGTCCGAAATCGGGCCAAATTTTGCATGTTTTTGGCTCCTGAAATTTTTTTGGGGTGCGCGCCCCAAAATTTTGGACCGGCATTATAAAATTCAGCCTAGTACTGACCATCGTGCAAAATTTCGCGCCGGTCGGCCCACGCGTCTTGGAGATCTCGCGCTCGGAAAAAAAATAAAAAATAAAACATCTTGGCTAAAGCATAAGTCCTTCCGAAAACTATCGTTTTCGGACGGACTAAAAACCTGAGATTAGTATTTTTCAACTACATCTGGTAAAAGTTTCCTGTAAATTGATCATCATTTAACTGAGTAAAGAAAGAAACAAAAACGGTGCCTTTTTATGAAACACCATGTATAAGTGTAACAGGATGACCACTCTCCAGACACTATAAAATTTCCTGACAATTTCCTGATAATTCGCGGCACTCCTAACCATTTTAACTCATACTCAGCTAGAGTAATTTAACCCTAGTAGGTACCCTACTAGGCTAGTACTAACTACAATATAACATAAACATAATTATTAAAAACTAAAACACAATTAAGCAAAATTCAGCAAAAACAACATAGAGTACTATCAGAGTGACACTAAAAAGCCTGTTGACACAATTTTTTTTAAAGTTTTGGGCCATTTTCCCCGACACGATTTTTTTCTGACATTTCCCTGTTTTACTAACAAGTGGTCACCCTTTTATAATTTTCACACTTTTGTACGATAAACAGAATAAATGCATTGGTGTCGCCAGCTGTGGCCCCGACTTCCCACTGTGCAATTCTTCAGGTCAAGTCTGACATTCGACTTCATATATATTTTTGTGTCACCTTGCAATTATTTTGTTAGTTTCGAACCTCCCTCCATCGCAACAAATCGCGGCAACGTCCCTGAACAAACGGCATAAAAATTGCAATAACAACAGAAACACAAATAAGAAAAATAATTATTTAATATTAATACTCGCATAATAAGTAAGCACGATGCAGATAATCAAACGCAACTTGTGTCAGTACAAAACATCTTATAATCCACTTTTTTCAGACACAATGTTGAAATGTCTGAAAGTTGCAAATAACCAAAGTGTTAAAAGCAAAAAGTAAAATGGCACAGTGGGTTAAACATTAAAGGGACAGGTAGTTTATCCAACAGACAGCTGTACATTTCCGACAAGGGGAGATATGGGTGCGCAAAATTTCAAACTTGCCCCTAAATTCCCCAAAATGGGGTCTTTGTGGAAGATTTTTCAGTTAGAAGAAAATTTTCCAACAGGCCAAAATTCCAGGGAGGGGCAACTGTCCCCTTGCCCCTGCCATGATGCCACCATTTTTGGGTGCATTTTCTGGAAAGGTGGAACGAAGCCTAAAATTAGATCCGTACATATACTGGCCAGGTGGCAGGACCGACGTTCGTTGAAACATCTAATCGCTGCTTCTGTTCGTAAACTAGGTGCAGTCTTTGACGACCTAATCTAATCTAATCTGGTCTTCGTAATCTTCAGGCGAGGACGATGAGATAACAATGACGTCATCGTCGTCGTCACAATCCTCGTCATCATCGTCGCCATCAATGGAAGAAACGTCATCGTCCGACTCAGACTGCTGTGGTTGTGACGTCATCAGTGCCACCTGCTCTGATGTCATCACTCCATGTGACGTCATCGCTGCCGAGCCCCGCGACGTCATCAATCCTGCCGGTGACGTCATCACTTCGGGCCGTGACGTCACTGTACCAGTAGCTCTGGGGCTGCTGTCTGCACTGGTATCTGGTTGATTCACGCTGGCAGCCCTGGTCACTGTCGACCATCCAAGTGACTCGAACCCGTGGCTGTTTATCACACGTACTACAGGTGTGACTGCGACGCTGCTGCCATGACGACCAGGCTCACCTGATCAAAAACCCATCACATCAGCTAGAGAAATTCATCAAAATACCACCGGTATACAGAAAATATGTAGACCATTTTGAGGTGAAACATGTCACACTGATAAACGTTCAGACCAACTTTGGTTTGTCTTTTCTTTTCAAGTTAAAAGCCAAATTTAAACGTTAGTGGTTAACTCGAAATGTCAACAGCTTAACTAGTAGCAACAACAACAAAAATTTACTAGAGTTTAACTTGAAATATCAACAACTTAACTACATGTAGTAAGTTTGTAATTCGATGAATTTCTATAGCCAGTTAGTCATGGTTTCAACGTAAAAGGGTGGGGGGGGGCAGGAAGTTGCAAATTCCCAACAAAAAACTGTAAATTTCTGATAGAAAAGACTACGGATGCTCAAAATTTCAACTGTGGACTTTAATAAATGCCACCAAATTGGGGATCTCCAAGCCCAAATTTTGTACTTAGAAGAACAATTTTGCAACAGGCTAGAATTTAAAAGAAATCATGTTAATTCCCCCCTCCCCGTCCTCCTGCCAGGAAGCCAATATCCAAGCTTATTCGTAAAAGAATCCGACTCAATTGCAGCCACTAAGAAGTAAAGATTACATCTCTGTCACATGTTGCTGCCACTTCTAAGCATTGGAAAACCAAAACAAACTTAAAAATATTAATTATCAAACTCCAGACTGCTGCAACAATTAAGCATACCTGCAGAGTCCTGTGACGTCATCACTTCTGTACGTGGCGTCATCACTGCCGAGCCCTCTGACGTCATCAGTCCCGTCTGTGACGTCATCACTTCAGGCTGGGACGTCACCAGTCCTGTGTGCGCCAGGCTGAGAGGCGAATGAGTTCTTGCTAGGCTGCTCTGAATGCCAGAAACCAGAGCCGGAGCTGGCTTATCCTGCACAATGAAGTTGAAACAATCAATGACTTAAGTGGCTTGGTGGTGTAACGGTAAAGTGTTAGACTTATGATCGAGAGGTTGTGGGTTTGACTTTCGGTCAGGTCGCTATCACACTGTTACTGCTTAGATAGACAGGTAAAGCATCAACTCAACTCAACTCAAGTCGGGTTTAATAAAAACGATAGCCGATGGCTAAAAAATATACAAACATAAAAGTAGCAACTACAGATAGCTAATAGAGCATACAAAATACGAAATAGTCCACACTCAACACTCCTTCAAGTCCGGTTCACATCCACATATATATTTTTAGATACACCAAAACAGAGCACACACTGTTATGTATCTGTTATCTGTTATCTTGGCACATAACCAGCCACCAAGGTCAACACAGCCTTCCATCTCTCCGTGGTGGGTAAACTGAGTACTGCCCTGAACGGCTGGGGTTAAGGTGGGAGGTATTCACCTGTATCAGGTGGCAGGCAACACTGTGTGATCCCATATGGCAGGTTATGCTCTGTAGTTCTCTTGACGATTTTCCCATAAAGAGTTATACACACCCTTTAACCTTTAATGATTCAACAAAGATATGCAAGACATCAGTAGAGGTAGATGCAGTTACTGTTACTGGGCATCAAAAAAGTCACAGCCGACATCAAGCCATCCGCACTGTGACATCTGTGTTGTGTTTGCTGCATTATGAGCATTACTTCACTCATTACCTCCGCCAAGGAAGTAATGTTTTTGCCAGTTTTTGTTTGTTTGTTTGTCTGTTTGTCTGTGTGTTAGCAAGATAACTCAAAAAGTTCTGGACGGATCTTTCTGAAATTTTCAGGGAATGTCGGGCATGGCATAAACTACAAGTGATTAAATTTCGGGGTTATCCGGCAGGAATCCTGGATTCTGGATCACTTTGATTTTCCGTTACCATTGCTTTAAAGGGGGCATAATGGAGACCGCTGGCAAAGCGAAGATGGTGATGCCACCTGGCGAATAGCTTTGCCTTGGCGGAGGTACCTGCGGGCTACGACTGCTTTCTAGTTCACTTTGCTTAAATTACTACATGTACAACAGCATTATTTCCGACCTGAGCGGGCTTGAGCGTTTGTAGACGTGAACAGAATTGACTCACTTCATCCAAAGTTGGCAATACTTTCAGCTACGATCAGCAAATATATGCACATGACAGATCATCAAAAAAACGACAAATTTCTTATCAGCAGATATTAGATTCAAGCTCAAAATGCACAAAACCTGTCCCTGGCTGGGTTCTACCTCGAACCATATTGGGGGAGTTCATGGTGCTCCCCCACACCCTATGATAAAAAGGGGGCACCACAGGACTTTCGATCAGTACATTTGTGTATCCTTAAAATCCTTAGAATAACTCATGGCTATGCTCAATCAATCGAGTAATATTGCATGTGACGCTGCTATGTGGTATAGCACTGACAGGAACAGCCAGGCTAAAAAATCACTAAAAATTGACAGACTGATTAACTGATTGAATGATTGAGAGATTACCTCGGTGTGAATGTAGGCGTGGTAAGCTGCCATCAGTAGCTGGTCGGCTTTCGCTGAGTGAGAGGTTTGCATCTTGACAGTGTACTGACGCACTTGATATGTCAACAGCAAGACGTCTAATCTCTTAGCATCAGCATCAGGATCATCATCATCATCATCATCACAGCTAGGCTCCGGACCACCCACTGACTGCTGTTGCTGTTGATAATGGTGATGTTGCTCGGTGGCCTGATCAAGCGCATCGAGACAGTAGACAAACGCCAGCTGCGAAAGCAGGATACGATCAGCATCACGCAGGTATTTTCTACACTCAAACACACCAAAGCTCTTTATGGAAAACCAAACACAGAACAATGGAGCGTCACCTGCCATATGTGACCTGCTACCCAACACAGTTAAGCATGCCATAAGCCCATTAAAGTGTAATTCAACGACATGTGCTATATAAATTCACATTTTACTTACTTTTTACTTACTTACAACCCCAAACAAACAGGCTAGTATTCAATTTACCTACCCCAGAGGGAAAGGCTGAGTTGACCTTAGTGTTGCTTATATATTGAGATGGTTTAGGTATCCAAAGACAACCACCCGTTCAACTAGTAAGAACTAGACAGCGACCCAGCCGGGAGTCGAACCAACGACCTCTTAATCGTAAGTATGACATGTTACCGTTACTCCACCAAATCACCAATGAATGAGTAGATCATGCAATCTATCAATCATAGAATCATGGATCAAAATCATCAATCAACAGATCAGTGATTCAATTGCCGAATCAATCAATCTGCTGCTAAATGAATGAATAAATGACTCAATCAATTGATTCTTAGATTCATTTGTAAATTTGCTGATTGATCGATAGATTGATAAATCAATAAATAAATTGATTGATAAATCAATAAACTATAATTTCCATCCACTCATATGGTAGATGCATAAAGAAAGAGCTTTCAGAGACACTGAAAAAGCATCGAGAAATCAAAGCTGCAGTCTGCTTAGAGCTCTGCCGACATGAAAAAATCACCACACACAGTTACTAGTGAAAATGAACCGTGAGCTCAAAGCAAAGAAACTGTAATCAATAAAAACTGCACAAAAGTACTGCTGCAAATTGCTACGTACTATTAGTTTCAACAGATCTGATATATCAACATACTCAGTGTGTTTACAGATCAGTTATGCAGCCCCCAGAGTCTGAAACTCACTACCCTCTAGCATCCACAGTTCTACATCTGCAGAGACTTTTACCATTTTACTTCACAGCAGACAGACACGAGATACCTGTCATTAGGTGGGGAGAAGGCAAGCTGTCGATGTACAAAGAACAGCATCTTAGCATCATGAGTGGCTTTGAGCACGTTCAGCAGCAGCAGCAGAGCTTGTGACAGATGGGCAGCAAATGAGCCAGCACGATCGACTTCCTGTGATGGGATTCGCCACAGACCCTGTATACACAGAAATCCATTAGTTAGTGATACCTGTAAGATAATAATCAGCGATAGAATATGTGCCACTCTGATGTGACCAGGAAATCGATAAACTAAACAAATGGATACAAAAATCAACAAATAAACAAACAAAACAGATTTATACCGCAAAATAACAAAGACAGGTAAAAAGATTCATCATCAACATCATCATCACGGGCATGCCCCAGACTGTCTCCATCATCCTTGATCTTCTGCAAGTCTCCATGCTGGATTCAAACCATGGCTGAGTGGCTGGAGGTTTGCTTCCATGGTCCGAAGCTAAGTGTGGTGTGGGCTGCCTCGGCGATGCTTCCAGTCCTTGGGGAGCCCACAGATCGACTTACGTAGGGCTCTAAAGGTATCCTGCATGTCACTCATCTTTGCTACGTGCCTGAAGAAGCAAAGACTGCAAATGAAAAAAGTTGATAAAAGCAGTGCTGTGACTGCATTGACAACCACAGCATTTCCAGTCGTAAAGCAGCAATTAGCAACTAGCAAAAAACAGTACCTGAAAAAAATTTGATTGTTTTCGCTCCTGGAACATGCCGGGGCATGGTATATCAAGCACAGACTGCTGGCCAGTACTGCTTCCCAGCAGAATCTCACGACATTTCTGCAAATCCTGTGATCAGACACATCACAATACACAAAAGTTGAACAAATAATGCATAAGTACATAAACACGGTTTATTTTATTTATGTAGCCATTTTTTAGAATTACTCTCGGTTAAGGAAATCCAAAAAGACAACTTTTTGAAACTGTCATGAAAGAACTTTTACAGCCTTTCTGGTCAAACAACCAACTGAATGACTGAAAAATATACAAACTGGTCTCTTCACAATAAAAAAACTGAAAAAACAAAATGATGAAAATAAAAATGCAGATTTTCTAACTAAGTTTTTTTGAAGTGAACCTTCATATATACAAGAAATAATAGTGCTAAAGTAGTAAAAACATTTAACTGTTATTAATCTGACAAATAAACATATAATGCAAGTAAAAACACGACTAGACCAATAATGAAAGTACATGTATGAAAAACCCTACTCCGAAGAAAATGTATCAAATAATTTGCAAAGCACAAAGAGTGCTGAGATAGCCAAAAATTAGGTTATACATAGAGATGTCAAAGCATTAATTTTTTTAACGCATTAACGCACTGCGTTAATTTTTTTAACGCACTAATTAACACGTTATTAACGCACCCAGGCCCGTCAAAAGGGAAAGTAGGGGGCAAGTTACCCCAGGCACCGCGACGATTGGGGGGCCCTGCCTGTAGAATATAGAAAGTTAGAAATACATTTTTAAACGTATACTCAACAATAACTGACGTCATAGCTAGCAAGAAAATTTATTAGCCTGTCGTCGAAATAATTATTTATTTACTGTAGTGATGGAACAGAATATACAGTTTAGTTACTTAAATTTATTCGATTGTCAAATAACTGAAGTTTAACGGAATATTGGAACGTTTGCTTCACAGAATTTAGTACATTAAAATAAATTAACGTATGTGCGTTAATTTTTTTAACGCGCATTTTTTTAACACACGTAAATTTATTAACGCATTAAAACGTTAATTAATGCACTAATTTGACGCCTCTAGTTATACATACAGGTAAGTTTTGAATTGGCGACAGAATCACAACAATGAAAGTGTGTTCCAAACGACGGGAGTGGCCACTGCAAAATAATGAGATTCAGATCCAGAGCTATACCAATTAACCATTTTACTTACTTTCAGAGCGCAGCATCGAAAGAATACATCGGCAAGACGGTAGAGTGATTTGTAATGCTGCGGAAATCGCGTCAAACACAGCTCCAGCGCTTTCGTACATTTTATCATCAACTGTGTGAATCTCTCATTCTTATCTGCTTCTGAACCCCCAGTGGACGTTGCTGCATCACTGCCTACTGTGGTAGTTGCTGCAGTCGTAGTCATAGCAATAGTTGTTGTTGTAGTATTTGCATAAGTAGACATCAATTCAGCATCCTCTGCATCGCTGCCCACTGTAGTTTTGGTTGTAGTTGTTGTAGTAGTCGTTGTGGTAGTCGTAGTAGCTGCTGTTGTAGTATTCTGCTGCATCGCCTCAGGTGCTGGTGCATCCATTTCCATAGCAACTGCTGCCGTACCCGGGAGCTCTGATAAATCAGATGGCTCATTAACATTATTTTCATCGAACGCTAACACCACTGCTGTAGCACCAACAGCTTCTACTGTATCTTGAGGCTTGTGTACCGACTTCATATCATTCAGCGAATGTCCATCGTCATCATCATCCATATGCTCAGTATCGTGCCGAATAGAGTCAAAAGCAAAGTCGGTTTTGCGCTCGGTCAAAACATTCCCAGCATCAGGAACTGGTTCTAAACCGGTGGTTCCTGCCTCATTCGAACGGTCCACAGCATTGGAGCAAAGTTGTTCGGTTGTTGGCTCAACGGGGTTGACATTCACAAATGCATTTTCAGGTGTTGCTGGTCTCTCTGGCTGAATGGTTGTGTAATCCGTCGCTCGAGATTGGTCCAACATATCACCGGTCAGACTTTCATCATTAACCGTATCACAGAATTCTATATCATCTGCCTCCGTGCCAGTTGATGGCTTAACTTCTGCATCATTCCCTCGAGATTGGTTGGACTCTTTATTATTCCAATTTTCATGAGCTAAACTGAACACCTTTTGCTGGTCCAGAGCAATGTCCATCTGGTCGACATTTTTACCAGCTTCCAGACCAAACAACACCTTGTCACGAGATGTTGTATCACTTGCCTCTGCAGTAGAGGACAAATGCTGGTTATCTTTATCTTGGCTGCCCTCAAACAAACCACACAGAGGCTGCTGGTCGGCCAAATCAACTTCCACATTGATGACATTTTCATCAAAAGACAGTGGGCCAGCAGACACAGTGACTGCAGTTGATGACGACTGTTGCCATGATGCCGGTTTCTCAATCTCTGATGGCTCAACGTAATCTGTAATTACATCACAATGTGTCTCGACCACAGAATCTACCGCTGAGACCACAGCGGAAACTTGGCTGGTATTATCACCTACTGGGACACCAGCATGTGGTGATGAACACGTTAGCCCTGCAGTCTGTATGCTGTCCTGAACAGAGCATCCAACTTTTGGCAAAGTTGTCGGCAAATTCCCCAAAATGCCTTGATTAGGAATATCCATCGCAGTTGGAATAGGTTTAACATCTGATGAAGCAGATGGTGTCAAGCGTGGGTAGGACTCTAGCAGCTCAGCTGATGTGGACTCCAGCTTAGTAGGATGTACATGATCTTCATCCATTGTTACTGGCCTCATATCCATTGAAGTCGTCAACGTCTGTACCACGCTGGCTTCACAACTGTAGGCAGTGGATTTCACCATTGTCCACGTGGTTGATGGCTCCGAATGAAAGGTTCGGCTCGTCGGACAAGTGCTGGAATTTGCAGTTGTAAAATTTGCAGATGGAAATTCGGCCACCACCGCTGCATCACGTGGGACAGCTGAGGCCTCGACGGTTTGACGAGCAGTCAAACTTGTTTCCAACGACGAATCATGTTGACTATGAACAGTCAAGTCCAGTGGAATATTTGATTCTAACAGCAGAGCAGCTGGCCTTCTATCTGACTGCTGGGTATTTCGCAGAGACGTGTGACCAGTATTTCCGACAGCTGACCAATCAGCAGCCGGCACCACAGTCATGTGACCAGTGGGGAGTGGTGGTGACTGCATAAAATAGGCCGGCGGGGCTGGCATATGGGCAGCCCGAGAGCCAACCAATGGAGAGACAGCTATTTCAGATGGTCGGGAACCAATGAGGGGAAGAGACAAAGACAAAGATACAGGGGCAGCAGCCACTGGTCGTGTTAAGAGTGGATGAAAATAGGTCCGAGGTTCTGATGATGATGACGATGACAACGGGCAGTGAGCAACTGGACGCCAGTAACATCCGAATGATGACGAAATTGCTGCACTATACGGCAGTGTTGATGACGACAATGCTTCAGTGCTGCTAGTACTACTAGCAGCTGAAAAATGTCTCGGCCGGTTGTAGGAGTAAGTGTGATCACCCCTGCCGTGTGCCGATGTGTGGTATGATGACGTCTTTGCTGCCGTTGGCTGAGCATTGCAAGGCATCTCACTGAATGACTCCATATCATTGTCTGATCTGTAATACACGCACACACCAGCCACTCACAGTCTTACACTTCAGTACCTCAACTAAACTAAACTAAACCTGAATAAATCAAACTGCATGGAGCCAAAGCAAACTAAACCAAATTGATGGAACTGAATTCAAGCAACTGATTGGGGCAGCGGTATGTCTGCTTGCTGCAAACTGTGTGTCAGGTCGCTTTTTTATTTCGTTGACGTATAGTTGCTGCTATTAAATGTTTATTGCCATTTTATGAAAAATCCGTGTCTAATTATTGAGCATTAAGCTGCAACTAGATCAAGACAGCAACAAAATTAACAGAAAAAAATAACTGCCTTGTGCATAACCTGGCATCAGGTACAACAAAGTTAGTTTGAACCTTAGTTCACTTCTACGTTAATCAAAAAAAAATCCTTCAGTGTATGAAAGCCAAAAAAAGTATTAACAGCTGCTAAGCGCAACATTATCATTGGTACAAAACAGTTTCATAATGATACTTAACCACAGTCAGCTTGCACTGCTACTGTTTTCACAACCTTCGGCTGCAGTCGTGCATCACAAGGCAAACGGCAATGGTGTAGCCTATGCAATCTGAGCATGGTTTAAATACGACACTGCACTGTCTGGAGTGGTATAAGCTAGTATTCAGTACAAGCTTATACCACTTCAGACAGTGTGCTATCTAGTACATACACGTCGAGCCTTCTGTCGGTGCGTCGGTCCTTCTCAACACAAGTGACAAATGGCTGATTAGCGGCTGTTGCTAGCGATTGTTCCAAGCTGTCAAATGGTATCTGCTGCTTGCATGTCTCATGGTTAAGTAGGAACTTGATCACTGATGCATGGATGCGGTAATAGATCTGTGTACAACAGCAACAACGTCAATAGTGGTAGCAGAATGACATGTGGGTAGCAAAATATGTTGGTCTAGTGCCAACATATCGTGTGGCCGTCTTGTGCAATGCTGAACGATGACTTTTTTTAGCTAACTAGAAATACGTTCTGTGGAATGAGGTATCTGTCCCATTGCCACGCTACATAGCCTAGCAGCTGCGTTTCGGCGTTTGACGCTTTCGTGGGCCTACAGTTACCATGAGAGCCCGTCAGGCCAACGTACAACTAGTTTAGCGTAGATGTTTACGATTGTGGTGTCAGCAAACTGCAAGTGTAAAGACACGTTTATTCACTACATAAAAGTTCAACAACGCAAAGAAGTGCTATTGGATTTGTGTTAACAACTTAAAATGTAGGCATACAAATGTAAAATAACAGTACTCGCAATAGCTTAACAAATTTAATATAATAGTAATGATGCATACACAGGCAGTGACACCTAGCGAACACAAATATAATTTTTTATTGTCGCATCTAGGCCTGTCTAAAATAGTTTAGTTTCTCGAATTTCTGACGTTTTGTTACCTTTATTATACACATGTGTAAATTAAATACTGTAATGAATACTAATTCAGCCGTTTTGCTGAAATAATCTGCACAGAAGCGACCTTATGTCGCAAAACGTTGATCGTTTGTGGCACAGCTGTAACTGATGAGCTTATTTCCATTGAAATAGGGTAAAATAGGGGAAGGAGTCATAAGATTTTTATCCCAAACAAACTCGATCTTACTTTTCGGGCCCCGAATCACTGTGCAAAATTTCATCAAAATCGAATCAAAATTGCAACCGTAAGAGTGTTTACAGACGGAATGACAGAATGACGCAAGTGATTTTATAATCTGTCCCATACTACGCTGTAGCAATGGAACAGATAAAAATTGGCATACTAGCTATTACTGCACTGGGAAATGTCAATCCAAACCTGCTTGTTTTTGAGTTAGAAATCCATATAGGACACACAGATGGACAGACAGACAGACAGATAGGCAAGACCCATAATGTGGCCTATTTAGAGGGCTGCATAATATAAGTTAGACACTGACACCAAAGCAATTCTCAGTGGTACTAAGATGCAAAACAATCGAAAATAACACTAGCAACAACAGCAACAGTAACATATACACATTAAGCCGCTAAACAAACGGCTGGCTGGTTCAAATTTCAGACAGACAGACAGACAGACAGACAAGCATTAGTTATTTACCTCAAGTGATTCAACGGCCAAGTAAGGCACATTGTAGAATGCAATCTTCTTGGGATATTTCGCCTTCACACTGTGCAGATTCTCTGATGCCTAAATACATAAACAGCGACAGAAACAGATAACAACCTGACGTCTACTTCATGTAGAAGATAATGATTAGGGATTGCAATCCCAGGATCCCAAATCCCGGGATCCCGGCCATTTTCGCCAATCCCGAATCCCAGGATTGGCGATGTCCCAATCCCGGGATTTCGGGATTACAAAAATTCGTTGAAATTGCACTTTTTTGAGTGTTAAATGCTAAAGATAACAATTCTAGAGATCTAATAAATAAAATGTCTTATGTGCATTAAAATACTACTCTTTGCTGTGCTCAGTAATTTGTATTTTGTCAGTCACAGTCACTCCTTACATACTTTCCGTACTAGTCTACCACATCAGTGGCACATTTTATGCATGAAATAAGTCTTTTGTAGATACCAAAATAACGACCGATCTGTAAGCCTAATCCCAAAATGAGATCCCGGGATTACAAATTTCTCAGTCCTGGGATTGCAATCACTAATAATGATTGTGTGAAAAAAACAAATATTATTTATGAAGCACTTGTTTTAATAATTCACGTTATTCAATTAATGGCAATGACCAATGTGTTTCGATTTGGTGGTGTTTTTGATGGAAATCTAGCTTTTAAAGCCATACCTTCTCATAGTAGTAGGTATACCTTCAAAGACAAGTGTAGTTTCACGGCAATTTTCAGTTTCACTTTCTTGCAAATAAAGGTAATTATTGAAATCAGATAAAGGATAAATGTGAAAATTTAGTGTTTCCGGTGAATTTACTGCTACCTTCTCATAATAGCTGCGATATTTGCTAGATGCTGGCAAAGTTTCTCAGCTGGTGAAGTTTTTCGGCAATCTTGCGCAGCATGTAGTAGTAATAGCAGTATCAAAGTGAGAGTGGTAGTAGTGTAAATAGCAGTAGTATCCTGACCTTCTTGTAATGGTTGAGATATTCACCAGGAGGCCGGTGCAGTTTCTCCGCAATCTTGCCCAGCATGTAGTGCAACAGCCATTCCTCGCTGTAACCCCCGGGTTCAATTTCCTCGTCGACCGAAGTGACGCTCATCGCTGACGTAAAACAGTCCTTGGCTACATTCAGCATCTTGGTGTATTGAGCCGTGGACTGCTGCACCAGTTCACGAGATAACTGCATTGGTAGGACAGAAAATGACTCTTGCTACAACACATCAATACAATAGCATAAAAATACAGGTCAACTCAGCCTGGCCATCCCAGCAGAGCAGTAAATCAGCAGCTGTCAGCATAACTGCACCAGTACCATGGAGAATGACTGCTGCTAGAACACGTACACAGAAACAATGTATAACTGAGCTTTAAGGTATATAACTCAGCAGCTCACACAACAACTGCACCAGCAGCATAAAAATGCCTCCTATTACAACCCATACAATAAAAACAGAACGCTCAGGTCAACTCAGTCTGGCCATTCCTGCAGGGCAGGTAAATCGGCAGGTGACAGCATAACTGCACTGGTAGCATGGACACTGGGCAATGATTCTAGCTGGAACATGTAAGCAGAAATATGCATATCACGACAAATAACCAACCAAACAGAAGTCAAGTTATGAAAACAACAAACTCTTTACCAGCAAGGCTTTGTTCTACAAAAATACAGAAGCAGTTAAAATTACTACACAACTACATTTACAACAACTACGAGTCCACAACTACCACAACTACAGTCAACCTGTCTGAGTAGTCGTGAGGCATGTGAGTGGATAAGATAGGCAGCAGAGTCATACTCAACCCACAGCTTATACAACTGAGACAACTACAATCACTACAAAGTACTACTACTACTAGTACAACAACAACTACAACTACAATCAACCTGTTTGAGTAGCCGTGAGGCATGTGAGTGGATAAGGTAGGCGGCGGATCCATACTCAATCCACAGTTTCCCGCTGGCATCGTCTAACTGCAGCGCTCGTTCAAAACATCGCAGAGTGCTGACGACATGCTTCTGTATTGGTATATCCAGCTTCAACTCATGCTACACAGCCAAAGACACTAGTAGCATTAGAATTACATCTACAAGCAATATATGACATAAAAAAATAAACAAAAATAATGGCCCAGGGGGCAGCTTGATAATCTGTAAGGTTCCATAATCCATAAGTTTGAAGCTTCTTTCCTATACACTTCTACAGTCATTAAATCAATCTCCACATCTCCTCTCAACTAGGGTCAGGGTTAGGCTTAATGAAAATGCACGCTGCAGAATAAACTTTTGCAGAACTGAACTTTCAAATTATAGACACACAACCTTGGCCCAGTGCCGACATCATATACGGCCATCCACCTGGCTTAGCAGTAATGGTCGTGAGTTCAACTCTCTGTAAGGTCGCTATCAAGTTACTATTTGCATGTGCGACTGTCAGCGAAGAGATAAACTATCAGGATATATAACCAACCAACCAACACGGTCAACTCAGCTTACCATCTCTCCTGAGCAGACCAACTGAGCACTGGCCTACCTGGGGTGGGGTTAATTCGCCTGTGTTAGCTGGCAGGTGTGATCCACTGATGCCAGATGGCAGGTGACGCTCTATAGCTACAGGTTCACCTAAACTGCTAAAGACAACCGTTTAACCTTTATATGCTGCATTGTCCAACCATAATGCCATTTTTGTGAACTTTAGATTAAAAACTGGCATAATAACTACTCCAACCTTTTTCCTTTCAAGTTAGGAGTTGGTGTACGACAGAGAGCCAAACTTCTCAGCACTTACGGGCAGAGTTTGAGTTTAGAGTAAGTAGTACAACTGGCTGTGCATGTTGTACAGCACTGATAGTAAAGTAAAGTAAAGTAAAGTGTACATTTATATAGCGCATACTCAAAAAGATCTTTAATGCACTTAATACATTTTGTCATCAATATGATCTAATAGTGGTAGTGGTGGTAGTAGTGTGTGCAGTAGGAGTAGTAGAACTGGTTACATACAGCGCTGAGTTTGTTTTCAAGTCGACTGTGTCGTGCCAGTGCCATGCCGGCCCATGAGTCAAAGCGGTCAGGACAGACACATAGATCCAGCATGTAATGCCTTATGGCTTTACTACAGGCATACAAACCAATGTTCACGGTCCTCGCTTAACATAATTACACATAAAAAACTGCAAACAATTTATTTAATGTTGTATAAGCGATGATGTAAAACGGCAAAAATCAAAAAGTATAAGCACGAACATTATGCATTAGCTTAGACATTTAATCTGTCCTCAGTAGCCTAAGCTAATGCATAATGTTCGTGCTTATACTTCTTGATTTCTGAATATAGGGTTTTCAAATGCAAACTAGTCCATAAAATTTTCTGACAAATTTCTTGAGAATATTTTAAGCTACTGTAGTTCATACATATGGTCAAAAAATAGATGGTCTTTGACGAAAGTTTAAACTTCTTGAGTGGTTTCTAGTTTGCAATGACAATAACATTAAGTAAGTAAGTAAATAAGTAAGTAAGTAAGTAATCAAACAAATAAGCAAGTGTGTTTAAAAACGGTGCAATTTAAACAAAAAAGTCACAATGCAACTCATTCTCAAACAAACAGAAGTTAACCAAAATGAATGGTATTTAAAGCATAACCGATGACAAATAAAAAAAAACATTTACAATAACACTCACGTCAAGTTAGATTTAACTGTTAATAATTTTTAGCAACAGATACAGTAAATTCATAGAATGTTGATACATACGTCATTTCTTTGTTCTTGAAATAGTAATCTGCCAGTAAATAATAGATCTCTGTCACCAATGCCCTACACAGATCCATTTTCTATCATATTTTGCTGAACAACTACGAAAAGCCTAGAATGAAATTAATTTATCAACATCTAAAGAAATATACATCATTAGTATGCCCAGAAATGATAGTTTTCGAAGCGAACTTATGTTTTACTGCAGACACTTTAAAGTTTTTTTTTCGCACAAAAGCAGGAACCTCTATAGTGCGTCTTAGCCATCGCAACTCTGTCTGTCCACCTGCCTGTCTGTCTGATCATCACACAGGTGGATCAGTCAAAAACTGTGCAAGCTACGAACACCAAATCTTCACCATAGGCTGCCTGAAAGACTCTAGTTTCAGTATCTGTAAAACTTTTCCATAAATTCGAAACGGGTCACCTCGAGCAAGGGTGCTAAATGAGATGAGGGTAGAGAAAATTTGTGATTTTTGGCCAATAAGATGCTGTATCTCAGAAATGGTGCAAGATAGAGCCTAGGTTACTATTAATCACTAATAGGAAGTCATACACAAGCTTTCAATTGCCACCGAGAGCAATGACCTTGGATGACCCTAAATGCCAAAATAGGGATTTTATGGATTTTTTGGTGACTTCAAGCTGTGAGATACTGGTATCAGGTGTGCATACCGAACATGTTAATGCAAAATCTTGCTGAGTCCAATTTCACCAGGATCTGTCAAAGACATGTTGAAAACAGTATGGACCCAGAAGTCTTTTGTCAGGCCCGGTTGGTGTATGAACTAGCAATGGTCAGAGATGGGTTGTATAGGCTGACTGATGATAATTTTGTGTCATTAGACATTTGCGAGGCAATTGCATTGTTATGTACGGATTAGTGCTCATATAGCACATTGTACTTTGTGTTTGGTATTACTGTGTATTTTTTTCTTCTTTTTCATTTTTTTCATTTTCACTTTTTTTCATTTCATTAGCTTTTTCCTTTTGTGTTCTTATGTACCACGTGTACGATTTTGATATTAAATAAACAAATAAATTTCAAGATCGAACTGTGCCAAAATCACTACAGACAGACCAAGCCAAGCTACATATGAAATTTTCAGCATTGAACATAGATTTTAACAGTTCAAGTCTCGATCTTCTAGGTTCAAGGAAACCTGCGCATTAGGGCATCAAAGAGCAGTACCCCCGTAAAAGTCGTTATTTTAACGTTGTTGGCCAGTCCACAGTGAAAACGGTTGCAAATAGGCGTGGATATGCTGCCCATCACAACAAGCACTAGTGACGAGCTTTTTAGTCGTATCAACTTTGATGACTTCAAAAGACCATGAACTCCCAAAATAAAAAGTAATAGTAATAGTAACATCAGTAGCAGAGTGTGGTGGCATCCTAGTGTAGTAGCAGTAGCAGTCGGAGTAACGGTGGTGAGCTTACGGGTGAGTAGTATTAGTAACATCGGCAGTGATCTGCGGTGGTGAGGCTGTGGCACCCTGGATGTACTCCGACAGTTGGTCTGATACCACTGAAACACATAACACACAAAACAACGTGCATTGGGGCCACTATAGTCTAAACTCCACACGGTGACCTCACTGTGTGATCCCATACGGCAGGTGACACTCCGAAGCTCTCAAATGGGCTCCCCATAAAGAGCTATATTACCACTTTTAACCTTTAACCTTAGTGCTGGCCATATGTTCATCCCAAAAGTAAGGCACCAAAAATACTGAACAAATTAATGACACTGGCAATAACAAAATGATACTTGCAGAATAAATTCACTGTAATTAGTAATTTATTTCTTTCTTCAGTTGGTCAGTCAAAAAAACAAACAACAAAGTAATTTGGCAACAGCTTTTGCACAATCATGAAAAGAACAAAGATAAACAGCCGAGGGGCATTCAATAAGTTCCAGGACTACGTCCATTATACAACGACAGTAAATCGCACATTTCTGACAGTTATGTTACTTTTCGACATATTCTCCGTGCAGTTCACTGCAATGTTCCCATTGTTCTACAAGTTGGCTGAAACCCGTAGCATTAAGTTTTTACAAGCGAGAGCTAGCTAGTTAACTATAGCACGTATTAACTATGGCAATTCTGTCTGCCTGTCCGTCTGTCACAACCCGGTACCATTTCAAAACCAAAAGAGATAGAGACTTTGGGTTTTCATTATATGATAGATTAGTGTCTCTAGTATTTCACGACAAAATTTCATGCCACTAGGTGGAAGGGGTCCCCACGAATGAGAGGGTGAAAGAGGGGCACCCCTCCTAAAAATACTTTCAAACGTGATAAAGTGTCACTGCTAATTACTGCAAATAATCTACAATAAATTTCAGCACTTTTTACACCTTCTGTGACTAGAAAATTTTATGATTATTCTCTAATCTAATTCACTAAACAAACGTCAACGCCCATCATTTATATCTTAATAATAATGACATCACAGCATGACGTCATAAATGAAACCACGGTAAGTGATGTACAATAGTGGCAGTACAACTTCATAACAGTTTTGGTTTTCAACTGTCACTGTGTGCTTACTGAGAAGAACAGTCCTAGAACTTATTGAACGCCCCTCATACTATATGATATAGTACCATCTGTTATAATAGTCAGCACTGCCCAAAGACAAATAACAATATTAACGAATATGTTAAACACATAATACAAACACTACACAAGGCAACATGAAACACAATGTGTACATAATTCACTTACAACATGTGCATGAAGCCAACTTACCACTGTCAGCTGTTTCTGGTATCAACATGGATATCCTACGCAGAAGGTTTTCCAGCTGAAACATGTGCCAGCAACTTATGAAAATCACTCACATTGGTGTGATTGGAATTCTGAAGGTTAACTAAGAAATCTACGCATTCTAGTGAAACCACAACAATCATGATTGCACGAAATTCTTACGCTATTTTGATACGCACCACCATACTACAGGCGACAGAATTTTCAGTTTTACTTTTTGGTACAACGATGCACAATTTATCAGAAAGGACATTTGAAAAAAGGGCAAAAGAAAGAAAATGAAAATGCAAAAATTATACAGATCTGATGAAAATAGCTGAGGAGCAGAATGTGTGAATATCAATAAGCGGTGACTGCCATAAACCTCCTTAATGAGCAGATACCTAAACAAACGTAAATCCTGAAGACTAATGAACAAATCTGCACAAATCTACATCCCCTTCCCCATTAAAAAGTTACAAAGTCCAGTACAAAGTGCAGTCTGCACATTGAGGACGACAGAAACTGATAAAAATCGACTTACTTCTGCTGAGACGGCGCTGGTTTTGTAGCTGTCGTATTCAGGCAACGTTTTAGGCTTGAAGAAGTCAAACAGCAACTGACACTTGTCCCAAGTCAACAATATCTGAACGCATCGTAACAATAAATCAACTACTGACAATTTTAAGCAAATACGTGTACAAAATGACTGAGAGAGAAAACAACAGAATGGACCACTAAATCTGGAAAGCGATACACATAAGAAAAAAGTCGATAAACTGAGATGAGGAGTCCCACCAACTTCCTCATTTCTATAAATCTAGGAGCAAACAAATTTTTTTCACACAGACCCCCTGAAGCCAATACACCTACCCCAGAATCAAACACCAAATGAATCAGCTGACTGGCTGCAAAGATATGGCCACTTGAAATCTTCGAAGATGATGGCCGGCTGCTATCTTAGACATGCTTCAATCTACCGGTATTCTATTCACTGACGCAAAAACGTCACATCTGCACTGTCCGTGGCTGTCTTCCGGAACCTCACAAAAATGATATGTTCCAAATCTCGCATCTTTTCTGGCTGTACAGTGCCCACTTGCTCATGCAGTGATGCTTATGTTTCTTTGACCCTTTAATCATTTTTGTTACTTCCTTCCTTATTACTTATTTACTTACTTGCTGTCACTCCTACTGCTACTATGCAAACTGAAAACTCACTTTTTCTCTATATGCTTTGATGATTCATAATTTCGACATTTTGACATATCTAATGCGTTCCTGGTCCGGGCTCGTGTAGTTAGGCAGCATAATTACTGCCTACCACTACAGTTAGTATTGCTGATGCAACTAGTAGTACCGGATTAGCGCTGTGGTCTTCAAGGTGTTTGGCCTTGGCTCGTTTGTTTGGATGTCCGTAGAGGCAGTAGAAGCACTGTTCAATGGCTGCATCTATCTCGTCCTTGCATTCGTGCTTCTGAGACTGATCCTCTTGTTTCACTAGCTCTGCGTACAGAGTCTCAACGGAGAACTGTAGGAGTCGACCCTCTTCAGCCATACACCAGCCGTGCCTTCACAATGTATACATCAGTAATAGACATGCACCAGCCTTGAATGAATGAACGAAAGTTTATCAGCATTCCAGCTTTATCTTCACAATGTATGTACATCAGTAAATATTGTACGTAAAGAGCTGCAACACTGAACACTAAAAGACAAACATCATAGCCAAGCAAGAGTTGTGCCTTGATAATATATACATCAGTTAAACTAAAAACCTTGCCTAACTCCATGTACACTGTTACTCTGCACTACACCAATCTTAGGTCCGGTTTTTCCATCGCCAATCAAATCAAATTTGATCTTTGATTTACTGATCTCTGATCAACTTGATGTTCAGAATTGATCTATGTTCAGAATTGATCATTGATCAACTGTGTTTCATTTTTCCATGGATTTTCGATCTCCAATTACGTGATCGGCGATTAGCTGATCCGCTGTCAACTGAGCCTACTTTATGCCAATCTGATTGGCTGACAGTGACCTTAATTTGCAGTGTTGCGCTAAATTACCCAGCATGCGCTGCGAGTGGACGCCGTAGCCAGTAAACGTCGTCATAACAATGATATCAAGTATATTGTCTGCTGTGAAAATACGTTCTATTGCAAATCTATGAGGGAGCGTCTATCCATTTTATTTCTTTACAAAACACCATGCACAGTATAAATGGATCAGTAGTGACTGATCGCCATGCCTGGAACTTCATTTTAATGCGTGAATTGCTGTTCTAACCAGCGATGTGAAGCAATGTTTCTGGTGCAAATAAGCAACGAACTGCAGATCGCCACGTTTAATCGTCAATTATCTGACTTGATCCACCAATAATCGACCATCAACTTGATGGGAGATTTGATGGACGATTAGTTGCTAATTGGCGATGGAAAAACGATCATTGAGATGATCTCCGGTCAAGTCCCAAAGTTGATCAGAGATCAATTTGATCGGCCATCAAATGTGCATGGAAAAACGGGACCTTAGTGTTTCTACACTTCTTCGTTTTCGAGTCGGAAGCCCATACCAGACAGATGGGCAATAGCTTAATTCAATTTCCACTGGGGTGCTGCCCCAGATCCTGCTGCAGGAGCTCCCCCAAACTGCCTAGTCAGCTGGGGAAAAAGACATCCCCTCCCCAAACCTCTCTTCCTGCATTTGGCATATTGATGTCGCTTGCTTGTTAGAGTTCCCCCGCTTCTTTTTCCACAATTTAAGCAATGGAGTGGTGTACACACCGTCCAAGCTGTTCATGTGCCAGCACAAGCAGTGACAGTGAAGGAGACAGACTTGATTCCTCATAGTCGGACAATGCTTCGGCAGGTAATGATTTCTCAGCACTAAAACAACGAACATCAATAATATCTTTGAATAAACTCATATCATTTAAAATGAATGAACAAACGAATGTTTATTAGTGTTGCAGCCGAAAAACTGGATTGCGACAATACTCACAATGCAATACAATATATAAATTAATCACACAAATTGTCGCATAAAATGTCAGATAAAATATGCAGATAAAATATAGTTAATGATGGTAAAATAAAAACACTTGATAAAATTGAGGCTTACTGATAATTATTTAAAAACTACAAAATAAAAGATTTTCTAAATTTCTCAGTTCGTGCAAAGTAATGTTTGAAAGTTTGTTAGGAACGCAGATGACTAACAATATCTTTTGATCATTCACGTGAGTTAAGTAAATAAAGCAGACAGGCATTTTCATTGAAAACACTGCACCAGAAAAATCGTTGTGCAAGTTGCTCTCGGCGTCCCTCCAACGTATCAGTTTCAGCAATAACCAGAGATCCATCATAGTCCATGCGCAGATAAATGATTCGCATGACTCGCTTCTGTAGAGATTCAAGTGACTCAGTTTGTGTGACAATTAGGCTTGAGTGCCATACTGGACTGGCATACTCCAGAACAGGCTGTAAAAGTAATCAATAAACTGCAGTAATTCAACCAATTACAGTCTTTATTCACTGACTTCCTGATGCATTTCATTGACCGCTGCTGAATCGGAACAGTTTGTCATATCTACGAAAAATTGCTCGTTGTAGCAACATCCAGTGGCAGACAGAAATCGTTCCAATGAAGGCAGTAATTGCCAAAACTTGAATAAAATAGAAAAAGTTCAAATTAGCAAAATCAAATAGTAGGAATCTACCGGATTACAACTGTTGGAACCAAACCAAAGCCTAAAATTTTGGCTTAGGCTTAGCTAGATTTTTCAAAAATGGTCAGACCTGATCTGCCCCTGCTTGGGCTGAAATCCGGTAAATACCTAAATCAAACAGAGAAGGAATTGACAGATAAACACATACCTATGAATAAGTGAGTAGAGCAGTAGCCACGGTGTAACGGTCGGTATTTTCATTTCACTAGCATAGTCACTGACATCAATGACAGTGGCTAGCACTTCTATCAGGGTATTAGCCATCCGACGCAGCGGAACCAACGATATACTGGCTATAACTGTATCACTGCTGTCAACGGACCTACAGACAGAGACGATATGATGAAGTTATCATGTACTAGAATCAGTGACAACACTTAACCAATACTGATTACGACATACTGGATGCCAATGACACGCTGGCTATAAGTGACTGAACACTGCTGTCACCAGACCGACAGACACTTTTTTTGGCTAATGAGTTACAAGCTATGCAGCAACTCTTGAATTCAGGCAGACGTGTCTGGCTATCTCACTGAGCCGACTGCATCTGTTTCTGTCCGCATAGGGGGCAATATAATGTTGTTCAATAGCTTGACGCATTGAAAGACAGAGAGACAGATAAACAGATAGAAGGACAGATAGAAAAATGACTGATGTGTCATGAAGCCACAACATCAAAGGCATTAATCATCAGAGATTATTGAGAACACTGCCAACTGAACTCTCATACCTGTGTGAGACACTAATCTCAAAGCAAGAGAACTAATAACGCTGACATCATGACCAGACTCATGATATTATTCAGGCTTAGTGGATATTGTGGGGGCTTCACGACATAGCCACATGGACAATTATGAATATTCAAAATACAGCATTATAAATAACTCAAACCTTTGTAGCTTTGTAAACAGATCGACTAGATTGTCAATGAGCTCATTCTTCGTAGTGAGATTTCCTCTGACGTACTTTCTCCACATTTCATTCAGCAATAACTCACCGTACTGAAATGCTTTCTGAAATGGCATATATGACAAGTCAATTTTATTATCACTTAATAATAATTGCACAAAATAACAAGACCAAAGAAAAATAAAAATTACGAAGAAGACAAATACTACATGCAATCACTCCAATATAATATAAAATCCAGCTATGTACAGAACGCCCCATCAACACTTAGACTGCACTGAACAAATGCAGTTCAGATCAAAATAAGACTTACATTTAAAATTCTAAACTGCCATCTCAATCTTAAAATAAGATCATATAAAGCAACTCACATTTTTCGACAATGAGTACAGGCTTCGCGAGTATCATCGTCATTCTTAATGTTAAAATTATTACCATTATTACCAACATTAGTGCTAGTACTACTACACTGTGTCTCAAAAAAAACCGGACCCCTATTACGTTTTGAAATAACTCCAACAAACTGTGCCTAATAATAATAATGATTAGCTGAGAAAATCGTCAAAAGGTACTCAATATCGTAGTGTGTTACGGGCTTACGATATTTCATAAAACGGGGTACCAGCTTAGGATGAACTGAAGCAGCGCTTGGTGGAGGTCTGGTCTGGCCTA
>Ga0209367_1002619_pt1 | contig 23926 bp, 23 predicted proteins | sample WorMetLIZISLAND2_FD_187412 | JGI IMG/M metagenome (GOLD analysis project Ga0209367, IMG submission 187412) | Marine gutless worms symbiont microbial communities from Max Planck institute for Marine Microbiology, Germany - Olavius geniculatus... ... | reverse complement strand
GGGGGAAGTCGTTCAAGGTCATCGATGTTGATAAATCTAAGAAGCCTGTCACCAGTGCTTGTTATGATAAGCAAATACGTGTAGGTCTACCTATCTGCAACCGTTTTCACACTAGAAGAGCCAATAGGGTCAAAATAACGTCTTTTACAGGGGGTACCCCTCTTTGACGCCCTCGTTCGAGGGGAACCCCCGCACCCAGGGGCAGGAAATTATGTCACAAAAAACTAGAGACCTTAAGGCAGCTCACGGTGAAGATTTTGTGATTTTAGCTTGCACCGTTTTGATACAGCGCCAGGGTGTGACGGACAGATGGACGGACAGACAGACAGATGGACGCCTAGACGATGGCTAAGACGCGTGAAGCATTCTGCTATCGCGCGTAAAAATCACGAACGTATTGAGCATGCAACCTCGCCGTTCAGCATGGTACTTGACATTGGCTGCACTGTGTCTCGCCAGCGTACGTGCAATTTCGTTCAGTTTATCTACTGTTGTACTCAGGTGATGCGATGGTGATTCCACGATCTCTTTGAGCTGCTGCAGTTTATTCTGTGTCTCAGACGCGATTTTATGAAGTTTATTCTGCATTTTTCTCATCTACGCCGCAGTCAATGAATAGTAAAATAACTCAGAAAGTATTATTACCACCAATGGAAGCAACAAGCGAATACCGGTAACCTCAAACAACTACAGATCATTCATTCATTCATTCATTCAAAGTTTAATAAAAACAGACAAAACGCTGTTACAAAATAAAAACGAACGGAGATACTGCAAATACAGCTACACACAACACTAAAATTTGACATGTAAAAAAGAATCTAGATTCAATAAAGTGACCCAGATTTAACAAGAACCTCGGCTGTTGCTAGGAAAGACACGCTACAACCTATACAGTTCCTGTTGCAGTAATGACTTTTCACAGCCCTGTGTTAATGGCGACCGGCTAAGTAAAGGGAGAATGGCAAAATTCGACCCCGCGCAGATCCGAAACCCCTCAACCGATCGACACAAAATTTGAAACAGGTGATTACGTCGGCGAGACGACCCCGGTGCAAAATTTCGTGCAAATCCGTCCATTGGGAACTTCTCGGCAAATGGGTGAAATATAATGCAAATTTTTCTAGTATTATATATATATGCCTTTTTTGTTGACCGACCTACAGGGGACCGGTCGGCGGATTTTCACGCACGATGGCTGAAACGATGCGGTCTCACGCAAGAGTGTGCCTTTTTAGGGGTAGAAAATTCGAAGTTAATATCTAACCCCCGAAAAATTCCCCCAAAGTCGAACATTGGGCCCAAAAACGGACTGAAATTTTCGGCCAAAAACGCTTCTGTATAAAAATTTCACCTATAAACGGCCCCTAATCGTCATCGTAGGCCCATAAAAGTTGTATAGTGAATAGGCAATATGGACTTGGGAATTCCAAATATGCGGTCATTTTTGACCCCCTGCCTACAGGTTACCTGACACGGAGCATGCGCAGTGAACTTTTGGCCTTTAACATGGGCAAATGCAACTTAGAGGCTTTATATCTCTGTAACGGTGCAAGATAGACGCATGGTTCCAATGGACCACCAATAGGAAACCACACATGCCAAGTCGAATGGTCACGTGACCGATGACGTCACGTGACCCCAAAAGGTCAAGGTCGTGACCCCATTATATTTGAGGCGCTATATCTCCTTAACGGTGCAAGACAGACGCTTGGTTCCAATGGCTCACCAATAGGAAACCACACGTGCCGAGTCCAATGGTCACGTGACCGATGACGTCACGTGACCCCAAAAGGTCAAACTCGTGACCCCAAAATCTTTGAAGCCCCGTATCTCTGTATCCGTGCAAGAGAGACGCATGGTCATCATTGACCACCAATAGGAAAGTGCTCTCGCCGAGTCCCATAGTCATGTTCTGATGACATCATGTGACCCCTAAAGATAAAAATCGTGACCCTAAAATATTTACGGTTCAGTGTCTTCATGGCCGTGGAAAGCAGATGGTTTATAATTGACCATCAACCTAAAAACTTTGTTATTGTAATAAAACAGCAAATATAAATGTACAAAACATCAGTTAATACACTTGTTAACAGTGACATGCAATGAGTGACACATCGAAAAGAGCAAAAATCATAAAAAGATGATATTATTCAACAGCACATTGACAGTTAGACGATGTGATGGTGATTGATGTCCTTTTTATGATTTTTGCTGTTTTCAATGTGTCACTCATTGCATGTCGCCGTTAACAAGTGTATAAACTGATATTTTGTACATTTATATCTCATTTAAAAAGCCATATGTGATTTCCTGTTAGTGATCAATAGCAACTTTGGCACTATCTAACACCGTTTAGCCACAATACATCCGTTACATATGGACAGACAGCCAAACAGCCCATGCTATAGACGCTGTAGCGCATCAATAAATCAACTATACTCTAAGCAACTAGTGACCTAACCTGTACATTTTCTGAAGCACTGTTATCAAGACGCCTGAAAACTGCAGAATCAACGTCTGTTGTACTCAGGTGATTAAACGACTGCGACTGCGATAGTAAACGTGATTCCACGATCTCTTTGAGCTGCTGTTTGATAGTGTTCACGCTGAAAGCAAATGCAATGCTGAATATGAACCAAACTTTTTCACTGTACTCTATGTAAAACAAAACATAAATATTAGAGCTGTCCCAAGAGTAATTTTATTAGCGTTAGGCTTAGTAGAGTCATAACATACATCTTGTTCGTGAATCATCAAACAACAAAAGGCCATTTTGCTGCTCATGTATACGACCTATAGTTCTTAATTAAAAATAAAATGTAGAAAATGAGAGTAATGTGCAATCTAAAGATCTCACAAGTTCTACTTCTTAAGTTTTTCTCCAACAAACAGTGTTCTGTTGATTTCAGCTGCTTTTTGCTGATACTTTTTGCAACATTTAAGTATGACGAGAAAACTGAAGACAGTATTTTTTGTTGTCAGTGCAATGGAATTTTTAGATGCGCTGATTTTAAATCATTATTTAACCTAATTAACCAGACAGTTTAACCTAATTAACTTGACAGTTCTGGCTAACAACATAAATGAAGTAAACATTTTATGTGCAGTTATGCTCTTTGATATTCAGTGCTGGAGTGGGAAAGAATATCTGACTCATAAAGCAACTCTCACTGCATTGCTATTGAAACTGACATGTTTGGTGGCGTTTCATCCGATCAACAAAGTTAAAGTTACTCTATGCCAGGTCCAGTTAGTACTTGAATTGGTGACTGCATGCGGGCAGGTAAACCATCTCGGTACGAAGCCAGCCAGCTAGGTTGACTCAGCCTTCTACCATCTGTGGGATGGTAAGATGAGTATCAGCTTTTGCGCTGAGTAGTAATAAATGGCGATGGTTAGTGTAGTACTTGTAGCTGCCTACAGGCGGATCTGAGGTTCAGATCGATCGGTCTGGTCCAAAGGTCGGCAGCTGCTTGGCGCTCGTGCTGCTCTGACCAAATGAACCGAATGAATTTTTTCTCACAGTGGCAGTTCACTGCTACGATAACAGCACCATAAACATTGTCGCGGCTATTACTATTACTATTATACGAACTCAAATGACTCAAATTAACTGAAAAGATAGACTCAGCTACAAAAATGATGCCCAAGTAAAATGCTAAAATACTAAATAAACTATCAATGTAGTAGAACAACATATCTAAGAAAAAATGTTCGTAAATACCTGTCTTCAATGACAATAACACGACTTTCCAGCTGTTCTCTATCAAAAATGCTGTCTTTTCGCACATGTTCAATGGCATTAACCTTTTCCCATTCCAACATTTCTCTCTCATCAGTATCATCCTTGTACTTCATAACTGCAATGGATGCAGCAAAACAATCACAGCGATCCAGCATTACCAGTTATGTACAACTAAGAATGTAGAACAAAAAACTTGGTGGTGAATTCTTGCATTATGGTTACCTTTACACCAATAAGTAAGTAAGTAAATGAATAGAACATTTAAAGTGCACAACGTTAGCCAGTGGCCGAATCTGAGGCTCATGGCCGAGTCGCTTACAGTACAGTTCTCGTTAATTAGCAGGCATAGAATGCCGCACAGTACTCATGCAACCAATAAATTTACTGAAAGTTGCACTACTCAGTGGGTGACTTCACTTTTTGACTTAGACCTTCGCTGAGCCTTTTCGCTGAACCAAAGCTATAGCTGAATGCAAAAGTCTGTACTTAGACCAAAGTTCAACTAAACTTCGGTCTAAGTCATTAGACTTAGACCAAAACGATTAAAAATGGCGGAAAACCGGTAAACCTAACAGGAAATAAATCAACCAGTTTCGCTTAGACTTACTTATTTAATTGCGCCGCGCACGCAAATGACGTAATTACGTAACGTCTGACGTTGTGTAGCCATTACGGCGTTTATTTTTGGTACCAGACTGCTTTAATTTACTAAACTATCCATACATGGTTTCACTCAGCTAAAGTCAAAAGTCTCAGCGAAAATCTAAGTCAAAAAGTGAAGTCACACAGTGATTCATATGAAAACACACTTTTGTTTTCTTACTATTCAATCAAGTGGCAATAAATCTACACAAAATTTTTCGCAGCTGTAGCTCAGTAGAATGACACTAATTAAATAAATCAGAAAGCAAAGTCCTTAGACAAGTTGTGTTAAAAATCTAAAATGTGACCAATAGCCAGAAACTACTCACAAAATCCAAACTTGCTGAGATCACGGTCAGATAGCCAAGACTGGCAACATTGACAGACACAAAGTTCACTTTTCCGTGGTTTACGGCGAAGTATAAAACGAATAAAGGAAAGCACGTGTGCAATTAAAATCAATGGTGGAACAAGAACTGGCTTTGAATAGTACTCTCTGACAAGATGATAGCGTTGCATTTTCCACACTAAGTTTGCTTTATCTTGTATTGTTCCATATGTGGAACTGCACAAAGCAAACATCATTAATAGTTCTGCACAACAATAATGTGCCTTGGTATTTAAACAAAATAAGTAAGTAAGCAAATATTTTTTTTATTTCTGCATGACAAATGCATATAGCAAATAGTAACAGAAATATAAAAAATGCCAATAATACACATAAAAACATACAAAAACACAAATGTACAATGTACATATGCTATACACTGTAAACTAACGTTAATAAGTTTCTTGGTGTTAGTTTTGACCTAGTTCTTAATTTATGTCAATTGTTTAATGCTGTCACGTTACATCAACTTTGGCAAATGCAAAAACATACACAGTTATACACAGGTACAAGATAGGTCACTGTCACGTTGTTACACTAGGCACAACAAAACTAGAAATTTGGGGCAAAGCCCAACGTGAGTCTGCCCGGCGCCCTAAGTCCGATTGGGAGGAAATTAGGGGTGGGGATAAAATTTCCTCGGCACCAAAGTCACGTGGCCCGAACTCAAATGCATTGGCATACGCCGAACGCGCATTGTTGACTTAGGGTAGGTCAACATGAGCGCTTATAACTTTGGTCGTAGTAGACGGAATTCCAAAAAATTTTCTTTGTTTAACGCCGAAAAGCTCGTTCTTGTCAACGCCGTTTACATTTTGTTGCTGTCTTCATCGGTTCTAGAGATATTCGTGGTCAAACTCGAAAGTTGTCGCACGTTTTTTGGTCTCCCAAATTTTAAGGGGGCGGTGCCCCCAAAAGTTGTACTTGCGTTAACACCCCAACCTAGAGGCACGTCAAGTGCCAAAGTTTCGTTGGGCTACACCCCCCAACTCCGAAGTTATAAGCGCTCCTTTATTATGTTTAAAGCCAATTTTTGACCCCCACTTGAAAAAAAATTGTAAGGGGGGCCCGGTCCCCGGTGGGGGGTGCGCTAGTAAGACTTGGTCATTCTCTAGCGCGTGTAAAAATTTGGGGGCGCAGCACCTCCTAGGGGCCGAAATATGTTCTTCCGAAATATGCACTTTAGGTGGGTACGATTTCACACAGAGATCTCCAAGGCCACTGGACCAAACTTCACCAAACTTGTTTCGCCTAACGCAGGAGGAATCGTGGTAAATGGAATAAAAATCCGATTTTGAATATCTTCATCCGTTTCGGAGATATTCGCCGCCGAACTTCAAAGTCGTCCGAAATCGGGCTAAATTTTGCATGTTTTTGGCCCCTGAAATTTTTTTGGGGTGTGCCCCCAAAAATTTTGAACCAGCATTATAAAACTGGGCCTAGTACTGACCATCCTGCAAAATTTCACGCCGGTCGGCCCACGCATCTCGGAGATCTCGCATTGAATAAAAAAAAACATTTGGGCTAAAACTTAAGTCCGCTCCGCAAGCTATCGCTTCCGGGCGGACCAATCAACAGAAACACTGGCATCTCTACAGTACAGTGAGCAATCATCATCACCTGAACATGGCAATGAGAAGGTTGAGCATCATCACTTGAGTGATGAGCGTGTAAACACCAAGTACAATCGGTACGAGCCAGTCACTAGCGGGACAACGATCTTCTTTGTTCAGACACGTGGACGTGTCGTAGCCTTCAGCGGCGCAAGTGAAAGCGTCGTAGACCTTGACACCGGCAGTAGATGACACGTTGGTACAACTGATACCTGCCAATCAAAATCACAGACGTGCAACTAGCTCCATACTGCAGCTTTTCATTCATTTGAATCTTTCATTTTCAGACAGTGATGTTATCGAGGACGACGATGAGACCAAGGACATGGGACCCGAAAACAAGGACTTACAAAAACAGCAAAGACAAGAACAAGGACAAGGACAAGAACTTGGAACCGAGGCCAAGAACATCCAAACGCCACTATTACAACGGCATATTATCATAAACTGGGGTGAGTTTAGTAAGATTGTGCGCATTCAGAACGTCATTAGTAGCGTCATACTACTGAAATATAGTCCAACAATGCAAAAAAGCATCAGATAAACAAAATAAACTGACATCTTTTGACTCTTGCAATTCCAGACTCAGTAAGTTTAATTTTTGTGACAAAATTTCCATTATGTTGTATTTATATACAACTTCAAAGTTGTAGGCCTTGAGACCAAATTGGTCGATTGATATTGTCGACAAAGGTGTTGTGCTGGTTTCGACAGTTGTAAAAAATAATGGTGACCTTAAAATATTGCATAAAAAACAGAGCCAAGCACTGAACCCTGTGTGATGCCACTAAGAACATCAGACCAATGTGACATAAGTGAGTGGGCTCCAATTACAAGCATCACGGGTTTCAGCATGTCAGTAGCTAATGTTCAACGTTTTTTTAGTTTGTCAGCAACAAATTGATAATGAACAAAATTTATCAAAGTCCTCGCCTCAGTATTATGGCTGAGGACTGTCGCAAGGCCAAGGACAAGGCCAAGGACTTGGGACCCGAGGACAAGGACTTGTGGCCGTGGACAAGGACAAGGACACAGCTCTTTGTCCTCAAGGCACCTAGAGGACACAGACAAGTACTCGAGGACACACCACTGTTTTCATACATGGTGTTGCTGCTTAATCTGGCAGCATACTGGCAACATTCATTATTGCAAATCACTGACTTGAAAGATTCCATCGTGTAGCGGCAATATCAAAACACCTGTAGTCATCATTCTGCACTACAGTATATATCTGAATTTGTAAGCAGTTTTAATACGCTGTGCAATTAAATAACAAATCATTTACTTGAGATGACTAAAACAAAAAAGTAACTAGACTTTTGTGGTATAAATTTCATGATGACTGTTCAATTTCTTTACTAACCAGACACTTCTTCAATGTTGAACTCCCCAAATATGCTCCACCATGCATACTTAAGTATGTCAACGATCAGTAAGCTGTTCAGATCCGAGTTTGGATAAAGAATAACTTGTGACGTGATGCCATACGAGATGACAAAAATCAACAAGATCAGCATGAAGAATAACAAATTACCCATCTGCAATTGTGCACACAGAAATATGTGAAGCGTCACCATAACAAATGCTTAGGCCTATTATAAAAAGCAGCCGTACTGTAAATCGAGAAAGACTTTGGGTTGTGGCAGAGTGTCATAAACTCCTCCAACTCGGTCCCTTGGCCATAAGCAAGTTCTGGTGCATTCTGTGCTTAAGAAATCTAATGCATAGCAATTTAGTATTTTTGTGACATTTTGATCCTCAAAAATGCACAGCATAGCGCCATTGTAAGTTGTGATAAGAGAAGCACAAATAACTCTGTCATCATCACTTTACAATTTCAAATAACAATTCTGACAAAAACATTTAAAACCTACAATTGCTACAGTTTGTACTTAATTCTATTGTTGTCAGCTTTTTTAATGAAACAAGCAAAATAGAGTTGGTTTTGCATACAACGTACAATAAAAAATCTACACTATTGCATGTTTCTTGGACAGAAAAGGAAGCAAAACAAACGATCATAAATTATCCATTAATTTCTCATGAGAACATGACGAAAACGACAAAAGTATTCAATAAAACAACAAAATAATCTTACCATTTTACCGATCATGACAAGCTTCGGCCCCAGTTCTGGATGCACGGTAAACAAATGGAGTATGCGAAAAAAGAAAGTCATGTGGTTAAATGCGAATATAATTCGAGCTGCATAGAAACACGTGGCACAGACAGCTATTGGAACAAATCGAAGTACAAGACCAGCAATGTATGTAACCAGCATGATTATGTCAAGCAAATTCCAGAGATCAGACGCATAGCTGATGAACTTAAGTTTCGGAGATGGCGAGTCATCCATTGCGACCTACACAACAACACTTTTATGAATCATAACAAGTTTGGCAAACCAGTGCAATTCAATGAATTTGTTTATCACAACTTGTGCGATAGGAACAAGCTGTTGTATAAGCGATGTGCCAAGTCAATGAGAAGGCCGAAATTTCGACCCCCACAGCTCCCACATTTTTCAACCAATTTAATGAAACTCAGGTAAGGTAGGGCCTTTTGGGGGTCTCAGTGATAAAAAAATAATGTTTGGGGGTCAAAAATCCCCAAAAACATGATTTTTGGGGTCGAAAGATACGACCCCACATGCAAAATTTGGTTGATGTGTGACGACGGGAAGGGGGTCTGCGTAGGGAGGGCATTTTCCATTACTTTTTGTGTTCTATCCTTTTTTTGTATTCTTGCTCACGCCTACAGGTCACACCAGAAGACCGATCACGACCGTTTATGGCTCAAAATGCGTGTTTCCGCGTAAGGTAGGGCCTTTTGGGGGTCTCAGTGATAAAAAAATAATGTTTGGGGGTCAAAAATCCCCAAAAACATGATTTTTGGGGTCGAAAGAAGCATTTGAAGCCAAATTTGCAAAATTTTTGAATCGCGATATTGCGGAAAGTATGCACTCGACAAACACGAAATTTTAAGAGGAATTTTAGGTGCACAAATAAATTTCGTGGGTGGTCCAGCATTACAAAATTATAATTCAAGATGGCGATACTTCAAACGTACCTCTCATCACTTATCACTTACACAATGATACAGCAAATATTTCCCTATAATATTGAACTTAAATCCAAATATACTGCAGTAATAACTTAATATTTAAACACTGCTATTTCTAAAATGTTACACAACACATACTAGATGAAATTGGACCACTTCTATTTTTCTGATAACTTGCGCAAACACAAACTAATTTTAGCAATTCTTTCACTGGTACATTTACAGATAAACTGCAGAACAAGATAGAATGAATATGACTACCCCGCTTCAAACCTGTTTCTTCTCTATCTTGTGAAAAAAAATGTTTAGCATTTCATAACAGTCAGAATAATTTGCACACTGCATAGCGTGTATGCCCACTAAAGGCAAACATTTTAAACAAATGTTTTCTATAAAAACACATACACAAATAAGTAACAACCATAATAAATATTTTTCGTGAATAACGAGTGTGACCACTTTGATACTGAAGAAGCATTGTTTAAAGATTTATAGCTAAACATTCAAATTTTACAGCTAAGGTAAAAACAGATTTATGGTGAGTTGAACGTTTTGTTTCACTTTGTGTTCATAGTTTATCCAAAAATGTAATTGTAAAAAATATGACAATCAAAATCAAATTAAAATCGTTCTTATTTGCAAAGTTATCATAGAAATAAAACTGACTATAATCCACGTTGTCTAAAACACATAAGTATACGCTCAAACTATGATACAGTGCAAAAAGAGAATAAACCTGACGAATCTCTTCGACGATTAAACTGAAAATCCAGATGATCAAGATGATTTCTTTAATTTCTATCGCTGGATGAAAATCAGACAGTAGAATGATTGCATAGAGAAGCAAAAATGCCGAGCATGAAAACTGCACAAAATGACCAGCAAACAGTAACGAACTGCTAATGGCTGTCAGCGATATAATTTGAAAATATCAAATTAATATTCTAAAAAACAAAAGCGTGTTAGGCATAAATAAAGATTAAAAATGAGTGCTGGTAAAATGATAAACAATATTTAAATAACTAGAACACGACTGTGATTTTATCAAAAATGTCCCCCAATGTACTGCACTGTACAAAACAATAAACTGAGAGAATATAAGCAGTAGACATAAATAGCACTGGCTAACATCTAAAATTAGGAACAACCAAGATAATGTTCATATGAACATGGAGTCTGTTCAGTGCATTTCGACAGTTTACAGTATATGTCCGTATAAATATAATCAGTGAGCTGTTTAGAGCTGTAGAAAAAAAACAGTTTAATTTCAAATTATACAGCAGCAATGATCCTTTCATCCTTCTGTATTATTTTAACTAAATAATAAACATTGTCTGTTACGAGACCATTCAATTCGTCACCAGCGCTTTACTATGAAAGATCCATTATCACCATGCATCTATATTGCACCTTTATGGAGATAGGGCGCCTCAAAGATAATGGGGTCACGAGTTTGACCTTTTGCGGTTACGTGACATCATAGGTCACTCCTGGGGGTGACTTCCTATGGGTGGTCCATGGTGACCATGCGTCTATCTGGCACCGTTACGAAGATATGGCGCCACAAAGATAATGGGGTCACGAGTTTGACTTTTTGGAGTCACGTGACGTCATCGGTCACGTGACCATTCGACTCCCGGGGTCAACTTCATATGGGTGGTCCATAGGGACCATGCGTCTATCTTGCACCGTTATGGAGATATCCTCAAATATTGCATGCACGGACCTGGTCGCGAAAAGAAAAACAGAAGAATGGAAAGAAAAAAAGAAAGGGGAAAGAAAGGAAAAGGAATGTGAAAGAAGTGAAAAAAGGAAAAAAAAGAGAGAAAAGAAATGGAAGGTAAAGGAAAGGGGAAGGGAAATGGAAAAAGGAAAAAAGGAAAAAGGGGAAGAGAAAAGGTGAAGGAAAGGGGGAAAGGAAAAAGAAAGGGGGAAGGTTAAGAGAAAAAAAGGAAGGAAAAAGGGAAGGGATATGAGAAAGAAAAAAGAAAAGGAAAAGGAGAAGGGAAGGGGTAAGGGAAAAGAAAAAGGAGAAAAAGAAAGGGAAAGGGGAAGGAAAAGGGGAAGGAAAATAAGAAAGGAAAAAGAGGAAAGGGAAGGGGAAGGAGAAAGGAAAAGAGAAGGAAAAGGGGAAGAAAAAGGAAAAGGGGAAGGGAAAGGGAAGGTGGAAAAAGATAGCTTAAGAAATGTTAAACGCACGGACGCACGCACGGACGCACGGACACTCAGGTGATTTCATACTCTGTCCAATGCTATGCAATGCATTGGATAGACAACAAGCGATGCATACAAAACATATAAATTATGATTTTTTTACCAAACTAGAAATACGTTCTGTGGAACGAGGTATCTGTCCCACTGCCACACTATATAGCCTAGCAGCTGCGTTTCAGCGTTTGACGCTCTTGTGAGCCTGCAGCCAATTTTGTCTTTGAATAAAAACGGTTGGTTGCCATGACAACAGGGGTTTTCAGGGGAAAAATTTTCATGACACCATTGCATAGCCCAAACCCGAAAATAAAGGGTAGGTGAAAACAGCATGCAATTATCTTTTGCAGGAGCCGAGTTATAGTCAATTTTGTCCCAAAATTCGTTGCCATGGCAACAGGGGTCGGCAGTGGAAAATTTTTAACGACATCATCGGATAGCCCAAACCCAAAAATAAAGGGGTAGGTGCAAAGTTGCAAACAGCGTGCAATTATCTGTCACGGAGGTCAAGTTATAGTCAATTTTGTCCAAAAATTCGTTATCAGTTATCAGATTTTTATCCCAAACAAACTCGATTTTACTTTTCGAGCTCCGAATCACTGTGCAAAATTTCATCAGAATCAAATCAAAATAGGAGTGTTTACAGAATGACAGAAGTGATTTTGTAATCTGTCCCTTGCTATGCTAGAGCAATGGGACAGATAAAAACACAAAAAAAGACTGATTACTGATCACGTAAAAACAAAACAACCAACCACGCTGTACGAAAACACGACAACAGGCGCCTTGAAAAAATGGTAGAGATTCGTGAAAAACATCTTGCATCGAGATGGCTTTTCTTCAGTCTGACTACCCAACTGCCCAGTTTCGGATTTCTGCAACGACTGACCATCGTCCCTGATCAACACACCCATAAATCAAAGTAAATCAAACACAAATTTATAACAACCAATAAGTTTATTTACTCTTTACTATTTCAAGTATTTTAGTTTTATTACTGAGTAAAAACCTAAAACCGTAACACGACATACAATGTATCAATCCTCTGACGCAGAGACACACAGCTGGGTGTCGGACGGTCGCCCGCATGGACATATACCCGTATGAACTATGGCCTGCTACCACAGGGGCGGACAGACGCCCGTAGAGCAATTAGCTGCAATTAGCGTCACGGCGGACAGACGCCCGCCCCGCAGACAGCCGACTTAAGCAAGGTCTAGCCGCCTTAGAATTTGACTTTTAGACAGAGTTTATAGTCTTCCAGGCAGAACTTAGTTATACTGAGTCAACATCCATAACTGTGGCCTTTTGTCCGGTGGTTTTTTTTGTCCCGGTGGCTTTATGTCCAGTGGCCTTTTGTCCAGGATTCATTGTCCTATGCTACATCCTCGCCAGCGGTAACAGGCAACACGTAGTTCATACGGGCATTTTATCCGTGCGGGTGAAGTGAACCTTAAGAAAAATTGCAAGGCTGAATGTAACTGGTACAGCATTCTCAGAGTACGGTAGTGTAGCAAAGTGTTTGAGTATCATAATTACAAACAGTACACATGACAGAGTGTTAGCATGCAATGTGTGGCAATGCATATGCAAAACAAGATCTAGTAAGTACTCATTACTCAGCGTGTGCAACGTCATCCAAGATTGTGCAACTAAAGTAAGTAAAAGTAAGTAAAACGTCAATTTGTATAGCGCATTGTCGTTAAGAACATCTAATGCGCTTGGCGGTCGAGTATGAATACTGACTGCATGTTCATAGTGTCTGCTAAAAACGAAACTGCGACAGGTCCGGTGATGTTAGTGCTTGTGCAGACTGTTCAAATGTCAGATGTTAGATCCTTTGACTGTTAATGCTGACGTTCGCTCATCAACTCATGACGCTGTCGGTTGGCTTCCGCGATCCATTGTTGCACAGGAGTTGGCAGGTGTTCGTCGTTCGTCTAGTGCACACTGGTCAGCAAGGCACGCCGTCACGGTCAAATGTGTACAATCGCAGACACACGACACGCCTGGCCAGAGCAGCCTGGCCTCGCGGAGTGCACGTCCGAATCCAACAAGTCAGCCAGCACGTGACAGACTAAAATAAATTTTTTATGAAACAAAAATAACATGTGCAGCAAGCAAAAACGAGTGTCACACACACTAAATGCAGTCATATACTTACGTGGTCACCGTTTTATCATCCACCTGATTTTTGGACTGCTTGAAAACAACACATTTGATGAAAGTTTTGCGTTTTACAATATATTTAAAAATTATAATTTCCAATCACTGTTACTTTGATATATCTGCAGCATAACGATGTTCAAGCAAACGATAACCTGTACAGGGGGCATAATGTTCTTGCTGGTCAGCATGTGCATAGATTTTTGTTTAAATTTAACATGCTGGACAATATATTATGTAAGGTGTGCCAGCTATAGTGTAATGTTTATTAGGCCCATTTGAGACTGTGCTAACTCTTTATGTTTATTTGTCATGCGTATGCATTAGTGTTTTTTTTCTTTTGTTTTTTTTTGTTTGTTTTTGTTTGTTTGTGAAACTATCGAATTTTTTCGACGAATAAAGTTGATTATTTTTCTATCTACAATGTATTCAACACACATGTAACGGTATAAAGTAGCTCTCCGATTATCAGTGGCAGTTTTAGGCCCAAGCCAGGGGAGAGGGGTGGCTACAGGCCCAGTTTTGCTCCAGCCCCCCCCAGTTTCGTGGCCACCCATGATTGTTTTTGCAAAGATAACACAAATATGTTATTTCTTTGTGTTTTTGAATTGTAGAAAAGTAGGCAAATTTGCGGCTTCCATTGAATGTCCAAAAACCAAAAGTGCTCCAGCTTCAGGGGCTTCACCCCCTGACTCCTTGACCAGGGGCTCTGCCCCTGAACCCCGCTTGGGGATCTGCCCCCAGACCTCCTTTATAGGCTTGCACTACCGCGCTCGCCATGGGGCCATACCCCCCAGATATTGCGGGCTAGAACCACCACTGCCCCATTATGATCAAATGGCATCGCCTAGAAACACCCTCCTTTTTACATTACATTGCATTACGTCACCACTTCCATATAAAATCCTCCCCGTTCCAAATCAGCACAAACTAAAAACAGCCAAAACTCAATTTGTCTAGTAAGCCAATTTTAGCCTTGCCCACCAAAGTAACTTCTGAGAAGTGTTGAAGATTTTTTTACAGGATGAATGACCAACAATGTAACGTCATAGCACTGTATATCTTACTGAGAGATACAGTGAATAACTAGCAGTTCATACCTTGGTTTCATCTAAAATTTGATCAGCATAATCACGATCTCGATACTTCAGAATAATCCCAGCAAGCAACGGCAGGAAAATACATGCGATTAGCTACCACACAAAAATAACAAGCACCATGACATAAATGTCAGAATCATTACAACATTCTAAAAGTTCAAACACCAATAGCTTTTCTGCTACTGTAAACATCGACTGAAATGGCACCAGATATCAAAAAAATAACAACAAATAAAATTCCTACATCAGATCTACTGTAATCTCTGCGATAACTTGCGACAAAAAGTCCACTTTAATCAACCACCTAGTCAGCCAGTCGGCTACTCACCAAATTTGCTAAACAGAAGCAAATAGTTTCTTGATCAAAAGATTCCACCAGATAAATCTAATTTTTAAATTGCCACGAACAGTTTTTGAACAACATTTAAGACGTTTAATCTCATTTGCAGCTCATGCATTAGCCTAAATAGCAACAAATGTAGCTGACCTTCAGGCTTTTTAACTGAAAATTCTCACATTAGTTACTTCAACCCTGCGGAACGCTAACGTCGATTTTGTTTTTTTTCTGAGTGCTTTTAACGTTCAAGTTATAAACCAACATGGGACGGTCAGACCAAGAGACAGGCAAGATCTGCACTGCAACCTAGTGGAAATTAATATCAATAGTAGCAAGTCAAGAAGAACAACTACTCACCTTCAAGTATGAGCATAAGGTGTCATCGATTTGTAGACGACCGTGCCAGATTGTTGTGAGGACTGTCTGACAGACTGGATGTGCGACAAACTCCTGGTTGTTGTTACGTACGGCAAGTTGCAGTGGAGTTACAGAGCCGTAGTTGGTCATCTGATGAACTACCAACATCGTCGCCTTGGACTGGTCCGACGAATAACATTCACTCAGTACGCCAGTAGCCAAGTCCTGGTAATATCTATGATATAACCAAGCAGCGGCATCTATCAAGAATGCATTATTGTAAACGGCCAAACTAAGACATCAGCATTTCACAATGTAGTGCAGCGACAGAATTAAGGTAAAGTGGACAAAACTGCAGTCGTTTAAGTCATGTTTCTTCATGATGTTGCGTGTCAAAGATTACTAAAGTCAGCCAATGCTTCACGCAGTTATTCAAAAAATAAAAGTGGCATATTTTTTGAGACATGGTTTAGTACCATTTCAGCTTCAAAAGCATAAATTCATTCTTACTTTGCATCCTTCTTCCGCTCAGCAATGATGTCAACATCTTGCTCTCGTGTCATCAGACGCTGTGACAATAACTGAGCAGTCAAAGCAGCTGCAATTCCTTCCTGTCATTACATGTCAACAGCACACAATAGAACACTAACTACAAAATGACAAAGTCCAACAAAAAGCATTTTAGCCATTTATAGTTTATCTAATTTTGCCATCAATGCCTCGACATTGTTGGTTTGGCTTTAACAAAGGTATATTACTTCAGCATCAAACATTTTGCTCCAGCAATATAAAATTTAGACAAAACTGTAATAAACACGAAAAAGAACAGTTAACTCACCAATGGATACAAACCTGGGTATACAACAGCTTACTGAATCATGTAACTTGAAACGATTGCATGGAGATCACTGGATGAACCAGTTCAGATTAACGCAAACCTACTGGTTGTACAGTGAATTTGGTCAAACAGTTTATTAACTCTAACATGCTGTTAATGAAGAAAAACACCTCAAAACCTCAAAAAACCACTACTAGAAGTTGAATCAATAACTACTAAATACGCCTAAAAGAAACCACACCATAAGTCAAAATGAAAAAAAAAAATACCATGCTCTTACCAACATTTTTGTCAAACGTAATGAGACATTTGCGAATTTTCAAAATGCCTTCGGCAGCAAGCTATGCAGAAAATGAACAATAAAACATTCATTGCAAAACGCACTCGAAATACAGGCCTTACTATATTTGACTACAGTTTTCAATAATTTCACTGCTGTTCGGTGCTCATAGGCATGGCAATGCCAGACCAAGTGCGCACTCACTAAAAATAATGTAACACTGCTGCAATACTGCACATGATGCATTCACATGCGCTACGTAACAGCTGACAAAAAGCAAATTTGCAATGCACAAATTTTGCACGCCCTTGAAGTAAGAGTAGACCTAAACCACTTACATTGCCTTCTTCCCAGAAGCACATGGACAGATCCTTGCGTCGCATCAGCACACACCACAGGAAGAGGTATTTCAATAAAACACCTGCAAGTAATCAGAATTAACATATAGTGCAAAGGCAGTAAGTTTCTATAGTGTTATACTGTTACTAAACGTTCGCTGAGTTAGTACCAGGTTAGGTGACCGTTTGCAGGTGTACCGTCTTCGTATTCGACCAAGCCACTCAGGCCAACTCAGCCTAGCCGACCCAGCATGGGTAGATAAAATGTGTACTGGCAGTGGTGATGGCCATTGCCAGGGAAGAAATGGCAAGTTCTGTGCAACAGTAGGCCCTGTTACTAAGACTGCTGGCATACTGACTCAGTCGGTCAAAGGCGCTGGTTGTTCAATAGAGCCAGCCAGTCAGCCAACATGGGCTGTATGCTGTCTTAATTGGGTCTAGCCATCGCCGGTGGGCTCAAAGCGCCACAAAGGGATGAACTTCTACACAATGGACCTAGCTGTCTGCGGAATCTTCTTCTTCCAGAGTGCTGTGCTTAGTAGGCCACTATGAAGTGGACTCGGCTGGTTTCTCACACTGTGCGCTATAAAAATTTACTTACTTGTTTACTTACTTTCTGTACCAGTACACTACGTTCACTCCAGTTAGCTCAATAACCAATTGACATAGGCCTAATGCAGATGCATCAGTAAGATTCTACTGCATTGTAGTGTGGTTCTTAGTGTCATGCAATCAGAAAATGTTTTAAAACAACATTTAAAAACGTCTAATCATCATCACAAGCTAATCCGTGCACACAACAACCATGGATGCTACTCAAAAGTTAATTAGCAAATCAATCACTAATAAATGCAAAAATTCTGCTAGCAAATACCGTACTGAAATAGTTGGCTTTAGACTCAATCACAGCCTCAATACTCATGTATCGATGCCTCCATGGAACTGCTCTGCCGTACTTAATGGACAGTTCTAAGTAAGTAAATTTAATTTATAAAGCGCACAACGTCAGCGAGAAACTCACTGAATCTGAGGCACTGAGGTAAGGAGTGAGGCGGGCCACTAAACATGGCTAGACGTTAAAAAATATAATGTTTTGAGTTTACGACGAAAGGAAGCTAATGAACAGCTATTGCGAATGTCAAAAGGAAGAGAGTTCCAAATAGTAGGGGCAGCTACAGAAAAACTTCTAGAGCCAAAACATGTACAGACACGAGGCACAGACAACAGATTAGTGTCAGATGAACGCAATGTACGAGACGGAATGTAATGTTCCAGAACAGAATTCAGATAAGCAGGCTGAGTAGTGTATGCTAACAGCGGACATCACTGGTCGTCAACATCTGCGGTCTGCCAGACAGCGGAAGTTAGTCGTACCGCGCTATCCACTGAACAGTTTTGGTTGTCGATGCCTCGCTGTTGCAGGCCCGACAGTCCTTGTGACCCAGAACTGAGTCTCAACACTTTCAAACGTCAGCCTGTTTTTCTTGCAAAATAATGATGACAAAATGTATTAAGCGCATTACAGATCTTTTTCGAGTATGCACTATAAAAATTTACACTTTACTTAGTTACTTGCTTACTAATCTAAAGTTTTTGCTCTTGGTCCCAGTCTTAAGTACTACCACCATCAAGACACCAAGTACTGCCATTTTCATCTAGGTCTTGTTCGCGTAACTAACAAACTTTCCGCAGCCATACCAACAAACACAAACCTTGCTGTGTTTCACTTGTGTCATTACTATCCTCGTCTAACTGACCAATAAAATTCTTCATCAGTTGCTTGACATCTTCCAGTTTCATCTTGCCAGGCTGGACAATACATTGTCACAACAGAATGATTGTCTACATTCATAAATTTACATACAAGTTATCTAGGACAATACATTACACATTCCACTTTGATGCCAGCTTTTCTACAAAATGGGCCAAAAATGGCACCATTTATTGTACGCTTCATAACTTCACTAAATATTAACCGATTTTCAAAATTCTTTCACTCTCAGAATCAGAAAACAATTTGCAATAAAACTGTTACTATAGATCCCACCACACCCAAAGTGTGTCACTACGCTACCTCGTGAAATGTCAGATGACGCACTCAAGCCGGCCACTGACCAGTTGCGTGATCAACGTTGATCGAGCCTGGCATGTGGCCCCCAAACAACCCAGACTTAAACCCAGTCAATTATGCTGTTTGGGATGCTCTTCAACAGATGGCCTATCAATGTTGACGATTCACGACAGACAACCAGCTAAAGAAAACCATTGTCTTTGACTGTGGCAAAGTGCCACAGCATTTGGTTAATTGCACTACTGGTTAGTGGTGTCGCCGGTTTCGATGCGTCGTCCAGCAGCAAAGCGAACACATTGAAAATTTGATGTGAAAATTGTGAGATGTGATTTTTTAGACAATAACTGAAACAACAAACACGTTGTTTCTGTTCTTAATTTTTTAAATGTGTTGTTACAAAAGTCGTCTTGTTTTTAATTGTTATTCTTAAGATACTGACATTTCACAAGGTAGTGTAGTGACATACCAGCAATGCAAAATTAATTTACAACCATTATGCAATAAAACCAATTAAAAAGACCTTTTTTGTATTCTTCCACAAATCTTGGCACGTTCTGGACACTATGTCCTGAAATGCAATCAAATACATGTTTTGAATTGGTTTGACTACAAGACACACCAAATAATTTCTAGGAAAACGAAGATACGTTTAAAATGATATTAAGTTTGCAACACATAAGTATAACTATTTTTTCAGCATAAGTATAGCATGCTTGACCAATAATTTAAAACATAAGCAACCTTTATAGAATGATTCATTTCTTTAAACACACACAACCAACATTTCTGAAATAATTACAGACCCACTAAAGGTTTGCAAAAACACTACAAACTGCTGGCTTTTGTACGCCAGATGCATATCTTGACATCCAATAAATAGCACCAAAACAACGAAATTACAATTTACTTATTCCTTACCAATTGCTCAAATCATCCATAGGGCTAAAACATTCCAGGGCAATTTAGTACAAACAGCGCAAGTTTATTATTTAAGTAACCTTCGTGTGCTCATTTTGCTGCTAATAAAACGAATATACATGCACTATATGCACATGCCAAATAAAAAACAATAACAAAAAATGATAAAGTTTCAATCTCACATGATTGTACAATTTCAACAGCGCATCAACAGTAAGAAACTCTCGGAGACTGACACCATTCTTCGCGTTCTTCAGTAGCAGGCGAACAAAGCTCTCACGATTATTCACAATAGCCATATGCATCATCTCTCCCAAATCTTTTTGCTGAAACAACATTATGAACTGAACGGAAAATAATACATCTGCACTATGCAACTGCAAATTGTTCACTAAGGTTACAGCTCTGAGTTGAAATGTTTGTCTGTGTTATTTGCATGAGGTAAATGCACATCTGTTTTGTAAAATGGTTAGCAACAAGAAACATTGTATTCACCAGTTATTAACTTCGTGTTTCTAATTGTATTTTCGCTTTGTCACAGTGTCATTTTAAACTGTAGAAGAGCTTATTTTTATTGCAAAGCTTATTTGAAAATGCTTATTAGACGACTGTATGCAAACCTGCTGTAGCTCTATCACACCATTTTTTAATTTTTTTTATGTACATTGCATTAACTTGAATTCTGCTGTGTTATATTTTTAGTCGACCATACTTATTGGCATGGCGGTCGTCCGTCCGTCTGTCTGTAACGGATGCATCGTGGCTAAGCTTTAAATCGTAGGGGAAAACTTTTTGCACGAATAATATATTAGCCACGTGTGTGAAACTTAGGCGTGCAAAATTTCACCGATCTACTGGAAGGAGAACATTTTCAAATTGGAGGTTGAATGGACAGAGGGCAGAAAATTCAATGGAAAACCGGCCATATCTCGGAAACAGTGAGAGGTAAAGCCAAGCTTTGCCGCCAAAGTAACTAAATAAGAAGTAGCATACGCCCTGTCAAATAAGATGGAAATAATTGACTTTGAACGCCCTTAAAGGCTGTTACGCGCTATTGCGGCTAAACGGTGCGAGATAGAGCCTAGGTTGCTATTGAGGACTAATAAGAAGTCGCATATTGGCTTTTAATGGCATGAAAATCACTGACTTTGTATGGCCTGACCTTTGAAGGTCATTGATTTTGAAGATCAGTACTGCAACAGGAACTGTATGCGCTGTGCATTTTTCCTAGCAAAGTGTTTTTATTGTGAGAAAAATTTTGCAAAACTTGTGTCCGATATTTCTGTTGGTTATTTACGACTGTAGCTGTTTATATCGCATAGCAAAACGACCGTGATAGGCGATAGATAAGCCTATCTACAACCATTTTCACGCTAGACAAGCTAACAGCGGATAAATAACCATTTATTAGAGAAGTACCCTTCTTTGACACCCACGTGTGCAAGCCTTCTTGAGTCTAGAGGGTCCGAACTTGGACTGTTAAAATCTACATTCAATGGTGAAAATTTCATACGCAGATTGTCTTGGTCTATTTCCAGCCATTTCGGCGCAATTCACTCTTGGAATGTGTGTCGAAGCTTAAAATCGCGAAAAATTCACTAAAACCCCCTATTTTGGGGGTCCAAGGTCATTCAAGGACATCGATGTTGACATTTCTAAGAAGCTTGTCGCCAGTGCTTGTTATGATAAGCAGCATGTCTGTGCCTATCTGCAACCATTTTCACGTTAGACGAGCCAACAGCGGTAGAATAACGTCTTTTTAGGTGGTGTGCCCCTATTTCGCCCCCTCATTTGTAAAGACCCCTTTCACCCAGTGGCATGAAATTTTGTCACGAAATACTAAAAACATTAGGTTATCATAAGGTGGAAATTCGAAGTCTCTATCTCACCTGGTCTTAGATCGGTACCAGGTTGTGACAGACGGATAGACAGGACAGACGGACAGAATTACCATAGCTAATACACGCTATAGCCTAGCTAGCTCTCGCGCGTAAAAAGGAGTGGAACTGATGCGACTTGGGGCGCTTGGGGGAGAAAACAGGGAACCCTGATATTATTTGTCGTATTATTGTATACGTTTATTTTTATTTTTTCTCTCTAATTATTTCGTTGTGCTACCAGTGATTGTGAATAAAGATTTTCATTAGCGATACGTCTACACTCTGCAATGATTCTATATATCTCAGTCATAATCGACTATCGATCACCTATACCCTGTGCGGCGTGATCAATTTTTCGATCGCCTGCCTCTCATTTTCATATGGCAAACCCTGGTTGCAGCGCTGATGATGTGTCACCATGATGATGACGTCCATATGACGTCACAGCTCTGCTGCAGCTTAAAAGGTGTGGCTGCAAAATTTTAAAAAAGGTGAAATTTTCCAAAAGATACGACACCTCAGCGATATCTCACCTAGCCCATTTTTAGGTCACGTATACGACATGGCATGCAAAATTTCGCCATCGTATGTCGTGCCGTTACGAAGTTATTAACCACGGTAACTCTCAAATATAGTATAGATGTGTATATTGCACATTCTGGAGCAGAGAAATGAGCAAATAATAAAGAATCAACTAGAAAACAGACCTCCCAAGAGCCATCATTAGACGTCAATATTTTTTCAGCGAAATCAATCCTGTTCCATGCCAGAGCCAACTTCAAGTGATCCAGATGCTTTTCTGGATTAACTGCAAATTAGCGAACAACTAAATATCATCCACATGATCACAATTAACAATGCACTGCATGCATCACCATGGTTCAAATATCAAATTTGCTGAACTGCGTTCAAGATTTAAGTGAACCAACTCATTTTTTGGTTTAAAACCATGTTGGTGCAATGCAGGGCTGAAATGAGATGAAAGTCAAACTCAAACAAGAAAACATGAACACCTTAGGCGGATCAACTTTGAACTGCATTGGTGCAATGCGCCCTTAGACAGCAAAAACGTGTGCCAGAATAAACTCCTCAGTTTGTAACTGGGTGTAACATATGGGTAGCAAAATAAAGGCTGTAAACAGAGCTTGCAAGAAAAAAACAATTAAAATGTTCCATATAGTTAAATACCTTTCCTGAGAGCATTCAATATGCTGACATCGATGTCAGCATCAGCTGCAGAACTGGCAGAGCTAAGCTCACAAATTGTCAAATAGTGGCGCTTAACCATGCACTGAGACACAACTTCCACCGACTCTGGGCCCATTTCATCTTCAACTTTCTTTCTGATGTCATCGCACAGGTTTTGTGAAACATCATCACTAAAATGTATCAACAATGCATGCTAAATTTGCTAAAACCGCCAAAGTCAAAGTTTCACAATTGACATACTATCGCTATACAAATTCTTTATTATTATTTTTTCACTCCCAGTAGTAAAGGTTCCCGGGGGTTAAAAACAAAAAAGGCTAAAAACAAAAAAGGCTAAAAACAAAGTGTCGGAGTGACTAGAGGTTAATTATTATTATTATTATTAAATCAGTGTAAGGGCATAAGCAGAGACAAGTTATGCGTTTTGGGGGCTTATGGGTTTGGGCCCCTGAGGGTTGAAAGGCCAAAAGCGGGAATGAAATGCTTGGGTTGGGACTGTGGACCCCTTCCCTACCAGCTAGGGGCTCTGGGAGCAGTGCTGTCTATCCCCCCAAATGTGGAATCTAAATTGGTCATAAGTTCCCCCATTTTCAAGTTCAAGCACCTTTTCCTTTCAGGCTCTTTGTTAAGGGTGTTGATTGTCCAGTGAAAAATAGAGGAGAGAGTTTTGATCTATCATCATCATCATCGACAACCGTGGGCTCAATGCCCGTTGGTGTCTGACGCCATTCTTACTATCGCTGCCCACCGCTGCCTATCTAGGGCAGCGT
>Ga0209367_1002618_pt1 | contig 23926 bp, 10 predicted proteins | sample WorMetLIZISLAND2_FD_187412 | JGI IMG/M metagenome (GOLD analysis project Ga0209367, IMG submission 187412) | Marine gutless worms symbiont microbial communities from Max Planck institute for Marine Microbiology, Germany - Olavius geniculatus... ... | reverse complement strand
TAAACCCTCAGCCGTCACTAGTTGCAGTAAATGTTTGAAAAAATTATGTGCCGTTCGCCCGTGCACTGCACTGACAATTATGGGAGAGTTAATTGTGTCCTGTGTTTGCGACTCAACCCCCCCCCCCGCTTTCCCAATCTTCGGTGACCAAAACGGTCTGCTTACTAATCGGCTAACTGGTGGCGTCACTATTCTTTACCTCCAGCGTCACTGAACAACGTTTTATGGAACCTTTATCGCTGTCACGATCGTCGTTATATGCGTTTTATGCGTTACAGTGCGAAATATTTAACTATGCCCATAAGCCGACTGTATTCAGTCACCGTGCTTACTAGTTACTACGCAGAAGAAGCTAAAAATTAAAGAAGAAATTGACAGATTTTGGCTAAAACGTTATCATATGCATGACTATTGCAGAGTAGAACGCTTATGCGTCAAATTCGATTTCGGCCGAAGCTCAACTCCTGACCCCGCTCGGAGAGCTCACGACTCTCACTCCCACCGTTTAGTTGGCTGAGGTGAAGAACACAGTCTTCACATTCCCACCCCCTTGAAAAACTTGCATTTAGCGTCTTCACATGGCCCCCTGCCAGCGCCATCATGCAGCCTTCGGACAAAAACAGCTTCGTAATGGAGTCAGCCGTTTTACATGGGGAATAAAATTTGCTATTCCCATTTTTTAAACAAACGTTAAACGGCCGTGCTAACTTTCAGCTAAAAAGGTCATGCATTTATTGTCGCAGTAAGAGCTTGGCTACGGTTGCGCGTTGCAGTGGCGAGTACGTATATAGGCAGACGGCCGCATACTGTGTCGTCATCGAGCCGACATTTAGACGCTCGTTACATTTTTTGCCGTAATACGGCGGCAGAGCAAAAATGTATGACGACATTGCTATGCTGGTCTCTTCGTACGTCCATTTTTGGCACGCAACATCATGAAAAAACTTGACGTGAATAACTAGTTTTGGCCACCTCGCCTTAATACTGTTGCTACGCTACCTTGTGAAAGTCAGAAGTCGTAGTTTGGCCGTTTACAACAACGAATTCATACTGGGTAAAGCATGCGTCGGCTCAAAAATAACTAATTGAATAGACACAAACACGAGTAGGCCTAGGCCTAACAGCTATTAGGCCTATCTTTCGGAAATTCACTCGTGTCACATCACCTCATCTTCATTGTAGCAAAATGTCTTCCTCCAGCACGAACGCAAGCGGTGGACGTTGACGCCACTCGCCAACAGTACGTTCAATAACCGCCGACAAAGAACAGTGCACTCGCTGTTGATGCGTCATTTCGGTTCGTCGACAAACAATCAAAATGAATACCATTAATGCTAAATAAGTAACAGATTTTTCTGATGATTGTGTGATTTCAGTGATTTTCTGAGCCGACGCATGCGCTACTCAGATATAAATTATTCATTGTTTTAAACTGCCAAACAAAACTGCGAGCGACTTCTGCATTTTGCCTATCACTGTTGCCAATGTTTCATGGAGATGGAGTTATTCAAAAGATAAAAGTGGCACGTATTTTTAGATACGGTGTATACAGGACACAGTGACTGCCGACTGATCTTCCAGTCAGACCACGTCGCGACGCGTAAAGTTCGATTAAGTCGGTCGTCTGGCACGCGCTGCTAGGCCGCTCTGCCAGCCGATATCCGTCTACGTCCACATAAAGTGTGTGACACCACCTCAGCTGTTCGGAAGGCTTTGGTCGCCGCGTAACCACTAACCACGTCCAGGCCCGTCCATCTCCTTTCATCACCAGGAAGCAACCTTCACCCCAAGTTGCCTTGCACCAAGCCACCAGCCCCACAAATCTAGGCTCTCGAGTATGCACAGAAAACCGTGCAAAGACTGTATAAATAAGACTTTTTTACTTGGTCGATAACATCACTTTACACTTAAACAATTTCAACAAACAGGGCACTGAATATCCGAGCCAGGTCCGTCGAAAGAAGAGGGTAGCGGGGTAAGTTAACCCGGGCCCCGCGACGTTTGGGGGCCCCGCCGTCGCTAAAAAACATAAAGTGCACCAGAATGCGTTATTTTAACAAAAAATAACAAAATTTCTCTCCAAAGGGGCCCCGCAAAAATGTTTCCTTAGGCCCCGCTGTGGCTCTCATCGGGCCTGATCCGGGCAGCTGAGTGGTGCATGCGTGGGAGCGCTGTAAGCTTCCCAAGCGGGGTCCGAGTGCATTTTGATGCATTTACTGCGCTTAAAACGCATCTCGTGACAACAGATACCCAATATTAATTTTCAGAATAAGTTTTAAACCGTTTGAGAATGGATAAGCCGATTCTTGTTCTAAATTTAGCCTTTAAGCCTTCGGCTAAGAGGTTAATTCAAATGCACGCTTGTCCGAAACGGCATAGTTCATAGATCTTTACTATTTACTGCAAGATTAAAACTTGTTATTTCACATCATCTTTTCGACTCTTAACCTTGCTATCGTAGTTTTGTTTCCATACAAAATATTTTTTGATATGCAATTGACCTAAAAGTTAATTAGTAGTAACGAAACAATGTTAGCGGACAAGACAGTTTTCACTCGTACCGACATTAAAAATCTGAAATATATCCAAAATCGCAAGAAAAAACCTGTAACCTACATCACAAACAAAAATCGCCTATGTTGGTGATTTACTCAACACATGAGCATAATCCGTATCGTATATCGTAAGTTCAGTGATATTATTATACGAGTATAAGTAGGCCTAGGCATATAACGGAAAACATGTTACATACGCACACACACACATTACAAATACTAAAATAAAAAAAATCGTCACGGTATTTTCAACATGCTACAAATCAATACTGATTAGCTTGTTGGTCAATAAATATCATAATATGAGACAACAATACTGCTATGTTTGCAGGCAAAATGCCTAATGGCAGTCTAAACAAATTCATACAAAAGAATAGACCCGCAGCAAAACTCTCAGTGCATTGCAAAGCAACAAAAATAAACTGAACCGAACTGCAATATTTCAGTAGGCCTACAGTTAAGTCCATTTCACTCGCGTTGGAGAACTGTATCAAGCGAACGATCTAGCGGTTCAGTTCATTCTATTTCTGTTGCTTTGTACATCACGTCTTACATAACATTAAGAACATCGATGCCTCGGGCTTCAACCAGAAGAGACCTCAAGGTCGGACACTGTTGCTACTGATCGATCTACATGTATCTCAAGCTTTCGACCGAGTCAACCATGCAAGAAGCTTCTTACCGATTTAAACAACTTTTCTCTCCCGAGTGCAGTAGTCAAGTGGTTCAATGGCGACCTCAAAGGCCGGCAATCACGTACCATATTTCGAAATTTCCTGTCTTCCTCGCGTAATATTCTCACTGGAGTCCCATAAGATGCTGTTACCTCACCAAACTGTTTAACTTTTACCTCTACCGTCTCCCACAGCCTCTGGCAGGAGTAAAAGTCGTTATGTAGGCCTATGCGGATGACTTGTCTGTCTATGCCATGAGTCCAGATATCCAAATTCTTGGTGACAGAGTTAACTCGTATGTTTCTACACTACTACAGTTCTTCGAGGAACGGTATCTCATCGTCTCTACAGAGTAATCAACAGTTACTCTGTTTACTCCTCAACCAAATCAATCCCGGGAACATCCACAGATTTTGATCAGCGTACAATTGTTCCCCTTGACAAGCAACCAAAAATTTTCCGTGTGACCCATGATACGATGTACACTTTTGCCGCTTACTGTCGGAATCAGGCAGTTAAGGTTGGAGCTCAAAACAACATCCTTAGAGCCTTAACAGGTACAACTTGGGGACAACAGAAGGAGACCATTATTCTCACATATCAAGCTATTGGCAGATCTATGATCGACGATTCCGCACCAGTATGGGCACCAGTAATTAACGAGTCTTCATAGAAGTGCCTTCAGACTGTTCAAAATGAGGCTTTGCGAATCGCAACAGATTGTCACAAGACGGCACATTCGGACCACTTACACCAGGAGACTAAGATGCTTCCAGTCAAATTACATTCTGAATTACTGGCTAAACAATATTGGTTGTCTTGCTTTCAGTCACGCCATCCCGGCCATCGATCATTTAACATCTCAGCCTGCCCCAGCTAGAAATATAAAGTAAATTTGACAGGGACGTTGGACCACTATGGGATGACGGCATCTTTGAAGTTCAGCAATACCGTTCTGCTTTACGCACTCTTCACAGCCAAGCAGTTGTAGATGCACAGTCGAACTTTGTACCAAACAGAGTCTTCGGAACTACTCCGCCTGAATTATCATCATTTGAATGCTACCTTTCTAGTTCCGTCCGCACTACTCTTGCTCAGTTACGTTCGGGTCACTGCCGGCTCCTCAACTCTTACAAGGCCCGCATCACTGCAGGCGTGACAGATGTTTGCTTGGACTGTGGAGTGGCACCACACTCCGTTGAACATTTGTTCCAGTGCCCTGCCTGCCCGACAGAACTGACAACTCAAGACCTATGGGACGATCCAGACGCGGTGACCGATTTTCTCAAGCTCGACGACAACTGATGAAAGCAGGGGAGCTGTGGGCTACAACAACAACAACTGATTATTGAGAATGACTATGACAGTAAGGCCCGGTGATTTAACTGCACTTGCCTAGAAGTTCATGACAGTTATTCGTAGCTTACATCTCAAATCGTCGGACTGACCAACAAAGAAACCGAACACAATAGTAATCTCCCTTGTGAATAGTATAAACAGGAATTGCGGGCTGCTATGGTGCTAATCGGAGCTAGTAGGTATGGAAGGGACGCCGTTGCGGGTGTAGAACGAGTCTTTGATGGTCGATGTGCGGGCGTGTGTTGGTTTGCCGTACGCATCCATCTCTGCTCCGATCCTCCAGCCGTATTCCCACGAACTGACGACTGGGTAGGTGAACTTGGCGCCCGGCTCTAGCTCGTGTCGGTCGCGTAGGTAGCGCGCACGACCGCGACCCTCGCGACTGAAACCTTCGTACAGCAGCGCCTTCGATCTCTCGCCCACCGGCCGCATCTATGTAAGTCAGAAAGTAAGTAAACAAGTAAGTAAGTAAGTACGGTGAGTTGTCTCTATTTTAATTTGACACTGTGACAATCGCACAAATGAGAGAAATTGGAAATAAGTCAATAATACACAAACACAAACACGCGTTAAAGATATGGCCTAATACACAGTCAGTGTAAAGACAAAACTCAGGCAAAACAATACCATGTCTCAACGCTACTTAACTGTAGGCCAAATTTTGAAAAGACCTTAGTAATAAAACTTTTCATAAGATTGAGAGTCTTGACCGATGTAAGAAAAATTGCCTATACGTCATACGTTTGAGTAAAAACGAGACTGTTGCACAACCGTTGCGCAACAATATATGCAGCATTTAACAGCGTCGGCGACTACGTGACTAAATGCACGTACGCGTCAACGTCGCAGCGACCTCCACCCACGGTCGCCGCGACGCTTAGACGCTGAGTGCATACTGTTGAGCAACAGTTACGTATGGCCCGGTACTTGTTATAGCGCTTCTTAACAAGACCAAAAGCGCTTTCACAATGTCGGAAGTGGCAGCTGATTGGTATGAGCTATAAAAAATTGATACCGCAACGCATTATGTGGTCGTCCGTTGCCTGCGTCAGCGGACAATTAGATTCGCGATTTGCAGCAAGCAGACATACCACTGCCCCAATCGACCACACTAGGTCTTCACCCCGTAGCCCGTAAGCTACCACTCATTTTCCATCCCACCCACGTGACGGTATGAGGTTCAGTTGCATCAGTTGCACATGTAGGGTTGTAGGCGCCCTCTAACCTCGTCTGTGTCGTGGTTGGCTCGCACTTGTTCGACGATCTCTCTCAAAGCCGCGTCCTGGGCACGTTTCTGACTGACGGCGAACTCAAACGGGTTGGTCCTGGGCAGACCAGCCGTGGCCGCCCGGGCAGCCGACTCTTCGGCCGCCGATCGACGCGTTCGCCCCGACTTTACGTCCGAGTGAAAGCGAATCCGAGCCGCCATCTCCTTGTCGTACTGCTGCTCGTAGAACTGCTGCAGTTTTGAGTCCGCCGGAAAGTTTCGACTGGCCATTTTATAGCAGCTTAATTTGTAACGCCAGTCGTTCTATATGTACAAGCTACAAAATAACGTAGGCCTAAACTTTGCCAGAAAAACAACACCAAAATGTTTCAAACGAAGCTTTACAACAGTGATAAGCCTACGGCGAATTGCAGGGCTAGTCCGCTAGATCTACACGTCGTGTATATAGACTCGGCGTTGTTGACTGTTGCCATTGGTGACTTCTGGCAGGTGCACTAAAGACAGCACGCGCACGCTGTGATCGATACGCCACCCATGGGCGAATTTGTTTTACAATTTACAATCATGACATAATGATTAATGAATGCTCTAGAAATAGCAGTATAGGTCTAGGCCTATATTAAATGCGTCGAAAGCAAGTTAAAATGCGTTACCGTTACCGTTAGCCTACGCAACTTGTTAGCCTCTGGTGCAATAATTGTTTTTTAGAAAGTGGGAATTTTCGCAATTTTTTTACAAAACACGGTTAATTTTTTTACTTTCAACAAGAGAATTCCGGGTGGCTAAACTATGGTCGAGTTTAATGACTGCAAAATAATGTAACGTAAACCGGCTTTCTCGATTCGTACTGGGACTGCATATATATCTTTATATATCTTTGAATAGCGACTGAGACTGACGGGTGACTACGCCGGGGCATACCGCTGCCGGTGCTACTACGAGATTCGTAGCTTGACGGTTGCTATCTGTCACTACTGCTGGGTTCTAAGGTTCGTCGACGGTATGTCCAGCTCCGAGCGAAGCGGAGGGTTTCGAGGCTGATCCGTCATTCGCTATAGCTTCAACTGATTCGTCATATTTAACCGTTGGTTCACTGCCTGCCTGATGACTTTCTGCGCTTCCCATACTGACGGGAATCCGTATCTGGCTACCAGATACCAGCGATCCGTCGACCTTTCCGGTACGGTGCTACAGATGCCACTACCCTACGGATGCGCCCTATCAGTTTAAGGGAGATCCGTCAATTTGTTTAGAGACTGACGGGTGACTACGCCGGGGCTTACCGCTGCCGGTGCTACTATGAGATCCGTAGCTTGACGGCTGCTATCTGTCACTACTGCTGGGTTCGAAGGTTCGTCGATGGTATGTCCAGCTCCGAGCGAAGCGGGGGGTTTCGAGGCTGATCCGTCATTCACTATTGCTGCAACTGATTCGTCATATTTAACCGTTGGTTCACTGCCTGCCTGATGACTTTCAGCGCTTCCCATACTGACGGGTATCCGTATCTGGCTACCAGTTACCAGCGATCCGTCGACTTTTCCGGTACGGTGCTACAGATGCCAATATCCTACGGATGCGCCCGATCAGTCCAAGGGAGATCCGTCAATTTGTCTGGACTTACGTGAGTGTTTATTGGATGCGAGATACGGGTTCAGCGATCCGTAGAGCTCGATTGGTTTAAAGATACGTAGCTTCCGAATGATCCGGCAATGCTCTCCGGATACGTGATCCGTACATAGCTTGGGTCAATCGGCGGTGCTTTCCCTTTTCTACCAGCTTGTTTCTGGTTTGAGTTGTGTTGGATATGAGAGTTGAAGTGACAAGTGACGGTGGACCTACGAAACGGTGCTTTTATATGCGCCAATCGGCCGGGGACCGGGCCTAGCGCGCACGCACTGTACCTGCTTACGTAGCTCGCTGCCACGTACGATTAGGTCATGCTATTGCACCGTAGCATGTTAGTGCATCGTCGCACGTTAGTGATCCGTAGACTTCATCCGTAGATGTCATCCGTACAGCTTTTTTGGCTACAATAATGTGAAAAAACAATTTTTACAGAGATGAAGACCACAGAATATGGACAATTTTTTTGATATGCCTATACAAAGACATCGTCCATAGTAATATGGCACTGCTTCTAATACTGTAATAGGTGTCATATTTGCCAATTATAGAAAAAAGGGATTTCCGGGATTTTTTCACAAAACGGGGGGATCTTCCAAAACGGGAAATCCCGGTGACCCTGATGGTGACTCCGGACGGCGCATTTTTGATAGCAGCATGTGAACAGAATTAAACGGGGTTTTCATCCAACGCAACCTAAGCAACGCATGCAAAAAGTTGGGTGTTGTCAAGTTTTTGCTAAAAGTACTTTGTTAAACATTTTTACAGTGCGCACTACAGTCTGTCACACTTCGAAGTTTGCGAAGGCGCGACTTGCAAGTTATGTTACATTATGTGTCGTATAAAACTAGATTAAATATTCTAGGGTAGGAGTTTCAAAAAATAAGTCGGCGACATTACCGAAATGGCGGATTTCGACTTGATTGACGATCCCCAGCTTCGTGAAGAGCTGTTAAAGTTCGACGTGACGGTCGGCAAAATCACCGACAAGAATCGCGACATACTGATAAAGAAGCTGAATCACCTAAGAGCTCGCCAGCGGGCGGCCGAGTCACCGCCGTCTCCGGGGCGCAAGTCGCCCGCCAGGCAGTCACCTGGCCGCGGGAAAAGATCACCTCCTCGCCGCAGCCATGCTCCGCTGGCTCCGTCCTTCTCCTCTTCGGACGATGATGACGTGCCTCCGCCTAAACCAACCGAGATCACGCCGCAGCGCCAGCAGAAGAACCTGCGCAGACGAACGGTCGACAGTGGACTCATGAACGGCGAGCCCAGGGACGTTGTTGCCGCCTCTAGCTTCGTGACTCCTAGCCGCACCCGAGGCAAGACGTCGACGGATAACGCTGAACCAGCGTCATTGCCCGGCAAGAACAAGAGACGATCATTGGGTGCCACGGGGACACCGAACTCGCCATTTCAAGCCGGCAGCCTCCGCAACCCGTCGTTCCCGCAGTCCGGTAGTCGCAGCCTGCCGAGACTTCGAAGTAATCGCATGACAGATTCGACAGTCGATGGAGAATTGAGTGGTTCTGATGACGCATCGTTCATGGATGTAGAGGTTTTATCGGCTGGTGTCAACACCACTCAGAGTCTGCATGACATGGTCGACAGTAAGATTCCATTGAAGTTCGGCGATCTACGTAGCAAGCCAGGGAAGAGCAAGCAACAGACCAGTGCATTGGGTGAGAGTTGCAACTGTAGTCGTTTGTTATGTGGCAGACTGGCAGTTATAGGTGCAGATTTTCTTATATTTCTATATGTATATATGTTTTACATGTATTTGTGTTGTTAATTAATTACTTATTAATTGTAATCAATCTTTACGTGCAACAGCAGCTACTGTTTGTCTTTTACACAGGTGGATCGGTCAAAAACGGTGCAAGCTAGCATTACCGAATCTTCACCGTCGGCTGTCTGGAATGGTCTCACTATTTCCTGACATATCACAATACAGCAATACCGGATCAGCACAGGTAGCGTGAAGCAGCTGGTGAGCCCACTGACTCCTCCACACTACCTGCACCACGCTGAGTTAGGGTTAGGATTAAGGTTAGGGTTAGAATTTATGCAGTCTGCGGTCAATATTGTGGTATTGTGGTATGTCAGAAATAGGGATGTTAAATTCATTTTTTCCAAATTCGAATTTCGACCTCTGAAATTCGGATTAAATTTGAACTTTGTTTATATATTTGTGAAGAAGCTTAAGCAATTTGTGTTTGATGTCTGCACTGTGGGGCGAAATGAAGGTCACAGCACGCATGCCACGCGCCGGGAAGCAGTCTATCAACAGCGCAATCAGCCAGGACGTCAAGCCAAGTCAAGTCAAGCAGTCGACTGATGTCTGCTCTGTGTCTGGCCACCAAGATTTGTCACTTTGATAGCTTGCCAGGGGCGCAGTGCAAGACGGAGAGTAATTGAACGCTGCGGCGGTATGCAGGGAGGGAAGGGAGGGGAGGGATAAGCAAACACGCGGCGGGCGAGCATCGCTTGAATTGGCGGCCGGCAGAGAACAAAGAAATCGTCACACAGTGCACCGCTGAAGTAACAGCCTCCACTTTCAAGGCAAAACCATCTGCGTCTAATTAGTGATGCTTGGATTCGAATGTCGAAGGGCCGAAAAACGAATACGAATTCAAACTTGAAATTCGAAGTTCACAAATTCGAACTTCGTTTAACAACCCTAGTCAGGAAATAGTGAGACCCACCTGGAAGACTCTAGTTTCAGGATCCGTAAAGCGCAGGGTTGATGAAAATGACAGTTTTGTAAATAAAAATTGATCGCATTGATTAAAAAAAATTAAATCAGATTTTTTCATTTCAATCGATTTTTTGGATTTTTTTACTTTTATTAGATTTTTACACCATTCTATGCTATCTGTGATAACCAATGTGTTACCTTTATCTGTTAGTTTGTGGATGACAGTAATTGGCCTTGATTAGAGTTTATTTCTTTAAAAAATTATTAGAGCTGTCAAATTAACGCATTAATGCATTAATTATAAATTAATGCACCTTAAAAAAAATTAATGTGCGCTAAAAAAATTAACACGCATACTTAAATTTATGTTAATTTACTAAATTCTGTGAAGCAAAAGTTTCAGTATTCCGTTAAACTGCGGATATTTGACAATCGAATGAATTCAGGTAGCTAAACTGTAGTTGCCATTCCATCGCTACTGTAAATAAATAATTATTCCGATGACAGGCTAATAGATTTTTGTGTTAGCTATGACATCAGCTATTGTTGATTATATGTGTAAAATGTGTTTCTAACTTTCTATATTCCACAGGTGGAGCCCCCCAAACGTTGCGGGGCCTGGGGTAACATACTCCTCTTGTCTCCCTCTCGTCGAGCCTGGGTGCATTAATAACCCGTTAATTAATGCATTAAAAAAATTAATGCTTTGACAGCTCTAAAAATTATGTGTTATTTTTTTATAGTAACCTGGCAAAGAACTATTCACAGTTTTGACCTGGTGATGCTTTCTAATGTTTGTGAATAATTATGCTGCTGCAATTTGTCAGCCTTTTTAAGGCAAATAGTAGACAATGATGAAGGCCATAACATTTCTAATACCTGTAAGCATGCTGATTGCCGAAAGTAACTACCAAAACAACATGAACAATTAACAAGAGTCAAGGCCAAGTAATTGGCGATGTTAACTTTGGTATCAGGTTAAGCTAACTTACCAGCTCAGATATAACCAAATATTAATATAGTCAGCAAAGTAAATTGAGTTAGCAAGCACTACAGTGCACTAAATACCAGTAATAGATTGCAAACTGAAAACAGCCATCACATTTACACCAAAATTTGTAGTTTTATATTTAGTGATTTAAATCGTGATTTTTGTTGTTGATTTGAATCGTGATTTAAATCGATTTAAATCAATGATTTAAATCACTTGATTTAAATTGCATCAACCCTGGTAAAGAGAGGGTGGTAAATGACAGGGGGTAGGGAAAATTTGCGATTTTCAGCCAATATGGTTGTGCGAGATCGGTCACGCTTTCTGGCGAGTGTTAACGAAACACTGTCGATACTTACCAGGTAATGTCAGTTGCTGGGATCGGTGAGCTTAGATTTTGTTCGCACCGAGCTTTCAAACATGCACTACTGTCGTGCATTCCCTTTTGCATTAGCTTGGGTTTTCTTGTTAACTCTGCAGGTATGTGGTTAATCATGTCACTAGCTAATTGCATCATGTAATGTTTTCAGTGATTTTACAATGCTGCTGGCTAAAGCATGGTATATATATATATGGAGTACCAATTATGATGATGAATTGTATTAATTGTATCATAGTTACTGCTACATCAGTGCACCTAAGTACAAGTTGCTTACGGTCAGAGTATTCCACTCCACCATTTTCACAGTAATTGCACTACCAATATTTTGTATGTTATATTTTATGCTCTCCTGTATATTTTATGTCAGGTTTTGATGTATATGTGACTTTAGTGCCAGATGTTTTTGTTTAATACACGAAACATGTTTGATTTTTATGAGATTAATTTTGTCAGAATCGGTGGAATTTGTGTTGATTGTGTCTGGTTTATTCAGCAAGTATGCATGTTCACGAAGCCGAGAAGAAGGATGCCGGTTCTGTTGGAGACAGATGTTCTGGTCTGTGGCGCGTCATCTCTCGCTGCGTTGTCTACACTTTTGCAGCATTCTTAGCTATCGTCATGACCTACTACGTTGTCGTGTGTGCTAGTTCCAGACCAGCATTGATGCCCAGCTCCGGCAAGTAGTTTGAGCATTACTTGTTCTGTGCTTTGTACAGCTTTTTGTGCGTTAATAATATTCATATTTGTTAATCATTTAGAAGCGGTTTTGGCGTGATGATTGATGATGAGTGGAGCACACTTTGTTATGCTTTGAGTCAGATCTTTGGAAAACTCATTTTGTTGCAAAATGTCAGTTAAGGGATGACATTCATTTTTTTGTTATAAATGCATTTGGTTGCTCATTGCAACTACCACGTGTGGCACTGAATGGCCCATTTTGTGCTGATGTGCCGTTAAGAAACTACTCACTCACTCATTGCAACTAATGTGTACTGGAGGTCTGTGGTGTGTACGCTGTGTAGTGTCCTAAGCGAGTTCAGTTACAGTTCAGTTTTGTCACATTTTTTGCCTTTTAACACTGAAATGCTTAAACGTTACATGCAGTTTTTGGCCAAATTTTGTTTTTGTTGCTGCCAGTGCTTGTTATATTACAGATGGAATTGATGAAAATTTGACCGTTTGTAGTTATCTGTAATTAGTTAGTTTTGTTTAGATGAATGTTGTTGGCTGTCAGAATGATGAAGCATGAATTAATATTTGTGACGTGTGTTTGCAGTGGACAGTTTGATGCAGTGCCACAATGATAAGGTGAGTTATGCTTACATATACTCATACACATTGGACATTTATGCCACACATGTCATTTTCCTAACCATTAACCAACGTGTTCTCTTAGTTTTGGCTTTCTGCGTAAGACATGATATGCAGTATATGGCAGTATAGTCTTCTTGAACCATTCGTTAAGTGCCGTTTATTCAGCAGTCCAGAAAAACCCCAAGTTTATTCCGTTAATTTTGTTCTAATTATGCTCTGTTCAGTGTTCAGCAGTATTCCAGTAATCTGGTATTTGATGGATATGGAGTTATGAACTCAATAATATTAGGAGACATTTTGCTGTTGAGCTTGAGTATTTTCAGAACTTGTTTGTGCACTGTGTTTTGGGTAGATGGAAGATGGTAGTTGTGTGAAGAGTAACGAGCTTGAGAATATTCGTGTAATGCTGGTCGATATAGCCGAAATACTAAGCCGACGAGCCGGTAATTGAATTTATTGATAGCTTGGCAGTTTTAGAAAATATTTTAGTTTTAACTCGATTTTCACTTTGATTTCTACTGCACCAAATTCTACAACATTTTTTGGTTTTGTCTTAAGTGTGGTCGATGCCAAACAGGCTTTTTTGCCACAGACATTAGCCGTGTGTAACATAGTTGTTTTCATAATGAAATAAGATATACGCTATATATTTGTGAATGACGAATATGTAATTGAGTGCACATCTAGTAGACTGCACCAATTTCGATGCATCACGTTAGACATATCTTGGAGTTGATATGCTCAAAGACGTTTTTGAAAATGTTGCACCTCGCAACATTATCACCTTTGTTAAAGATATTAACTTTTGCAGTTGCATATAATGTTGCTTTTGCATTAACTTAATAGCCTTGATTTTCGCAAGTTATTTGACCTTGCTTTTAACCGTGGCTTATTTTCTGCTGATGTACTGTTAAGAAACTACTCATTCACTCATGCACTTGAATGTTCTGTCTGGGCTGATGAAATGAGTCAGCGCTTCTGAAGTGATACTTTATACTGTTTTGTTTTTTTGGTGTTATTTTTTAAATGTGCTGGATTTTAGGGTTATTCAGAGTTGTTGGAACGTGATTTTCACAGGCTTGTTATTGTTTCATTTCTTGTTTTTCTGCCATCATCAAAGCTCTGAATGTTATCGCCATTCTGTTGTATTGTTCTCTAGGTGAACATGATTGCGGTTCCACATCTGTGACGAGACACATGAAGAAGGACGAACTAAGGAATGTCTTGAAACAGCAGTACGGCCAGACTGATGTATGTTGCAGTTGTAATAAATTGGTTTATACTTCATGCTGTTATCAGTTATGAGTATGTAGGTGTAGTGGTGTCCGGCTTGTATTTTTCGAATTTTGATGCGAATTTGTCAAGGCACTTTATGAAATCTATTTTCAGTCAGAAGCTAATCTGATGTTTGCTCAGGCCAACTCAGCTTCATAACCTGAGCAGGACAAGAAATGAGCAGTAGTGCAGTACACTAAGTACGTTTGCTGATGTGGGGAGGGTCGTAGGCTGCACACTGCACAGGTCGCAGAGCAGCATTAAGCAACGTTATGGAAAGTCCCTGTGCTTTTACTATGTATTTACATTTACTTTTTCTATTTTCTAGGCTGTGAAATTGTGCACGGTGATTTTGTAGATGGACCATTTCAAGAAATCATTGAAAGTGATTCAGAAGAACCAACACTGGAGAATCAGGTCACTGTTATTACTGTATTTCGGAAAGTCATTTTAAGCCAACTTGACAAATTGACCTCACACGATTGTTTGCAATTTTCCTAAGTATCTCTAATGTGTCATATAAAGTATGGACTTTAGATTTTTGCATTCCAGATCTATGCATAGCATGTTTTTTGTAAAATACCAGTACAGATAATTTGTTCTGCCATTTACAATATTTTTGCAGTGGAGACAATGAAATGAGATGCAGATATTAAGATTTCACTGCAGCCGTTACTTGTATTAGTGGCAGTAGTTGTAGTAGTAACAGTTGTAGTAACAGCAGCAGTCTTTCACATTTGTACTCTTTCCAGTTGAAACATAATAGAGAAGTTCAGTTTCTACTGCCTATAGTTCTGACATCTGTACCATACCCCAAACACTTTGGCTTTATTGCATAAATCCACCCCAAAAAACCAACCCAAATCGTAATTCAATTTCAACTTCTTCCACCAACAGAATATTATATTATGGTCTGCAGTTGAATTCATGAATTTACAAATTTTTTGGATATTTATTTCATGTCGACATTATCTAGCGGTGCTTATTTTCATTAATGCCGGTACTTAAAACTCTTGAAAATTTCATCAATCTCTCTACCCACTTTGTTTGATCTAAAGTTGCAAAAAAACAGATTTAATACCAAAAAAATTCTAAACCCAGTAAAATCTACTTGGTTGGGCTGTGCTGTTTAACATTAAAAAAACTGTGTTTAACTTTTTAAACCCTGTTGCTCCCGGCTGGCAGTTTGATTTAGTCTATTGCGGTACTACATTTCAGGTTGTTGGATTCTTCTTTGGAGCCGGTTGACATTGAAGCGACTGTTCATTTCCTGGAGTCTGTGCATGCTGACAAGTCTCTGTGGTGTCGGCTCAATCTCTCGTTCAGACAACTCATGAACTACATTCTGCTTACGGCTGCAGGTCAGCGACTTACATCATCAGATTGTTGCCTTGCTTGAGTCACTGTTAGCTGTTAGTTTACGCAGTTCTCTAGGTACTGGTAGTTTGTTACTATTTCAGTTTGTTTTTTTTGTTCTACGAGGGTCATTCGATAAATAAGTTTACAAATTAGCGCCATTCCATTAATTAATTAGGAAAAATTCAAAATATAAATTTTGTATGGAATTTCATTCTGAGTACCAGCTGTGAGTTTTTTGCAATGACGTCATTTGTACACATTAAATACGGCGACGTTGTGACTGAAATCGTCCCGTTACGAACAGCGTGCCGTTATTCCATTTTTTTGTGAGCAAAAAGACTTAATGCAGATTAGATTCACTCAGAGATGCATCCAGTATATGGCGACACGCTATTACGAAGCCAACAGTAAAGGTTTGTGTAAGAAAATGCTCGATTGGCAAAAATTTGCATCAGCTACTGAAGTGCAATAAGAGTTTCTTCATCAGTGGCTCGGACAGCAGCCAGGATTGTTCTTTGCATCAGGCATTTAGAAGATGGTTGACAGATAAAGCAAAATATTTAGAAGAACTCGGGCAATATGTTGAAAAATGAAACAATAATGTTTAACATTTAAATAGGTGACATTAACAAGTTTATTCGCTTTTTCTAGTTCATATGCTGTTTCTCACTTGCGAGTTATGATAGATTGCTCGTTGGAAAAATAATACACGAATACACTGTGTTCTATTAACAGGTGACATCACAATAATGAAGCCATCATTACAAAATTTTTGTTTTCGACATATGTTCAGAATGAAATTCTGTACAAAACATATATTTCGGATTTTTCTTATCTTAAGAATTAACGGAATGACACCATTTTGTAAACTTATTTATCGAATGACCCTCTTAGTTTCTTTTGCTTATTTTCTAGTTAATTTTTATGCGCGAAAGCAGCTGCTGCTTTCAGCACATCTTAGCCATCGCAATTCTGTCTGTCTGTCTGTCTGTCACACGGGTGGATCAGTCAAAAGTGGTTCAAGCTAGAATCATCAAATCTTCACCGTTGGCTGTCTGGAAGATTCTAGTTTCAGGAACCATGAAGCGTTTCCATAAATTCGAAGGGGGTCACCCCGAACGAGGGTGCTAGATGAGACGGGGTGGGCAAAATTTGCGATTTTTGGGCAATAAGTCGCTGTATCTCAGTAACAGTGCGTGATAAGGCCTAGGTTACTATTAATCACTAATAGGAAGTCGTACATTGGCTCTCGATTGGCGCCAAATTCAATGACCTTGAATGCCAAAATAGGGAGTTTTATGGTTTTTTTGGCGATTTTGGGCTGCGACACAAGTCTATATCATTCACAAGGTGGAGCCACGGAACTATGGTTATGTGCACTTCAGCATCACTGTAATAAAGGTGTTGTATTTTATCCCATATTCCCGCAAATCTAACTCAAACAGCGACAGAAATTTTCATTGGACGATTTTGTTGTGTTGTGAGCACAATAATTTATTATTTAGTACATTTCTGATGCACAGTAGGCCTATTTGGTGAAACTGCTTGCATATCTTAAGCGTAATTTGTGATATTTTGTTCGATGGTGCTGCCACCTCAGGAATCGGTTTATAACGTTAGCACTAAGTAACGCTGATTGATTGCATTGATTGACTTGTCATATTTTTACGTGTGAAAGCAGCTACTGCTTTCATTGTGTCTTAGCCATCGCAATTCTGTCCGTCCATCTGTCTGTCTGTTCGTTCGTCCATCATACGGGTGGATCAGTCAAAAGCGATGCAAGCTAGGATTACCAAATTTTCATGGTCAACTGCACGGAACTATCGTTATGCGATCCAGATAGAGAATTTGGTATTTGTGTATTAACTTAGCGTGAACACCCCAATTTTTAGCTAATATACTGAACCAGAACTGCTATAGGCTTTCGCGCATCTCGTGAGCATTAGCTCAAATTTCTTGTTGGCATCAGTCGAGTGCAAGTGATTGCCTGGTTGACATGTCGAGATGGTTGCGACATCAAAGTTTATCAGCCTCTGTTAACGTCATTGTGGAGTCAATAGTGTACAAACATGGAAGTGGTCAGATTATGTCAGCCGACTTGTCTGTCGAAGTATAGAGCATTGCATTGCTACTTTTTAAGTCCAACGGCTTGTATAACATGCAGTCAGGCTGAATGCAGTTTAATGTGTTTAAAGGCGTTGTGGGTGTGCTTATCATTGGGATCGGTGCCTGGTGTCTGTGGAGAAAGAAGCGGATGGAGAAACGAGAAGTCCAGCGACTTGTTGAAGAGATCATCAGTAAGTTGCTCTGTTTGCTTACGACATTCGTTGACTCAGACTGCAACTGATCCATATCTGGATCTGGCTGAATTTCCTACTTCCAGTTGGTATCTGGAACTACGATCCAGCCAAATGGCTCGACCTAGGTTTTTTATTTAAATGCTTTCATAACCACATTGAAGATGAAAACATTCTTGACCTATTCCATTTAACTACTGAGAATGACATCGAACACGAGATGATGTCTAATGAGAGAGACTTAAAATTTGTTAATAATTGCTTGATGTGCAGTTTAACTGACATGCGATCTAAAGTTAAGTATTGGGAAACAATGTCATTTAATAAGTAAAGTAATGGTAATACTAATGCTTAGTGATCACAGGTCCAGCTGGATACAAAGATTGTGGATTGGTTCTGTTCTGGTTGGATTTAGAATCTTGTCTTAGGAAGGATTTAATTTGCAGATTCATATATTCCAGATCGCATGCACCCCTATAAATGATCCGATACACCTTACCAGAGCCGAGGCTGTGTGGTCAGACCGAGCTAGTTAAGTTGGTGGTTTTCATATTGCTAGAAATCAAATTAGGATCAGGTGAATTGACTCTGTTGATTATCTACAGTGTTCATCGATGAAGCTTTGTTGTGGAATATTTTAGTAGTTATTGCAGAAATATGAATGTGCGTGTTAGTTATACTGTTTTATAAAGAGTGTTACTGTTTCACTTTTTTAGTCCGCCTGGAAGCAGTAGCGTGCGGAGCGGGCTGAAGTTTTACTGCAGATGTTTTTTATTTTATTTTTTTCAACGCCAGATCTCTGAGATGCATGGTCCGACCGGCACGAAATTTTGCTTGGTGGTCAATACTAGGCCCAATTTTATAATGCTGGTTTAAAATTTTGGAAGGCCCTCCCCAAAAAAATTTTAGGAGCCAAAAACATGCAAAATTTGGCCCGATTTCGTGCGACTTCGAAGTTTGGCGGCGAATATCTCTAGAACGGATGAAGATATTCAAAATCAGACAAATAGTTTATCTACCACGATTCTTCCCGCGTTAGGCAAAACAAGTCCGGTGAAGTTTGGTTCAATAACCTTGGAGATCTTGATGCGGAATTGTACCCACCTAAAGAGCTTTTTTCGGAAGACCATATTTCGGCCCCTAGGGGATGCTGCACCCCCAAATTTTTACACCCGCTAGAGAATTGCCAAGTCTTTCTAGCGCACCCCCCACTGGGGACGGGGGCCCCTTTAAAACTTTTTTCAAAGGGGGGGTCAAAAATTGGCTCAAAATGTAGCGTATTAGCCGCGAGAACTTTGGAGCCAGGGGGTATAGCTTCATGAGACTTTGCCAAATGATGTGCTGCTAGATGGGGGTGATAACACGGGTGCAACTTTTGGAGGTCACCGCCCCCTTAAAATTTGGGAGTGCAAAAAACGTGCAAAATTTAGTACGTTTTACGACAACTTTCGAGTTTGACTGCAAATATCTCTAGAACGAATAGAGATATCGACAAGCGGTAAGAAGCATTATCAAGTACTATTAATTGTGCGTTGAATAAAAAAAATTGGTGAAGTTTGGTCCACTAACAACAGAGATTACGCAGCTAATGTTTACCCATCCTAGGTCGACGGTGTGTGTTTTGCGTATGCTAAATTGCATTTGAGAGCAGGCCACGTGACTTTGCTACCGAGCGAATTTCATCCCCTGTATTTTCCACCAATCGGACTTAGGGCGCTGGGCGGACTCACGTTGGGCTTTGCCCCAAATTTCTGGTCATTTTTTGTATCCTGTCTTAAAAGTAGGAAAAAGCAAAGCCGTTCCTGAATCCTGAGCCACATGGCCGTAGGGCAGGGTTTTCCAGCCAACAGCCTGAAACTGGTAGAGGCTGGTGCATCACACAATGAGTCTGGTTACTACTGAGCTTTTTCGGCTGGTGCTCACTGCATTTACCAGTAGAAAGTAGAGCTGTCACAGTTGACGCGTTAATTAATGCATTAATAAATTAACGCACGTTAAAAAAATTAACGCACATGCGTAAATTTTTTTCATTCAGTTACTAAATTCTGTGCAGCAGAAGTTCGGATATTCCATTAAACTGCGGTTATATGACAATCGAAGGAAGTCAATTAACTAAACTAGTCTTCGTTTCATCACTACTGTAAATAAACAATTACTTATTTAATGAAAAATTGAAAAAATTGTAAGACTAGAAGTAAGAAAATTTGTCGGTTGTGCAAGTTCACGACAGGCATCACGGTAGGCTATTGTGACACAGGCACTACATTGTATGCTTCATTCCAGTCACCCTCTCCATGTAGTCCACTGTCCACCATAATCTTTATTTATTCACCAATCACAAATGAACGGACAGACATACAAACATACGCACGAAACTGACAAAAGACAGTAAGCAAGCAATTCGCGTAAGTGTAGCCCAGTAGAGTCCATCACAAAATGATGGACTCTGTGATGGACAAGAGATGATATACAAAATAAAAATACTGTAACAGTTAAATAGTAAATAGTCTAAATAGTAAATACGTTTAAAAAATAAAAATTATATGTGTTTTTAAAACTTTTTTCATTTTTCTAACTTTCTATATTCTACAGGCAGGTCCCATAAACGTCTCGGGCGCAGGGTAATTTACCTCTTACTCTCCATCTCGACGGGACTGGGTGCGTTAATTTACACGTTAATTAATGCATTAAAAAAATTAACGCACTGCGTTAATGCGTTAAAAAAATTAACACCTTGACAGCTCTAGTAGAAAGATGGCCACGCACGTGAGTTGACTTGCGTAGATGGTTACGTATTGAAGGTAACCCGTTTGCAGATGGTCACCCATTTCTTCAGTCAAGCCGAACCACTGTGGTAACTACTAGCTCACTGTTGCTGCAGCTGTTGTTATTGCCTGTGATAGAACTGATGCAGAACCATGCCATGAGCTGTCGTTCAAAACCAAGTCTCGGTCCGTATCTTCCTGTGCTTAATGTCCGCGACGCTGTCATACCACTTGCTGACAGGCATGCTGATATTATTTCATATGCTACATATTAGCGCTAGCAGCTGGCAACAGAGGACTGAACTGTAGAAATTAGACTTTAAGTGTTAATTCAAGAATTAATTGTGAGTTATGAGTTACTTGTGAGTTACACCTGGTAATATAATTGTATAGTACAAGTATGTACAAGTTATACATAAATTTCATTGGAATACAACATTTAATTTGTTGTCTTTTTTGACGTTTTGGCAACTACTTCTGCTTTTTTCGCAATGTATACCATTTCAGCCTATGAGTCTACGTACAGGGTGTGGCAAAAAAGTAGCCCCCTAATGTTTTTCGCTGTTTTCTCAGCAACCATGGGGAATTGCAATTTGAAATTTTACAGTTTTATTTGCTAAAAATTTTACATCTAACAGCCAAGTTAATACATGCTAATTTTTTGTTATTTTAAGTTTGTGTACCAGCAGTGATTTCTGGTTTTTATTCATTATACTTTTTGTGCATTTTTTGCCGACCGTACTGTGTTCAATGTAGCCTGTTATTGCTTCTCAGCCTGCTATCTATCCCGTGGGTGGTAGAAAACTGAGTTGGCCTGGGCGGCTGTTTATGTACTGCTGAGATTGTTTACCTGCCTGCAGACGCTGTTGCCCATCCAAGTAATAAATGCATATCCATGTCTGGCATAGAGTAATTTTGTTGATCGAACACAACGCCACCGAGCATATGTGATCCCGTATTTGGCAGGTCGTTTCCTGTAGCTCTGAGATGAGTTTAATGAAGAGATTCGTATTTGCCACACTTTTGTCCATCTGTCTTCTTAAGGGAGGGCACATTTACCTGTGTCAAATGGTGAGTAAGTAACACTGTGGTTCTGATCCCATATGTCAGATGACGCCCCGTAGTTTTGAGATAGGTTCATGTGACAAGCTATACACATTGTTTTCAGCGTCGAAGACTTGTGTTGTTCAGGAAACGTAAGCAGCATCTGTGGACAGCCGCAGTGGAGCATGTGTCAAAGAACGAGTCGCGAGTCCGTAAGGAAGTGAAGACAATCAGCGGAAAAGAGTGCTATGTCTGGTGCTGGATTGATGTAAGTGGTCTGCTGTTGTGTGCATTTATTTCCTTTGCCAAGCAGGTTTTTGTTTTTGTTTGGTTCACTTTTTGTCGTCGGCAGAAATCATCGAGTCTGTGGAGATTAATTCACTCATTCATTGTTAAAAAATAACAAATTGAAGTTTTTTTTGATTGATTATAATTTGATTTAAAACTTGGTTTTCTTAAGACCACAGACATTACTAATCTGCACATTTCTGGTCGTTTGTTGGGTCAGCATGCACTTTTTCATATAGGACATTTCATCAAGATTTGTACTTGTGCAGTGTTATTTTAACCGTCTGCACTTTGTAACCTTTGATTGCGCAGTTTGTGTGCTGCAGCGTCATCGTCGTCAGTTTTTCGATTTTGATGTAGTTGGTAAAAGGTATCAACAATTTGTAGTTCTGCAGTTTTTGTGGTCTATTTGATAGAATACAAAAATTAGTCGATTACTTTTGGAGATTAATAAATTAAAACAGTTCTTGATCAGTACAGCCCTGGAAATCATGAATATGTTGATGTTATTGTTCTGTTGCTGTGCATTTCATTCATTTCCATGCAGCAGTGATGTAATCTTGAGTCCGTGGTCAACTTGAAGCAACAAATGTGATTCTGTTTCGCTGGTCTTGGTGTGTTAAACCCAAAACTCGCATGTTGGGACTTTATTTTAAATGGCTTTTTAAGCCTCCATAGAAATGCTTGCTGCTACTGTTATCCAGAAGTTAGCTTTTGGTGTACTTGGCCAGTTAAACAAAATCCATCCATAGTACTGGAATTCTACTAGCAAGTTTTGTTTTGTCTGTTTATTTTGTAGACATTGCCAAACACTGGACTTCTCGCAAGTAAGTTAGGTTACATTCTTTTTGCATTAATGTTGAACATTTGATCTGTGTCAGATCCATTTTTGTATGCGTGAATAAGTTATGCAGATAGACCATTTTAGCAGCCAGTTTCAAGATGAACCTGGTAATATAATTGTATAATACAAGTATGTATAAGTTATACATAAATTTCGTTGTAATATAACATTTAATTTGTTGTATTTTTTGACGTTTTGGCAACTACTTCTGCCTTTTTCGCAATGTATACCATTTCAGCCTATAAGTCTATGTACAGGGTGTGGCAAAAAAGTAGCCCTCCACTGTTTTTTGCTGTTTTCTCAGCAACCATTAGGAATTTTAATTTGAAATTTTACAGTTTTATTTACTAAAACTTTTTACATCTAACAGCCAGGTAAAATTTGATTCTCTTGAAAGTGAGAAACTTATAGACTTTTTAACATGACTGCCTACTGATTCTTCAGCATAAAAAATGTTCAAGCTACTAAACCAATGCAGTAACATCGTTGAAACAACACAGTTAACTAATTATCAGATGCCAGAATTTCATTGTCAGTGTGAATGTTTGAAGTGTCCACCGCCAGCTCCAAGCTCCAACACAAGCTTTCAGTCGCTTAATTTGATAAGTCTTTCACAGCCTTGTAGATTGGTTTTTGTGGCATTTGCCCCAGATAACCAGAAGTGCTTCCTTTGCTTTGGTGATTGTTTTCGGCTTTGTTTTAAGCTTGCAGTAAGCCTCCAACATTGCACCCCACATGCGATAGTCCATTGGGTTTATATTCCGCAAATTTGGAGGCCACTGGTCCTTTGTGATGAAATCTGAACAGTTGGCCCGCAGCCCATTCCGTGCGCTGCACGCTGTGTGTTGGCACGCCGTCCTGCTGGCAAATGAACCCGGTGGGCAGCCAGTGGTTGCTTTAAAAGAACGATAATTAAGTGTTAATTTATAAACGAAATAAATTACTCTTAAACGTGACTGTGACGTCATCGGCAGTAACGTGGTAGCCGGTTTTTTAAAATTAAGTAGCATTTTTAGCTTGAACATTTTTTAATGCTGAAAAATCGGTAGGCAGTCATGTTCAAAGTCTATAACTTCAGCGTTTTTCAGCAGAATTACATTTTACTTGGCAATTAGATGTAAATGGTTTTGTTAATTAAAGCTATAAAATTTTACTTTAAAATCTTAAACGGTTGCTGAGAAGACAGCAGAAAACTTTTGGGGGCTACTTTCTTTGATTCACTCTGTATAATAT
>Ga0209367_1002617_pt1 | contig 23927 bp, 17 predicted proteins | sample WorMetLIZISLAND2_FD_187412 | JGI IMG/M metagenome (GOLD analysis project Ga0209367, IMG submission 187412) | Marine gutless worms symbiont microbial communities from Max Planck institute for Marine Microbiology, Germany - Olavius geniculatus... ... | reverse complement strand
AATAAACGAAAAACACCAAGAAATTAGTGGAAAGTGAACAAAAGCACACGATTAGCAGCAAACATGTTTAACATTAAACTGCGACAAAGATACATCTATACGTTACATGAAAATTATCTCACCAGGCGGAAGCGTGCCATAGATAACGGCAAATTCTATGTTGCGTGTTTCCAGCTGGCGAGTGATGGTGAAAATGTCTTTCTTGCTGAAGCAAACGATGCAGTCACCTGGCCGAATGTTGTTGAACGACACTGCACATAAACGAACAATCGCACGGTTCTTTCACACTTGCAAACACTGTGACCCAGGACTTTCCAGGTAGCTAATTTATAAAAACAAGTAATCTTGGTGAAATTCCAGGACTCCAAAATATATTAATAATGAACTAAGATTGTTACAGCTATATGAAAATGTAACAAGAATCCGGTTTTTTTGAAACACAGTTTAGCACCAAAATAATTAAAAATTTCATCTCTGGCAAATTTAGCAGCAAAATCACCACAAAATCAGATATTCTGCCACTGTTTGTACTGGTAACCATTGGCAATGGCACAGTGCTGTGTCCAGCACGACCATTGGAATGCATCGTAATTGGTTGAAAGCTAAGAATCTACAAATGAGGCTTTGAAAATTACATATAACATTTCTTTAAAACTTACAAAATCGTAAGTTATGACTTGTGAAGAACATAAGAAGATGTTAGAAAAATCTCAGAAAATTTTGCTAAATTTCAAAAATCAAGCTTTCACATTTTAACATCCAAGAACAGTGAGAAAACCACTGAAAGATCTTACCAACAGCTTTATCCAACACAGTGAGACTGGTCAACCTCTTGTACTTTCTGACCTCGAGGTCATCGCCGGTCACCATCGCAATATGGCGAATAAACTCAATTCCCGACTCCTCGCCGCACAAATGTATTTCCTGCGCACAGATTCCTGCAATTCATCACCAACACAATCAATACATTAGATACCACAAGTAAAAATTTAGCCATCAAAGAGAAGATGTTACACGGAAAATAAGGTAGTCATGCTAGAATGTTGAACTTGCTTTGCATGTCTGAAAGTAATGCAGTTCTATGCAAAAAAAGTCTCTGTAAAGTTTCTTGCAACACAGTATAGTTTGGTACAGGCCAAAGAGCAACGATGCACTGAGAAAGCAAAAAAGATTTGAAACAAGACACAGTCTTGTACGTTCCAACTGCAATAATTTCACTTTGCTTTCCTCTACACAAAAACAAGCTAACATTTCTTGTAATCAGCTAACTGTTTATCAATGTAAAGGCCTAGCATATTAATGCTCATAAAATGTGAAATTAACTTCCAAACCTAATAAAGCTCTTGTCCACGCCCATCCTCGCTGTGGCTCCCGTATCATCTGAATCTCATCAATGACTGCAACCTCGTCTGTTAACATCATAGTCACTTTGCAGCCTTATCTCAGGACAAACACGTGCAACAATGAAAAAAACAAGAAGCCCAGCTGTCACTAGGTAATGCTAACCGTATCGCATACCACCGAAGGCCAGCATCCAACTACCGGTCATGGAGAGAAAGCGATTACCTTGAAGCGACATATGCTACGTTAAGTTGACACTATTCTGGAATAGTAAATACTAAAATCAACGCCAGTATACTAATACAATAATACAATAAATTTAAAGTAAAAGATGCCAATGGCACTGCAGTCACTTTACAGTCAACTGTGGTAAAGATGAAGAAAACAGGTGAGTTTGTAGTTTAGTTTTAAATGTTCGCAGGCAGTCCGAAGACATCACTTCTGACAGCAAAACATGTATAACAGACATTATGCATGGTTCTCTCACCAGGCATTATTTTGTACTAATTAGAAATAAATTACAGCATGTTTAAAAAACCGGTTGTAGGGGGTCCAGTTTAGTACCATAGGGTAGCCATTGGGCAACCCTTTCACTTGTTCAGACAATTTTCCAGTAAGACATACTGTTTAGCCACAATAACATCATCATCAGTCACACATCATCATCAGTCACACATCATTTGCATCATTAGCCACATATCATCATCAGTCTCTCTGCAATTCAATAAACGCCTCATTTAACTTAACTTAGAATCTTCGAAATTAATTTAATGCACACATCTCAAATCATACTCAAATACCACTTTCTACGATGTAGCATACTGTGCAAATCTTTACTGCATCACAAACTGCAAAATAATGAAAAAAAACGCAAGTAACGAGTGACAGTTACATGGTGTCGAAACGCTTGTCATCTCAACGGTGCAAGCTACATGAGCCGATGGCGTTATACCGTCTTCATTGACACATTTGCACTGCTCTCCGGTCACCAAGTCACATGGAGTACCCTGCATGCAAGCAAATGACCGATGAATTGGACATCAAAAGATCTAAGATGCAATCATCTGATACAGTCTGCTTACAGACATTTCTTCTTCTGCTTGAAGCTTCCGATAATTGTCAATAAAGCACTCCCAAAAAAACAGCATCAAAATTAAATGATTAATCTCCAAAATTAATGAAAATTAATAGATTAATTCTGATTAATATGTGTAGTCATCCAGAAAGACCACAAAACTCAACTGCTAATCGTTATCTTCTGCAAACTAAAGAAAAGTGGAAAAAAAAACTCAAAATCCCCTCAAGTTTATGATCCTTCATATTCTTCTCATCAGCAGATCACCCCATTAACGAAAAATATATATATATATATATATATATATATATATCAACTGCAAAACGGTCATTAACCTCTACTGGGGACTCTGTTTTATTAATCTGGCTGTCTACAAAAATCGCAATAGTATATGAAGAATACATTGAAAAATTCCTTGATACACCAATTGATGCTAAACACCGCAAGCATTAAAATGTAACCAACTGTTCCCCCAAAAAACACCCCACTAGTCCAGAAAATGTTGTCAAAATTCACTGATAACATTTCGAGCACCAGCAATCCTGCTTTGTGATAGACAGAGAGATGAAAGTAACTGTTATACAGAAAAATGCCTCATGTATACATGTACAATGTATGACTAGGTACAAATAAGTTTGTACACCGTGGGCTATAAAAAAAGTGGCACTTTACTTTTGTCAATATCTTCACCAATTATTGACCAACTTTCCAAATTCTTTCACTGGCACACTCTGCAGATAATTTGCAATAATGCGATTATTATATATCCCACCACATGGTAAATGTGTTACTACACTATCTTGTGAAATATCAGTGTAAACAAAAACTAACGATAATAACAAAAATTTAGGACAATGAAAAACCACTTCAGACCAACATTGCGATGAATGATCCGTATGACACTAGACTGTGTTATACCCTCACAGTTTAGTGTCATACAGACTGCAATGGTCACTGCAATGTTGGTGTGAAGTGTTTTTTTTTCAATTTTATCAAAATGTTTGTTTGTTATTATCGTTATGTATGCATATTTCATTGATACTTCACAAAGTAGTGTAGCGACACATTTATGGTCTGGTCGAATATGTAATAATTACGTTATTGCAAATTGTCTGCAGAGTGTCGCAGTGAAAGAATTTTGAAAATAGATCAATAATTGGCAAAGATATAAACAAAAATAAAGTGCGATGTTGTTCTTGGCCCACCCTGTATATATTCAAAATTCACAAAGCGAATAGACAGTCTTAGCATGGAGACACAAACCAAGTCATTTAACTTCTGAAACACTTGGAATGCTAACAGCCGCAGTGGTCCACAATAGACGCCCGACTTGGCATTCATAAACCTTTCAAGTGCATGGTGCGTTTTGCCGCTGTTGGTCGGCCCAGCGTGGTAGACTATCTTGCGCTGAATTGCTCGAGCATCCGCATACCTACACTCAAAAACCAGCATTTGACCTCAGACGTTTCATACGTGAGACTCAAGGGTCTGCTAAATATAATCATAAGCAAACGATCTGCCTAAACACCACAGGTCTCCACAGATCAGCTGAGATGGCAGAGTTGGTTAGAGTAAGAGATAGAGTTAAGAGTAGGGTTAGAGTAGGGCAGAGAGGTTAAGGTTAGGAGAAGACTTAGGAGTAGGGTCACGGCTAGAGTGGCTTAGGGTTAGGAGCAGTGAGTGCCATCTCAGCTGATCTGTGGTTAATTTGTGGAGTGATCTGTGGTGATCTGCAGTGTTTAGGCAGACCCCCGTAGAAACATATCCATATAGCTAGCATTAATTTACTGCCTGATTCCTACATGTCAAGCAGAAAATGAACAAAACAGTGCATATAGGCATTTAACAGATCACACAACTTAATGATTAACTGAGCAACACACAAAAACATCTCTGTCTGATGCTGTCCATACCTCGAGTTTACGTATAGGGTTAGAACGATACTAGCATTGGCGTATTGGGTATTGCCCAATATTTGCTAGTACTGGGTTGCACTGGGTACTAGGCAATACTTTTCTGGGTTGTGGCATCCAATACTAATACTGCCCAATGAGTTCTAAGTGCCCACTGGCCGCCCTCCCTCCACCTGCCAACGACTGCAGTCCTGTAATGATGATCAAACATGGCTGTCTCTTATTCCTGGTACAGCACAGCCACAAGCTGAGAGGCAATAGACAGACAGTGAAAGAACATTGCACCCTTAAATGGTGGGCTGAGTGGCAGTGCAGGTGTTGGCAAAGCAGACAAAACAGATCCTAATGCTTAGTTAACACCATTTGGCTAGAATGGTTAGCACAACACACTTCATTTCTCATGTCTAGCTATAGCAGAAAACGTGGCAGGAAGCAGATATCGGTACTGGGTATTGGTATCAGCAGGACCCGATCATATTGGGTATTAAGTACTGGGTAGCTTTTTTGGTATCGTTCTAACTCTGTTTATGTAAGATTCTGAGAATGACTTATAACCATATCATAAATACCATGGCTTCAGTCATCAAGAGATTCCAGTCATATACAAAATACAGTATACTGCTAGCCAAAATACTATGATTTTTGGATGTGCAGCACATTAATCACTTCCAACCAAGATCACCACCACTCATTTACTTCAGCATGAGAAACAATATCTGACCAGAAATATGTTTGAGGAGACCAAAGAAAAACGCTGTCTAACAATATTCTATTCTAAAACCACTCGGGCTGCTTTATCATCACTAAACTCTAGCATCCACCACCTAGCTGACTGACCAAAAAAATCATTGCAACAAAAGACTGATGTAGAATTACGAGAATAATTGCACTTATTACTGGAACAAACTAGAAATTTGGGGCAAAGCCCAACGTGAGTCTACCCTGCGCCATAAGTCCAATTGGGGGGAAAATTCATGGGGGTAAAATTCCCCCGAGGGCAAAGTCACGTGGTCCAAACTCAAATGCATTCGCATATGCAGAACACCCAATGTCGACTTAGGGTAGGTCAACATGTGCACCAATAACTTTTTGTTATGGGAGTTGACCAAAGTTCACCGAATTTTTTGTTCAATAGAGGATGAATCGCCGTTGATAACGCCGTTTACCGTACGTCGATAGCTCTATGCATTCCAGAGATATTCGCGGTCACAGTCAAAAGTTTTCCTACATCACACCAAATTTTGGGTGTTTTTTGCCCTCCAAAATTTTAAGGGACAGTGCCCCTAAAATGTGTACCTGTGTTATCACAACAACCTAAAGGCACGTCACATGGCAAAGTATCGTGGGGCTACTCCCACTACCCCCTAAGTTATAGTCATACACTTGCTGAAATTTAAGCCAATTTTGGACCCAGCTTTGAAAAAAATTGTAAGTGGAACCCTCATCCCTGGTAGAGAGTGCACTAGTAAAACTTGGTCATTTTCGTCCAAAATCGCGCCAAATTTTGGATGTTTTTGACTGCTGAAATTTTGGGGGGAGGGCCCCCAAAATTTTGGACCTGTACTCACTTGGATGCCACCTCTCATTCAGCCAACGCCGTATCGGCTGAAAATCGCACATTTTTCCTACCCCCTGTCATTTAGCGCCCTTGCTCAGGATGACCCCTTTTGAATTTATGGAAAAGCTTTACGGTTCCTGAAACTAGACTCTTCCAGGCAGCCGACAGTAAAGATTTGGTAATCCTAGCTTGCACCGTTTTTTGACTGATCCACCCGTGGGATGGATGGACAGATGGACAGACAGACAGAATTGCAATGGAAAAGACGTGCTGAAAGCAGTAGCTGCTTTCGCACGTAAAAAGTATTAAAAACCGACCAGTTTGCTGGATGTCGAAGATCACTTATCTTTTGCAAGTCGTCCATGCAATCCAGATGCGGAAACATGGTTTTTGCATGCTGCGTGAAGTAAGGAAATAAGTCATCGACATGACCTGTCAAACCACAATAAACGTTTCCACATAAGTCGCAAGCAAATTATGTGTGCAAGCATTAATTACAATTACATCAAATTTATTATGTGTGCAGATGTTGATATTATAAATATGTTAATTGCAGTCAGAAATGTTTGTTGCAAATGACAGCTTTTAAAGTAAAGAATTAGACAAACTACTTGATAAACTGCTCACTGACTTCTACAGATGGTCCAAAGTTAGATGATTAGCTGCAATATAATAGAGTTTAGTCAAATAACAATGTGTAAAGGAATTTCCATCACACAGCATATCACGCAGTTAACTTGCCAACAAACAGTAAGTGTTCATACCATGCACTATGTCGCACTGCGAAAGTAGGGATGTAATCCAATATTCGATTATTCGGTATTTGTTCGATTTGTTCAAATTCCGAATTAGATTTTGGGTTGTTCAATATTCGGATTTATTTGTTAATTTATGCGGCGATATATGTTGAATGTACAATAAACCATAGTTGCTGCAAACAATGGCTCCATGTTGTTTATTTCGCTTATTAGTAGTACATAACACCAACTTTAATTACAAACATACATCATTTGGCCGTCTGATAGAACAATGCATGGTCGATCGTCGAAGGTTCTACGTTATGCCGGTTATTGTAATTGTTAACTAGCGGACTTCTAGCAGTACCCTGAAGAATCAAATTTCGAACAAAATTCGAATAATGTAATTCAAATTCCGAATAATGAAAAAATTTGAATAACACATCCCTATGCGAAACAACAAAAAATGCTACCAGTACCAGTTCTTGCTAAAGTATACAATTGCATAACATAGACAAAAATAGCAATACATACAAACCTGCATCTTGCAAGATATCACTGAGGATGACATGTAGATCAGTAGGCAAATTCTCCGACTCCACGCAAAACCGACGAAAACTTACATATGCTTGGTGAAATAATCGATCTATAACAGTGGCAATGACAACAAACAACTCATTCTCATAAAATGTTATGCATAAAACATTCACCTCGTTTTTAGTCCTCATCTTGAGTACCATAACACTAACTATAAGTCTTTTATTACAATTAACAGCTTAGCAATTACTGCTCACAAATTTTTAATACCATGCAGCATTATCAGTAATGCAATGCATGTTAAATTTTACAAATAATGAAACAAAAATGTCAGATTTTGCAGAATGTCACAATCAATATCGTAATGTCACAACATCGTTCAAAGTCAGTAAAATAGAGCAAACAGCATGTTAATGACTTTTTCTGTTAATGTTGTTTTGTAGATATATCACTATCCGGTATTCTTTCACACAAGTCACACACAACTTATGAACAATAACTGCAACAAATGTAATGCATAAAATATAAACTCTTAACTGATACTTGCCATCAAGTCCACTTTCTGCGGCGAGTCTTCTAACTTCAGGACGTCTATAGAAATCGTTCAAAAGTTTTAACAAATCATCTGCACAGAAAAAATCATGCACATTAACTGATTCAAGTATACTGCATATACGTGCTGTCGATTTGAGACCCTGTGATTACTGCTTTTATTGCATGATTCACGACAGACTTGAAGGTTGCTCACTCAAGTATTTTCGGCTCAGCTCAAAAGTTCTTCGGCTCATTAGGTAGTTTAAGCCGCAAAATATGACTCACATCTCCAAATGTAACCAGTATTGTTCAGTCTATCAGTGAAGAATAACTGTATACTCTATAATCTGTGGCTTCCCAAAAATATGCCAAGTGCCTTGGCTGAACAGATGAAGCTGAAGATTTTTGTGTCATCCAGCAGCTTTAAATTTTTGCAAATATAACCTAACCTGCCTAACCTAACCTAACGTGTTTCGGTTATATTAGATACAAGAAGAAGACCTGGATTACGTACAGGTAAGATTTGGATTAAGATTAGAACGTGGCGGCGTATCCCAAAGCAAAGCGTAATGGAAGCTGCTCTGTAAGCAATGGGCGCAAAGCTGTTCTGCATGTATCTACTGAGGCTTGCATTAACATTACCTATACAGAAAACACAGTTTCATACAGTTTATACACCACCTTTCTTCAGTAATCCAGTAAGTTCTTCTCCAATATTTATTCCATCCGGATCAATATACGGCTTAATAGAAACAGGCTGTATCAGTGAGCTGATGTCCTTACTACTATGTTTCTCACTTTTTGTGCTCTTCGTAGATTTCAACCGACAGCTGAGCGAAAATATGGGATTACTCTGCTGTGCCGTCAATCTACTGAAATATACAGACGTTCTATACGGACAATAATTAAACCGGTATAATCTCTGGTAAACAGTCTTAAGTAGCTCAGAATTAGCACGCAGAATTTCTTTAGCCATGATTAATTATACTAATAACAAATACTACGAAGAAAAAAAAATAAACATCTGTAGAATATCTAAACCGCGCATAGCGAATTAGAGATGAATAGATATCAATTTCTTAATTTCGATTCGAAATCTGTTCATTTGTCAAAATTGTATAAGTAAAACATTAAAAAACATACACGAAATCAATACGCTATCGATTTTGTAAGTAAGTACATCTTGCGTTGTAAAACTTACTGTAACCATCGCCGATACCATACACATTTATGATACCCACATAAGCCACGGAAGGATGGCCAGGCTGAGTCACTTGACAAAATTATGTAGGCCTAAAATAAAAAAATAATGTGCAACTGCGCATAGGGTTTTTTCATGGGTCTTAAATTTTGTGTTTCGCGCTTTTTATTCACAGAAGAACTATTTTTTTAAACTTTCAAAAACTTTAAAAACTGTAAAAACTCGAAATTTAACATTTTCCCCAAAAAAATTCTTGTGTTTCTACCTGGCGATAATAATCCTAATTATGTAAGCAGTTAGACTCTATATTTTACGTACTTTTCAGCGTTACTGGTATGCATTGGCGGTTCTAGCCCTCAATGGGGGCACGGCCCCATGGCGAGCGCGGTAACGCGAGCCTATAACGGGGGTCTAGAGCGGAGCCCTCAGTGGAGTCCAGGGGCAGACCCTGGAGGCAGAACCTCTGATGGGGGGTGAGGGGCGAAGCCTCGCTGAAGCTGAAGCACTTTGGTTTTTGGACGTTCAGTTTAAGCTACGAATTTGCCAACTTTTCTAAAATATGGCAAAGCAAAAATCAAATATTTTTGTTATCTTTGCAAACAAGAAATTTGAGCTAATGCCGACGAGACGCGCGAAAGCCATAGCAGTTACTGGCCAACAACAGTAAAATAACGAGTTTTACGAGGATATACCGCTCTTTGATGCCCTCGTGCGCAGGTTTTCTTGAACCTAGAAAATCGAGACTTGGACCGTCAAAATCTACGTTTAATGCTGAAAATTTCATACCGGTACGCAGTTTGTCTATGTCTATCTCAATTGGTTTCGGCGCAATTCGCTCTTAAAACGTCGTAGCCCGAAATCGCCCAAAAAAATCCATAAAACCCCTATTTAGCGTTCAAGGTCATCCAAGGTCGATGGCAATTGATAGCCAGTGTACGACTTTCCATTAGTAGTTAATAGTAACCTTTTTCATAGGCCCTCTTACGCACCGTTATTGAAATACAGCGACTTATTGGCCAAAAAAATCGCAAATTTTTCCCACCCCCTTTTATTTAGCGTCCTCATTCGGAGTGACCCCTTTCGAATTTATAGAAAAGCTTTACGGTTCCTGAAACTAGAGTCTTCCAGGCAGCCGACGGTGAAGATTTGGTAATTCTAGCTTGCACTGTTTTTGACTGATACACCCGTGTGACAGACAGACGGACAGACGGACGGACAGACAGAACTGCGATGGCTAAGACGCGCTGAAAGCAGTAGCTGCTTTCGCGCGTAAAAATCATGGGTGGCCACAAAACTGGGAAACTAAAGCAAAACTGCGGGGGTGTGCCCTCCCTGGCCCGGGCTTAAAACCGCCACTGCTGGTACGTATTTGCATGCTGCGCGCGTGCCTAGGCCTATTTAGTCGAAACAGCTCGGCAGGCTACGCAATTACGAAATTAGAAATTTAGGCTACGTGTTTGTTAGAATAGATCTACGTGCATTGCAGTGACGGAAATTGACCGACCGGCGGCCGCTGAAATGCAGCGGCGTTCGTTGTCATGGCAACGAGCTGCAGCAGCTGGGTCGCACAGGCGTCTGTTATCAAGAGCTTGAAAGCTATACCCTACAAGTCCCTTAAATTAAAGCCAACAAGTAAAACTCTAGCTCAATACTGAGTACTGCCTGCCGGTATTATACAGACAAAACGCACAAAACCATTTGACCTTGACTTTTGAGTATGACCTTAAAATTTAAATTAATATGGTTTATAGAAATCACTTTCATTCTACTTAACAACAGAAAGGTTTTTGTGCCATTGGCACGATTCAATTGACACCCACCGCGAGGACAACAAAAATGACAAAGACTTTTGATTGAACGATTTTTCAGTAAACATATCATAAATTTCACAATCACATATGCATCATATTTCAGCTTCGTCCGCTCGACGCCACACCATCTCGCGTGCAAATCCTTGATTCGATGGCCCCCAAACAGAACTCCCACGCGCCGCCTACGCTTGGTCGCGTTAAAAATCGCCGAATATCGCGACCCGCGGTCGATCGGCAACATCTGCGCCATCAGTGGGACTGAATTACGGTCCAATAAAGAAAGGATCCTCGCCACAGTAGTCTAAATCAGGAGCGAACAGTGGACACTGGTGCATGGTCGCAGTCACTGCTGCCGCCGCGGTCATTGACACAGCACACGTCGTTGCATAGGCCTATACGCAGAATACTCCCGGCATTCATTGCGCTTTAATAATCCAGCTTTCATATACACAGTCACAGCAACAGATCACACGAACCCAGAACAGACTGAATAAGTTACAGAAATATTCGTGCATTACTTTTTGGACAACCATGTATAAAGGCACATATAGGCTACAGAGCTGCAATGTAACTAAACCGAACTAAACTAACACGGTTTAGTTTTTGACGAACTAACCAGCGGGCCCGCAGAGAAAGCCCATTGGTCATTGGTTGACGCGTATACGTACGCCTAGTTAGTACTTACGTATTCATCGTCGCCGTCAAACAGTGCCTACTGTAATGCATTACTGCTTGCCTATTGGTCTGTTCGTCAAAAATTAAACCATGTCAGTTGAACTTAATTCAGTTTAGTCACTTCGGTCGCTCTGTACGCGCTTCAATATTTGCGAGCTCAACGATGTCACATGGCATAGCATCAAAACAGATTTTGTCCTAAGTTAAGCAGCTTGCTAAAAAGCGATGTGGTGATGTGATGCGCATATGGCTCTGAAACAGTTCTGCAGGCACACCGTAAACTAATATGGTAGGCGTTACAGTTAGGCCCCTATAGACGGCTCGTATTCCACTTGCTTCGATGTGTCGTATGGATCTGTTGTACAACATACTGTACAACATGTTGTACGACAAATCCATACGACAGATCGAAAGGCTATAGCAGACAGTGGTTTCTATCCCTATGCCTGGTAGCCGCAGCTTGCGCCCAGTGAAAAATAAAGGGGGTTTTGATAAAATTGTAGATCAAAACCCCCACCTATTTTTTACTTTTCCCTATTTTTCAATCTGCACCTTTAACAAAACTTTTTCCTAGAAAGAAAACAGCCCAAAATGGAGGAGACAACTTGAGTCAGAAATTGGGGGAACTTCAGCCCAAAAATGGGGGTAGTGCGCCCGATTTCAATTCCAGATTTGGATGGATAAAAGCCACTGACAGCAGAGCAAACCCACGACAAGTTGTACTGCACGAGTCCATAATGACGCAAATCGAAAAACAGCAAGATCGTCATGCCCTGATCAAGACATAAGTACTGTCCGAGGGTAGCCACGGTATCGATGCACGCACAAAAACCAATGCGACCTTGACCTTTGATCTATGACCTTGATATGCAATACGAGTGAACAGATGAGCTGAAAATAATAGGCTACCGTCGCCACTACCACGGACATTAACAAATACGCAGTATATCAACAGTGGCGTCGTGGCGAGGGGGTGGAAGGGACAATAATATTTCCCCTTAAATTTTAGGTTGTCAGAAAATTGTCGGAAAATCTTCTTCTCGTCGGAAATTTTCCATCCAAAAATGTATAATTTAGGCTGAAAAATATTATTTGGGGGAAATTTAGAAGCAAAATTAAGATTATGAGCACTTGTGATTTCATCTGTCAGAAAATTGCAATTTCCTGCCCCGCTAATTACTTTTTTTAACCCACGACGCCTCGAATATCGTCATCGATCGCTACCGCGGACAGTACCGTAACAAATCCACAGTGTGTCAAGATGTTGTACAGTGCAAAAGCAGTTTATTACAGTAAGACTTGTCGTCCGACAAATCGACAACAAGTCGGCGAAGTGGATCTCGGGCGGGGGGGGCGCTAGGCGAGTAACGGCTGTGCTCTGACGGCTGGTGGTGCGCGGCTGGTGCTGTGGTCGCTGACTGACACGGTTCGTCGTTCGGCTGCTCGCGGTCTAGCTGCTGCACCCCCCGCTGACGCACCTGCGCCTGCTGCATGAGCTGCTCTCGGCTCCTCGCTCGACATTGCACGCGACCGCATCAGATCAGCTCTCGAACTTTTACCTGCACCACAGCACACCTGTGACCGAGAGTAGAACTATAAATAGAGGACTTATGTCTTATGGGGTTGGGTCCTAGGGGATTTTCTCTTACACCAACGCTAGAGGAAGGAGGCTTTCGTCCTAGAAAGTTTATGTCCTTGGGGTTATGTCTGGACACCCTGTGACCATAGGCGGATTTACGGGGGATGCGAGGGGCCCAAACACCCACATTCCACAAAATGTCAAAAGTTGCCTTTTGCTTTGCCTTGCATTTGCATACGCATTTGCAGAGAATGCGTAGACTAAATCCTTTGTTCGCGCAAAAGTAACCACCATACTCAGTATGGCATTATCATTAGGAGCAACGCTCTACCTCTGTGTATATGTTTGACCGTTTGACGTGACAATGTGCTTTTCGTCTACCGTACAACTGGTACAGTAGTTTATAGTTCTCGCAGGTGAAAGCCCTGTTGCTGCTGCCACCTCGGTTGTAACTTAATTTACCTGTCGTCGTCGCTGTGTGCAGAATCTTGTCAATTTCTTCCGCATCATCATCGTTATCATCGAGATCAGCGTCGGCTGCAGTTTCAGTGGCTGCATGCAACTCATCTTCCAACAATCCCAGCTGCGTTTGCATACACGCAACAGCGGCATTAATTTTCGCCGATAATAGAAGCAAATTGGTTAATACAAAGCCCAAATTAATTTGTGACAGCACTTTGTGATCGGTCTAGATCAGCGCTGCGTTTGTTTATTCATTTATTTTAATATGTAATAAACACGACAAACGCGCGAGGACAACAACATAGAAAAACAGTGAAAGAAAAACTACAAACATTACTAAGAGAAACAAAATAAATACAGAAAATACATGACAAACAGACTACAAATAAACAAACTAATAACGGTATGGGTCTATTTGGTGCCGTGCGGGAGTATAGATGAAAGAGGGGAGCAAATAACCGCGAACAGAGGTGTGTTTATTGGAAAGAATGACTGAAAGAGAACAAGTAAAACCCACGCTCAAAGCTAAGTACTGCCCGCGGATATCATGCAGACAAAAACACAGAAAACCCGCGTGACCTTGGCATTAATTTTGATTTATAACTGATATTCAATAGGGTTAGTCGTTGTTGAGATGTCATGTTCATGCAAAAGCGAGTCATGAGTTGTAGTGTTGGCAGAGAAACAGAAAAAAAAACTTAGCGACAATGCTGAAAACAATGCTGCCCTCATTTCCGCGCACAATAATCAATGTGGGTGGCGAAAGTTGGCAGGCCTAGTTTACGAGTTGCTACTGATACGTCCTGAGTTCGCAACACAGTATTATATCCCGTTTACACGATCGAGCAAACATCGGGCAAACGTCGAGCAATACACTAGCTATAATTGCTCGACGTCTGCTCGATGTCTGCTCGATGTTTGCTAGCATTCATCCAACTAGCTCGACGAGCTATGGTAATTAGCATGCTAATTAGGAGGGCGGGCGGGTTGTAATTGGAAGGCTTATATAACACGTGATCAGCTGTGGCCTACATTTGAGACAGGCGGCGGGGTTCCATCAGGCATGCTTGCTGTTTGCTCGACGTTTGCTCGATCGTGTAAACGGGGTATTAGTGTGAAGTGTGCACTTTACAACGTGTGTTTGTGGGCCCATTAAGGCCTATTGGGAAATTGGACACAACAACGCGATTACGCGATTACACAATTACGCGAGCTGAAAAGACGACAGCAGCTCCACCAAATAAATATCTATGACAACAGACGAAAATCTCGAACAGAAACGGAGACGGTCGAGGAGTTTGCAAATATATACCGTTAGATATTTCTACACGTAAGTAACGATACGATCTTCACCTTCTGTAGTTGTTTTGCCATCTTCTGCACGGCTGTTGTGAGTTCTGGAGCTTTAATCAGCTCGTTCATGTCTGCCATTACCTCAGCGCTGGCCTCCACCTCCCCGGACTGACGTAACATCGCTGCAATCACCATTCCGTGCAATTTATTACGGACCGATACATTCTCTTCTTCAAACGAAACTGCATCCTTATTCCCCATCGACGCCTTTTAGCACACCCCAAATAGCTTAGTGTCTCAACACAATGTTGGCAGGCACTTTGGCTAATGGCCTGCTCAAAGCAGATCACTGCGCAGAAGCAGGTTAATTTGTTACATGGGAGCCTATAGTGCGCTTTAGGACCTAAGTTACGATCTGGCATATAGCCCAAGTCGGCCGGTTCCATTAACAGCCAGTCTGCAAACATTCCTGTCAAGCCTACATTGTAGCAAAATCTGCTGTTCCTTACGCGAAATTCACCCTTTTACCACAGCACACTAGGCCTACAAAACAATTTTAAAGGAATGTGAACGTAGTCTGACCGCTACTTTAGCTTGGAATCCAATTTATGAAAAACGCAAGGCTACACTGTAAGCCTACACAATAGAGCACTGAACAGTGCATACATCGTTGTTGTTGTAAATTGATTTCGACGGAGTCGAGACGAAACTTGACGGTCTGAAGGCGGCGTGACATTTTGCGTGATCTGGCAATAGCGGCCGCGATGTTGCGACATCCCTGAGTCTCTCCGTTCTTCGCCGCTTGTTTTATCACTTGAGTTGCCTTTTCTTCCTCCCTCTGCAATGCTACAGCAGCAGACCGTACCGCATTTAAACCATGATGCGATGCACCGCGCACTTGCATGGCGTAGGCTTGCTTTATGTTACGATAACCGTCTATATACATAGGCCTATATATTTGTAGTTCTCCACTGTAGACACCCGAAATTTTTGAGCATATCAATTTTTACGCGCAACAGCAGCTACTGCTGTAGCGCGTCTTAGCCATCGCAATTCTGTCTGTCCGTCCGTCTGTCACACGAGTGGATCAGACCAAAACGGTGCAAGCTAGGATCACCAATTCTTTACCATCGGGTGCCTGAAAGACTCTAGTTTTAGGATCAATAAAGCTTTTCCATAAATTCGACAAGGGTCACCCCGATCGAAAGCGCTAAGTGAGAGGGGGTAGGGAAAATCTGCGATATCTAGCCGATATGGCGTTGCAAGAGCGAGATGGCGGCGCATTCTGATGAGTACAAGTAAAACACTATACATATTTAGCCGTAGGTCGTCTGGCGCCATCTGGCGACTGATTTTGTTTTACATGGTTTTTTGTGAAACTGTAGCCAAAAGCCATACGGATGAGATCTACGGATGAAGTCTACGAATCACTAGCGTACGACGGTGCACCGTTGTTGCGCGTTTCCCTTTGCGTTAACAAGGCTTTTCTTGTATAAGTTTGCGATATGTTTTCATTTCGAAAGCAGGAGTGTCAAATAGGTCGACTGGTCTTACTTTCCTGCGTGACTTGGAACTTCTGGGGACAGTGTCTAACTAAGTGCAACAGTTTACCGGCCAACTTTTAAAGTTTTTTTTGGTATTTTACGCATTTTGCACATCGTGCACGTTTTTCTGCATATTTTCTGCAACGTATTTTGGCAGTATTTACCATAAGAATAATAATAAATAAATAATAATATCTTATAGGGCTCACTCTGTATCTGCCTTTCTACTTGACGCTTCTCTTTGCGGACAGTCACCAGACATTCCGCTACCTATATACACATACATAGAACAACCGACATTGTGTAAGCGATCGATATAATACTGCTTGCCGATTCCATTGAACGTCGGAGACCCGCTCAGCAACAGGCAGGACGTTTTATGTTCATTATCGCTTCCAGTATTTGCTCTCATCCTTATCACACATGCAGGCAGCGCTGTTTTTGGCTTATGTTCCACGCGACTTTGTACAGTTTTGTCACAACACAGATATCGCAACTGAAGAGCATCTGAAGAGCATTTGATTTTAATTTTATTATTCAGTACTGGTTGTTCATATTTGCTCTGTCTTATTATACCGTGCTACTGTTTGTTATATGGGCAGTTGTAAGTGCCGTTGCGGCCTTTCTGACCCTTGGAACACATGTTTTATTGTTCTGTTCTGTATTTTCTGACATTGTCCTGTTTTGTGTTTCCAAAATAAACTGATGATGATGACTGTGGCGTAACTAGTATTAAACAATAATTACAGCAATGTTGTTTCCAGCAAGTTCCAAAACCACGTAATCAAAGATTGAGTGCGGATATGAGTTTTCTGTCTGCTGGTATCGTCATCGGGCCTATTGAATGGCGATTTGTTTCAGTCAGTTTTCAGAAGACTTCTGTCACTTCGAAAGAAATCGCGGAAAAATTAATCATCCTTAGGCTACGGCAGATAGACAGTTTGCGCTATTTAGGTATTGAATGATACACGCATTCACAGTTGCATTCTCTTAATAATTAATCTGTTTTAGCCGACCGTACTTAAGTAACGGTCGAGCCAACAGTCGAGCTATTGGTAGGCCTACGGTTGTCGCCCATCCGTCCGTCCGTCCGTCTGTCGTCGTCTGTCACAGATGTGTTGTAGCTAAACGGTGCGAGATAGGGCTTAGGCTGCTATTGGTCACTAATAGAAAGTCGCATATAGGCTTTCAAATGACATGCAAATCGTTGACTTTAGATGACCTTGAAGGGTCATAACGCACTATGGTATGCCAATCGTGCGGTATTGTAACTAAACGGTAAGTCGTAGGAGGTCGGCGATAATATCACAAAAACTGGAAACTTTTTATAGGCTGTCAATAGGCTGCTATTGGTCACTAATAGAAAGTCGCATATAGGCTTTCAAATGACATGCAAATCGTTGACTTTAGATGACCTTGAAGGGTCATAACGCACTATGGTATGCCAATCGTTCGGTATTGTAACTAAACGGTAAGTCGTAGGAGGTCGGCGATAATATCACAAAAACTGGAAACTTTTTATAGGCTGTCAATAGTAACCATGTGTCCATCTGCAGCGGTTTGGCTGCAGTTTTTAATCGAAAGTTTTAAGCAATAGGCCTAAGTGGCGGTATCTCCGAAACGGCGAGAAACATGGCCAAGGTTACTATTAATCATTAATAGAAACTGCCATACGCCGTTTGAAATTTAATGAAAATCATCGACCTTGGATGTCCTTGAAGATCACTGACAACCAGTACGGTCGACTATCCTAGCAACAGCTGGACTTTTTTGTTGATTTTTGTACGACATTATTCAAACCTTCTTGTAACGCTAAACTAAACAGTGTGAGATCATAATGCTGCTAAATTTTTGGCCCACTATCTTCCGGTTCAGAAGACATCACTGGACGTGGCCGAATCGCAGTCGTCAATCAGTTTTTGCACTCCATGGACCCTCGGTATGGAAGAACAATCTGCCTGCATGCGTGTCACGGAATACGCCAACATAAAAACTCACTCGTGCGAATAATGATGAACATTATTCGGCATCACGATGGTGCAGTTTATCAGCGTTCTCATTAAATGACTGACAGATTTACATACTTTCTACTACGAACTAACTGCTATCGCGATAATGTTTTACTGTCTGCAAATTGCAGCGGTGCAATTATTATCACCCAGCATTACTTTTATCATCATTTTTTTTGTTTTATTCAGGATTAAAATTTAGATGAAAACAGAACTTATGTTTCGAGAAGACAGATTTCTGAAATAAAACAAAATAAAGTTCTATAGCCTTGACTTGATGCCCCAATGTTTGCTGCAGCTGAAAATGCTTAAGGTTTTAAACAAATTGTGATTAACTTGGACTAACTGACTAACTAATTGCATATAGTGACATTAGACTAAAATGTCAAACCACGAGACTTCTGGTTTTCGTGCAAAAATGCCTTTCTCGCTCCTCGGCGGGTAGTGTATAAAAGGTATAGGCGAAAGATGTTTAGAAAAAATGTGCGCAAAAATATTCCCAAATTTTTGGACAGATTATAAATATAATTATGGAGACTGGGTGACCGGGTATAAACTCTTTCTAAAATGAAAAAAAACGATAAACGGCGGAGTTAAATATTTGTATCATCAATGTTCTCAATTGTAGACAAATCATTTAGCGAGTTAGTAAGTAAGCCTAGTAAGTAAGTAAGTAAGAAAAGTATAAATTTATATGTAGCTCATAGTCCAAGAATCTCTAATGTGCATAATATCTTTTGTCATCAATATTTCGCAAATTATATATAAAAAAACTGCAAGCAATTCATTTAGTGTTGTATAAGCGCTGATGTAAAACGGCAAAAATCAAAAAGTATAAGCCCGAACTAATGTATTAGCTTAGACATTAATCTGTTCTCAGTAGCCAGATATAAATGTCTAAGCTAATGCATAATGTTCGTGCTTATACTTTTTGATTTGTATAGATCTGTGCAGCATTTCGTTGCAAGCCGATATGCATAGCACGACGCAGGCGGACACTGAATTATTCTCTATTGATACGAGTTTGCAGCGTTTATTTTCACGTTTAAAACACACTGTCATCACGCTAACAGACGCAAAATAATTCAGCGATCGTTGTTTTGCCAATAACTGCACTGATACCGATATACTGACCACTTTCTTCGGATCTTTCTTCTTGGATTTGCCGAACAGACCCATGTTGACACGACGTACAGCGCGCAGCTGACGCCTTTAACAGGTCTCGCCTTATTTTTTATTGCGCTGTAGGCTGGCTTATATACAATACCTATCCATAACCTCGCCACGCCTGAGCCAGGCCAGAGCCATGTATCACAAACGCGGTAGCGACTGCTGACGACAGGCCTCGCTGACGCAGACATATAGACATGACAATAGCTAGGCCTATGGTTCAAGCAGTGGTTTTAAGCGGAGTTTCCGATTTTAACCAGCAGTCTATTTGACAGTCATTAACTCAAACTTTGGTTATATCATTGAACGATTGCGTTAGAATGTGATCAGCTTTCTCGCGACAACACAATTATAGAGTCCAAGATTAAGCTGGCGGTTAAATTCTGTTATTAAATATTTTATAATAATCAGTTACATATAGATAATTCTACGCGTATTAATCAGTAGACTGCCATACTAAGATTTTAACCTCTCCGTGTAAAATTTATGTTTAATATGTACGTCCTAACAATTGAGGCACAACGAAAACTGGAATATTATTTTAATCAACATTACCGTACTTAACCAACGAATATCTAAAACGTATTAATTAATAGTCACTAGAAACAACAGCCAAGTTATAATAAAGACCGATGTGTACATAAGTGGCATTTGGGTCCTTTAACAAATCAAAAATTATGCCAACCGGTATCCCAGAAATGACCTACACGTCATCATCGTGCTTTGTGATCATCATCTCAATAACAACAAAAATACTGAAGCAGAAATTTTACAGCGTTATACTTTCAACACTTTTTGTGTTTCAAAATATTTTGTGTTTTTTGTTCGATTATGCTGAGTTTGTACATTTCGTCCCCGGTCTTCCGCCCCCGCATGCAAAATCTCAACATTAAGACAACAAAATCTGGCTGACTTGCGTTATATGCTGACTTTATGCAAAAATAACCTGTAAAATTTTTGAGCACGGACGAAAAAAATCTGAACAAAATCTGCAAACTAAACTCATAAACATTATATACAATTTTGTTGATAATATACCTCTAAAAATCGGCCTCAAAATTCCTAGGAGTTATAAAGATAACGACGAAATATCGTTGGCAAAAATTATGGTAACTCAGTGCATGTCTGCCGCGACCAAATTGTGACGAACACGAAAATGCAAAAATGAGAAAAATATCCATACGTGACAAATTTCTGACGACTGTCAATAAAGCTGCATACTAAAATTCCTGAGTGGCCTCTAGATAAATAATACTGTTAATGACTGATTATAATGCGGGCTTAACGTACCGTGTTCAACCAGCATAAGAAAAAAGTAACTTCCGAGGTTCTTAGCGCTTGTGGGTCGGGTCGGATCCGGGTCCAAAAAAGTGACCCGTGTCCATCTCTGTCTTAGCCAATTCGAACGCAATGGAGTACAGAACACAAGTTAAAAATAGCTGATGTTTGGTCGTTTTGTTTGTCAGTTTGTCAGAAACTTGATGCCTGTAAAATGTCAGCAACGCTCGTAACACATTTCTTAACATTCTATGACCTCCCTTCATAATCCTATACTGTGTCGGGCGGGACGTTAACCCTAGTCACTCACTCACTCACTCCCTTCACAGTGTCTGTCAAGTGCTTTGCTAAACAAGAAAGCCTAGCTAACGCAAAGGGAACGCGCGACAGCAGTGCATGTACGAAGACCCACTGCCCACTGGGGTGTTCACGCTAAGTTAAAATACATATATCAAAATCTCCATCTGCATTGCATAACAATTTAGTTGCGTGGCGACACCTTGCGAACGCTATAGAGTTGTGTCGCAGCCCGAAATCGCAAAAATCCATAAAAACCCCTATTTTGGCGTTCAAGGTCATCCAAGGTCATTGCTCTGGGTGGCAATCGAAAGCCCGTTTATGACTTCCTACTAGTGATTAATAGTAACCTAGGCCCAATCTCGCATCGTTTCTGAGATACAGCGACTTATTGGTTCGAAATCGTAAAATTTTCCCACCCACCCCCTCTCATTTTGCGCCCTAGTTCGGGGTGACCGCCTTCAAATTTACGGAAAAGTTTTACTGATCCTGAAACTAGAGTCTTCCGGGCAGCCGACGGTGAAAATGTGGTAATTCTAGCTTGCGCCGTTTATGACTGATCCACCCGTGTGACAAACAGACGGACGGACAGAATTGCGATGGCTAATACGCGCCATAGCAGTACCTGCTGTCGCGCGTAAAAATAGAAGAGCTGAAATTTCAACCCCCCGAATTCCACTTCAAATTTAGTCAAAACCCTGACTGTCGTCAGTGTGACTGGATGGGACAAATGCGGCTGATCAATTTACATCTAAGACACGGGTGTTAGTGAAACTAGAGAGGCGGGGCATTCGCTGAGTGTCGACAGCAGCGCAGGTCGGCGAAAGCCTGTCGGAACTTGTCCGAGATGAGCGCGTACAGCAGCGGGTTGAGAGCGCTGTTGATGTAGAAGACCAGGGTCGTGATGGGTGGAATATACATTTCCTCGTAGGAATAACTCCTGGCCGAGCGCCACTCGTGCCACTGAACACGTGTGTGGTGCGGCAACATGCAGAGAGCAAACGAGATGACGATAGCCGCCAGCAGACGGACGACCTTGCGCCGCGACGTCAGCGGATTGTGGTCGGTCGTGTTGTTGAAGAAGTGCGTCGATCTGCGCTGATGGAGTCCTGCCAGCGACGTACTGCTGGCCGTATTCCGCCTGAGCGTCAGTGCGTTGACGAGCGTCAGCTGGTTCGCTCCACCAGCTGTCGCTGCAGCTGCAGTGCTGATGTTGTTCAACGCGTGCATCGACGAACGTTTGTTGCTGTCTCCGCCGGCGCTCTGCAGAGACAACCTGGTGGCACTGCCGCCGGTCGGCGAGTTCGGGTAGGAAATGCTCAGACGGATAGCGGACGTGCTGCGCGATGTGGGGGAGTGCTGCAGGTACCGAGTGTTGCTCACTCGACCCCGCTGCTGCTGCTGCTGCTGCTGCTGTGAATTATCGTTCTGAAGGAAATGAATATTGATGAGCGGCAGCGACTGGATGGTGCTGGAGCGCCACAGCGTGATGGAGATACGGACGTAGACGAACGTCATGAAGACGAGCGGCGCCACGTAGAGCACGAAAAAGTTAATCATGGCGTATTCGAGTATTGAAAAGGACGTTCGCACTGTTATACCTTGGTTTCTACGCATCGATCCGTGCATGATGCGATGAGCTACATCGAAGATACGACGTCATATCGAGTCAACCTTCTCGAGCTGATGGAAAGAACTGATCCAGCGACAGAGCAATAAAAGTTGATCATGGCGTAAATTCGCGTGTTGAGCGGCAAAGTGTTGAAGCAGAAGACGGCATCGGGCCCGGTACTGACGATGTCGTAGGCAACGAGCCACGGCAGTGAATAGACGGCACTCAGTAACCAGGCGCTGCCGATCACGACCCCGTGGACTGCGCGCGTCGCGCCGAAACGACGGTTCAGCATCGGGTGCCGGATGGCGATGTAGCGCTCAAGCGAGATGAGCGTCAGTATCAGAACGGAGCAGCTGTACGCGAAGTTCTGCACGAAGTAGAACAGCTTGCACGTCACCTGCAATCGCACAGCACACCCACCGCGTTCATACGCCATTGCACTTAGCTATCCAGTGCACTATGCCGGAGGATCATTTAAAGTACTGAATTGCTGAAAGAAGTACTGAGATGTTGTCACGCCGTGACATAAGACTAGGCTGGCCTCTGTTTCCTGGCTGTTGGTTGCAGCAGCTAGCAGCGACGGCGTGCCCGCTGATCCCGCCGCCATTGCTGTTTTGACTCAATCGGCCGGTTTGGGGCTATTCAGTTTAGACGTTTTCGCTGTCGTTCAGGTGACTGAACTGCGTAATATGACTCTTATTATGACTCACTTACGACTCTTCGAGTATATCGTTAGCTTACATTGCTTATGTGTGTTAAACTTTGTATGCATTTATTGTGTTGCATTTACTGTGCTGTACATCGTGTGGCATTCGCAGCAGCAGCAGCAGCAGCAGCTGCTGCTCGTATTCGTCATTGACGGTCCTCCGTTTGGAAAGAACTGGGATCTGTTTCTGACGTCTACGTGCGACTGTTCTGCCAGTGATGAGTCGCCGGCTTGAAAAGAGCTGAGTCTTGTTGCTGGTAGCTTTGGCTGTCTTCCCGTTTCTCTTCCAAAATTTCACAGCGGTAGGTGTTCTGAGCTATCTAGTTGCGAATTCTCCGTCTGAAAAAGACTGGAATTCGTTTCTATTGGCTTTGAACAGCTACTCTGTCAATAATGTATTTTTCAGCTTAAGGCTCTCGATTTATTAAAAACTTCCGGTACCTATAAATTTGGCATTAACTTCCCTTTCTAAATTCACCTATTTCTCCGGTCACCTCGTAAGGTTTTAGGCTTACCCGCACCGCAGCGCAGCCGTAAGCTTCCCGTATAAGCTACTGTATTAGTATACTGTTACTGATGTTCATGAATGTAC
>Ga0209367_1002616_pt1 | contig 23927 bp, 15 predicted proteins | sample WorMetLIZISLAND2_FD_187412 | JGI IMG/M metagenome (GOLD analysis project Ga0209367, IMG submission 187412) | Marine gutless worms symbiont microbial communities from Max Planck institute for Marine Microbiology, Germany - Olavius geniculatus... ... | reverse complement strand
CGTTCCACGTGGAGTCGACATTCCATTCACTAATTATCGACAACGACTTGACTTGACCTTCAAAGCAGCTGTACAGACCGTTAATGCTCACCTAAACCAAAATCACACTTTTCCCAAATTTTTATTTCCCCCATTTTCATGTCTCGTATTTTCATGTCTCGCTTTTTCCTTACCTGTATTTTCATGCCACGCAGTATGGTGCCGCATTTTCATGTCTCGTATTTTCACGACTTGCATTTTTGATGGTGCCGAAATTTCATTTCTCGCATTTTCAGTCGCCCCCCCAGAATTCCTGGTCAACTCGTGCGGTACCCATCCCCGATTGTTCTTCCCTCGCGATCGACGTTTTCGGATTTTCGATTTACTTATATACGGCCAGTTTTGCACGAAATAATCAATAGCTAACGATAAATTTTGTGACGGCGGCGTGGAGATCAAACAGCTAGTGCGAATACAGTTATACAGCGCACGATCATTTCGAAGAAATCTCTAGTGCGCTAAATGCGTTATCAGTACATCTGAAACAAAAAAGATTTAAGGAAACGTTTAAAAGAGTCCAGATTAAGTGTGTACTGTTCCATGTTGATGGACCAGCGAAAGAGAATGTCTTTTTGCCAGCTGTTGTAAGTCTATAACGAGGAACGGCAAGTTGTCCACAGACAACGAGGAACGGCAAGTTGTCCACAGACAGCAGAACGCAGATAACGACGGCCAGGCAACGACGAGACCGGCAAGCACATTTTCGACAGATATGGTGGCCCCATTTCATGCAGACACTTGTAGACAGACAAGCATAGCTTGAACGTGACACGCTTTGGTAGGCCTACATCCAACAAGTGCAGGATTTCATGTCGGACGTGCGACAGACCGTGGTCAAACTTCCGTGTGTTTGTAATGAATGACACGCGCTGCCGAGTTCATTACGCGCTGCAGCTTGTCAGTCACCAGTCACCACCTTCGGTGCGCCAGCCAACAGACCATTGCAATAGTGACTAGTGACAAATGCGTGGACTAGAGTCGCCACAGATTCATCGTCAAGTGACCGTCGAACTCGGCGCAGCTGACGCAACTGGAAGAAGCACTTAGAGCTGACGGCAGTAACGTGCTTATCCAGACTCAGATCCGGCGTGACGATCGACAACTCCAAGAACTCGCACAGCATCAGCGACGTCGACCACGTCGTTTCCCAGTGTCAGTCGCCGTGCACTCTCTGGCAGTCGGTCGAGGTTGCTCCCAGTGCCCGTCCACAACCACTCCGTTTTCTCCATGTTGAGTTTGAGGCGGTTGGCGGACATCCAACGGCTGATTGCTGTCACACAGCGCCCAAGAGCCTATGTGACTGAATTCAAACAAAATGAAAACGAAACTAACCGGCTAAATTCCGTCCGTGTGTTGGGCAATTCCAGACCCGCTGGCTACAGCCTAGGCTATGCCAATAGGCTGTACAGTACGTGCCCGTGCAGGTGCCCGTAGGCCTAATGTAAACAACCGCTAAATCGGTTATCGCAATGTTCTACGAACACTTTTTACTATTTTGTTGTTGTCATCAACATTGATTGATATATTACACGGCTGGTGAAACTATGACTCGTTTCGGCGATAATTGTCATTTGTAGATTTCGAAAGATTTCTCAAGCTCGTTCTACGGTGAATGAATGTACACGGAAGCTGCTGCCGTATACGGTCATGCTTGCATATTCATACGAGCACCTGCGTTTCCGGCGAATGCCGACGTCGTCCGGAAAAAGCCGACGATTTCCATATATGGCGTTGCCGGAAATAAACCTACCAATCAGAAACGACGTAAACGTCGGCTCGTTCAATAAAAACAAACGATGAATGAGTGGCCTAGTCAGTCGGTAGTAAACTGCGACGGCGTAGTAGTGGTTAGTATGCTCGTGTTCATGTGATTCGAAATCGGCGTTTGAAGCGTTTTGCGACTCTCTGGATATACTTTGACGATTGGATCCGTTCAGTAATGCCCCGTGTCGTGCCGGATCAACGCGAGAAATTCGACAATGACGAACTGTTTCGTAAGATGAGCCGCGAATCCGAGGTCAGTGCGTGGGTGTGTCATGCATTATTGATCACATTAATCGATAATCGATATGCCACTGCACTGCTGCAGCAGGTCTGCCTCGTTGAAATGGATTGACCGGCGTTCAAAGTAGACGTCTGTCTGTAACAATCTGAGATCACATATAAATTTGATAATGATCTCATATAAATTTTCATTGTGATTTAAACAGTTGGCCTACCGATCGAGGCCTACCGATATATTGTTGATTGATATTTCATTGCCAACAGAATTGATGAATTTAATGAAAGGCCTACGCACGACAGAAGGCTTAATTTTCTAGCAGTATTTTGTATTTGCGCGTCTCATGTTTAGGTTGTCTACGATGCCTATTTGGATGACGAGGCTTAGTTGACCTGGGAGCAGTTCATGTCGATTTTTGTTTTTAGCAGGCATCCACGCATAGCCGCAGGAATGGTGGGAAATTGCATTTTTTGTACCCCGCCAGTCACTTAATTAACGACTCAGACGGGATGACATTAGCCAATAATTTGATATGTCAGAAGAATGGCTTCGAAGACTTAATATTTCTTGCTAGTATACATACGAAGTTACGATTAAACTAAAGCCATTTCGAACAGTCACAGTAAGATAGGCTGAAGGCAAGAAGTTCATTGCTCGCCTGCAGTGCTGCATCAAGGGCGCAGGCGCGTTTTGCTTTGATGTCCGTCCGTCCGTGAGTGCGTACGTCCGTCTGTCCGTGTGTCACTTATAGTGATATTTAACAATCTCTGTGGAGGGAATTTTGCCAAACTTTGGTTTATGATGTAGGCCTAGCTGAGATCAGTGATGAACTATTCAAGCGGTTTGGCTGAGGAGTGAGTCAAAGTCAAGGTCAAGGTTACTAAAAGGTTAGATGTACACCTTGGTCCATAAAAACGTGTCACTGTTATTTTTGGAATATCTCCGTAAAAAATTAGCCAATTTTAACAATTTTTGGCGAGCATGGGACGTTTAAAAAACTTGACGCACATGATTTCAGCTTTGGCCACCTCACTTTACTACTGTTGCTACATTACCTTGTGAAATGCAGAAGTCGTAGTTTGGCCATTTACAGCAATGAATTCATACTGGATAGCCCACGCATCGGCTCAGAAATGATTAACTGAATAGCAACAAACATGATTGGCAACTATTGCATCTTTAAAAGTCACATGTGTCACATCATATTTTCTTTATTACAGCATGTGCTCAAAATGTGCTCCTCCAGCACGTTTGCAAGCTGCAAACGTTGACACCACTCGCCAACAGCAGGTTCAATAACCTGCATTTTACAGTATTAAAGTGAGATGGCTAAAACTAGAATTATTTGTGTCGAGTTTTTTCTTGATGTCGCACGCCAAAAATTATTAAAATCGGCAATGTTTCATGGAGCTATTCAAAAAATAAAAGTGGCACGTTTTTTGGACCACGCTGTAGGCCTACGAATACTTGACACGTCATTACTCCTCGACGGCTTGACAACGGTGTGGCTTGACGGACTATGACATTGACAGTAGCCTATAACGCTGATCATTCTGTACAAACTTAGGTTGGATAAACTGGTTAAGTTGTCATGGTTGCGGGTCGAAATCAAGGTCGCAGCAAGGACAAATATTTGAGCGAGTTATTGCGTCAGAGTATCGTTTCGTTCTGTTGTCATATTTCAGTGCACTTGCAGTTGCCCTAAGATTAAAATTATGCAAAATTGTAAAAAATATAACCTTTTCATGCAAACATTTCTGGCTTCGGCGCTAGCAGACACTTCTGCGTCACTTTTGGGAGTTTTATAGGCCTAGGCCTACTTGAATTGAATTAGTTACGATTTAGTTACTCTGTTGAACTTCTATGCCACAAAATGACTATATGCGATTTTCTACACAGTATACTATTTGCCGAAATGAACTTGCAATGAGTAATAATTTCAGTTTGTTGAATCATAGAACAACCTATTCTCGGAGCGTTTGTTTCTGGGCACAGGATATTTGACCGGCAGTCGATCAAATATTCTATAGGCTATATGACCGGCCAAATTTTGTCACCGGTTAAAGGCGCCCAGTCATGACCGGTTGACCAGTCATGACCGGTCCAGTATCCGGCCCTGTGATATTTGACCGGTCACCGCCTTGAACAACCTTAGGTACAAGCAATGGTGCTCATATGTACCGACTGAGACCGTGTTTTTGAGGCGGTACGACGTCGTACCGTCGCAGGGACGGCGGCAGCCGAGCAACTGACGATCTCAGCCGTAGCAAGCAAGGTATCACGGATCCGCCAGTCAACCAACTAGCACGTCAAGCCTAGCAAGCAGCCTGGCTGTCACGGTGCAGTCGGCAAGTTTTTTTTTGCTTGCCTGTCGAAGTCTCGAGTTTGCCACCCACATTGTACGCTAATATTTGGCGTTAAATCTTTTAAAAACCCTAACCCTAATCTTAAGCCCTGAACACTGCCATAGTGTGCACGCTAATTACAGTTAGTAGCTAGTACAATGTCATTCGATAGGGGCGACTGCGATTTTTCGTTTTGACCGGTCAGATAGCCTGTAGGCTGTTTGAGCAGCTGCCGGTCAAATAGTCACCGCGTTGCTTTTTGAGAAATTTGACGAGCAAAACCTGCGAATAGCTGCAAAGGCATACACGTAACTAGACCTAGGTTTACCGGTAACTGTACAACTTATAATTACATTAATTAGCATTTTTGCTGCAAGCTATAGATTTAAATTTATGCAGCATTTTTGCCATATTTTCAAACACTTACTATAAAAAAACCTTTTTTGAAATCTATACCCTAAGAGAAATCCAGTCTGCAGTGTGTAAGGGTAATTGTAAGTTCTCATAGTTATGGACCGATGAAGCAAGCAATGACCGCGCCCTATAAGTACCTGCCACGACGAACGCACTTGTCTTTGTCTCAGAGATATTTTACTGCGCATATTTCGTAATTCGCTGCAGATCGCCCGGCCAGTAGCTCTTGTATTGCGTCAGTAGTAGGCTACCTGGCATGCAGTGCGCGGCTTTATAGTAGGCCTAGTGTAGACTTGGTGCAACTCAGAACTGTAACTTCTTAGCACTGACTCATCGGGTCTTTATTCTCACTTTTGCGCATCTCTTATCTGTAGTGGCGATCCCAGCCTCATAGTAGACTGCATGGGAGATTAATATTATCGTTAAAACCCCTCAAAGAGGTCATCGCCAAAATATTATTGTGGACTCTTCCCGCAGCCCGTTTTTAAAATGTATATTTTTGGATAAAATAGATATTGTCGCCTTTTGGGCACATGGCGAACGATTGCGTCTGGTTTTGTGCGGCTCAAAAGCAAAGCCAATAGTGGAGGTCCGGAGGCAAAGGCCCTAGCCGTAAACAATTTCACGTTATGAACAAATGATTGTGCGTTAATATTTAAGTTTTTTTGTGATTTCGAACCAACAGGGCATCTGCTGAATCATGCGCATTATGTCCATCACATACATGTTGCCTACAAATGCGGGTAATTAGAAACAAGAAAGCGAAACTATTATTCACTGTAACAAGAAATTAGTTAGGCCTATGTTTAGACTTAACTCTGGGAAGGGTATAGGGCCTAGATTACCTCTCCCTGTTCTGTTGCAGTCTAGAAACGCCACCGCACGTTATCTTTCTTTCTTCTGCGAGTAGCTGTTGGCGTCTCTGCAGCGCGTGCTTCTGTTCTGTCAGTCTTTCTCGTCACAAGACTTAGTGTTCTGTGTGTGGGAGTATTTTTCGAATAGATTACGTTCACTTTTACGTTTGCGCTGCCTGCGAGTCGCGGCTTGCGACCAAGCATTACACGGTTTCATCTAAAACTCTGAACATTTGCAACAATGTTGTGCAAATATCTTAGGAAGGAGGCCTGTTCTAGTAGGATTTTGGATAATTTGCCTCGGCAGGAAATCACTCAATTCCAGTACCGAAAGAATTGCGTCAAATGATTGGCAGTTGCTGGTACGAAATGCCAACACTCCATTGCAGGGGATTTGCTTCTGGGCACAAAATGCACTGCGACAGGTCCGAGGGAACAGACACCACACTTTTTGCGTGGCTTGATGTATGACATTGTAACTTTGTTTAAAGCATAGCTCGAGTTCATTAAAGGAACAATATTTTCGAAAACTCAAAAACGCGTTTTTGTTGAGAAAACTTTAAAAAACGTTCAAAACGTTTCTGAGCGTTAATTAAAAAGTGACTTTTATTTGACTTATTGTCCAAATCCGACGATACATCTTTCTTGCACTCATCAGATTTTTGTCGTCAAAATGAACTAAATCTAAATATAAAAATTTGCTATCAAATTCAGCAGTGGAATTTTTTGTACACAGCTATTGTAAATCGTCGTCATTTTCAGTTTTATTTACACTAGCTATTTTAACTTTTTAAAACTTGTAAAACCTTCGTTCAATGTTAAATACTGCCCGCGAGCATCATGCAGACAAAAACACACCAAAAACTCATGCGATCTTGACGCTCGACCACGCATGGCCTTGAAATTAAACAGGCCTCTATTATAAAGGTTTTCAACTGTCAAGGTACACGTTCGTGCAAAATTTCATCGAACTAAATGCAGCTTTTTGTGATATATCGTGTTGACAGAGAGAAAAAAAACAAAAAGTTAGCGACGGTCCAAGTTAGCTTAAAATAATACTGCCATCGCTTCCGCGTGCAGTGAAAATGAAAAGCATTAGGAATTTTTTTTTTAATTTTGAAAAAAGTTTCTAAAACGTAGACAGATATTTATGTTTTGAAGCGTGGCCATGGTGCCGACCGTATAGGTTTCAGATGCTTAAGAACGTCACAATGATGCGGCTGCCTGTGGCTAATTGTCATCCCACGCTTGGCGTACCATATACTCACCGTACGGTAGTGTGGTATACGCGTAGGCCGCGATGCGGCGCCGATATAGTGTTACCTACCTACCACACGAAACCACGTACTCTTGAGTGTATTTCGTCAAATACCTTCCGTCAGTGTTTGTGTCTCCGCCTACCGCATCGGACGCGTTATGTTTTACTCCGATCCGTCCGTCTGTTTGTCCGTCTGTCCGTGCGTCCATCGGAGATGATGTTTGTTCCGCAATATCTGTGGCAAGCTTTGACAGATGCTGTCCAAACTTATGCCAGCGATGCATCTCAGAACAGAGACGAACTGCTTAGATTTTAAGGTCAAAAGGTGACAGGTCAAGGTCACGGCATGACTAAATATGCCAACAGCAACAGTGAAAGTTTCGGCATTTGTTTTGCGATGTGTCCGGTATTCGTTGATGAATTTTCTGATTTTTCTCCGAACTTCCGCCGTTGGTGCATTTCCGGGTAAAAGTGAATTGGTTAATTTTTGAGATCCAAAGGTCAGATTTCATCGAACTAAATGCAGCTTTTTGTGATATATCGTGTTGACAGAGAGAAAAAAACAAAAAGTTAGCGACGGTCCAAGTTAGCTTAAAATAATACTGCCATCGCTTCCGTGAAAGTCCCCAACGGACGGAGGACAAAAAAACGCGACGCAAGTTCTAACCGTATCATCATCATCATGACGCGTAGACAGCTGAGGTCCGTTGCGACGACTCTCCACGATGTCCACGTTCATCTGCACTCTGCCACATCTGTCTCCAGCTGGCCGGTGTTCCGTTGCCAATCTTTTGTATCCAGGTCTTTCGAGGACGCCCAGGAGGTCTTCGCCAGTTTATCCTCGCGGACGCTGATCGTTTTTCATTGCAATGACCTGACATAACGCTTGGTGTGCAGGTGTGGTGACATCCAGTCTAACAACGTGACCAAACAGAGCTTGGCGCCTCTTGCTGATTATATCTGCAATGTTTGGCAGACCGGTCCTGTCGGCTATGTCAACGTTCTTCACATGGTCCTGCCACTTCACACCCAGTATCTGGCGTCGGCATGATATATGAAAGGATTGTAATCTGCGCGTGTCATCTGCCAGTAGAGTCCATGTGTCAACTCCATACAACAGGATTTAGAAAACACAAGTTTAGTAGAGTGGTGTCCAGACTTGGACCTTTTTGACGCCAGCAGCGTTGCATCGAGTGCATGGCGGAGGAGGCCACTCCAATTCGTCGATGTAGATCTAGATAGCATCTGCCAGAAGACGACTGAATAGAGACCAAGTACCGGAACTCTGTAACTGCTTCAATGGTGTTGTTAGCAATCGTTATATCTGCAGCAGGATCACCCGCGCCCAGGTTCTGTACCTTAGTTTTCTGCCACGATAGGTGCAAACCAAGGTCCTCGGCGGTCTGGTGGAATGTCGTGAGAGCTGATCGTAACGTCTCTGTCTGTTCAGCCATTAGTACGACATCACCGGCGTAATCTGTGTACAAGTTGTTGCCAACATAAACCCCAGCTTCTCGAGCAGTTCGTTCCATAATGCAATCAATTGCTCGGCAGAAAAGGGCCGGTGCGAGGATGCACCCCTGACGGACACCGGATGACGTGGGAAAACTGTCAGACATCAATCCACCAAGACGGACGTGAGATGTTGTTCCAGTATGTAAGTCTTCTATAAGCTTGAGGAGTATTTGTGGCATACTTGTACCCCTGAGAGCTTTCCACAGAGCTTGCCTGTCCACGGAATCAAAAGCGGACTACAGGCTACATGGGCGATCAAACTCCCGATGTAGTTCAGATAACAGCCAGAGAGCGAGTATAGCAATAGCTGTTGACCTTCCTGCAGTGAATCCAGACTGCTGTGGTCCACGATGGTTCTTCAACAGTGGGTTAATCCTTGCTAACAAGACGTGGGTGAAAACTTTTCTTGGTACGGATAACAGAGATATAGATCTGTAGCTGTTGCAGTCACTTTTTGCCCCCTTTCCTTTGTACATCGACGTTATTATGCCTTCTTTTCACTCGGAAAGAACGTGGCCGCTGATCCAAATTTTTCTGAATAGTTCACGAAGAGCAGTGGCAGCAGGTACAGGAGAGCCAGTTTTACCATCTCTGGAGCTTTGCAGTCACCTCCCGGAGCTCGACCCAACTTGAGCTTCTTAATAGCAGACTCGACTTGACTGTGTCTAATCGTACTAAGCATATTATGCAACTAAGCATATTATAGGATTATTGTACGCATTATCAAAAAGCGTAGCTTGGTGACAGGGTGACCTATGTTGCATTGTCTCTGCGACTTCAACGAGGATACTAAAATATTTCTGAATGTTTCTTGACTTCCAATATTCCGCTTTGGAAACGTGCGATTTTACTAACCTCACTTCCCCCAATAATTTCTCGACAGTTTAAACGCTGTTAACGTTGTGGTCGACATGGTTGCTTGGCCAACCATCACCATTGGCTTTTAGTATGCGCGTTATAGGCTACCAAAATGACAGTACATTACAAACGACATTATGATGTCGCTTTAACTGTGCATGTTGCAGGTCCGCTACACTGGTCATATGGACAAAACGCTACACGAACGACAACGGTGTTTACGAAACGATTGTCGCGAAGGACACGCCAATATCGTCAGTACTATTATTGTATATAATAATAATGTCATATAGTTATAATATAGTGTATTTCCTTTTTCCCATATATACGCCGTGAATCAAAAAGTACGTTACCGAGTTTTTGACATATAACTTCACCAAATATTGATCAGTTTTTTAAGTTGCTTTCACAATCTATTGCAAATTTGCAAAACATTCTATCTCACATGAACGCGTCGCTAGTCGCTACACCTAGTCCTACACTGCCTTGAGAAATACAAACATATTAAATTCACACGTTTCAGCACCGGTTATTGATGAAGGAAACGAGAACATGCAGCATCAGCAGCTTTTAAGATGACGCTGTTTAAGGCGCTTGCACATGCAAAGCAAACTATAAAATATCTCGACCATCACTTCATTGTCGATACTATTTATCACAGAGCAAAACGTGGCAATACAAATTAAAACTTGTGCAGAAGTTTTCGTATTATCGCAGAGGTTGCATTGCGGTGAAACAAACTGAGATGTCGTACGATGTTTTACAGTTGTTGTAGGTTGCTTTATTTTATTTTATCGTATTCCATCGCAGATGTGCGAGCAGCCTAAGGCCGGTCGGGTCCAGTTAATAGGCTACGCGCGGCGTATAAAAAGTCTCGTCGCTCCACACCATGCCATTGCGGTGTGCCTGCTCGCCTGTTTGCGGTTTTATCAGCTGTTGTAAACAGTCAACAGCGCCATTTATCGTACCGCCTTGTGCCACGGCATGTCAGTCGACCATTTATTTATCTGCTTTATGTAGGTCTTGTTGCGCAATAGTCTCCTCACCCCATCAACCATAACCCTCCCCCTGTCGGTGTCACCGGCCATCTTAACTTCTTATAGAAGCTATACGTGTTGACCGTGCCAACTGCGTATAAAACCCGAACCCCACTTACTTCGATTTGTTGTACAACATGTCGTACAGCGAGCCCATGCACGACAAATCTACAATTTGTTCACCATTGCCTATACTCTACCAATTCTTTGTTTTATATGCCTTTCGTTTACTTCCCATCTTCTGTGTTAACACTTCCAAGATATGTAAATTCATCCACTTGCTGTAATTTTTGTTATTCTTTAGCTTTATTTTCATGTCGACTGTCTGCCGTCTAACTATCATGGTCTTTATTTTCTCACCGCTGATTTTGAGGCCAAACGTTTTACTACTTTTATTAAGTTTGTCCGTGAGTTTTTGGAGCTGCTACTGGGTTTCCTGGATATGGCTCCTGGTTACAGCTTACCATAGGAAACCCATCTCAATTCTGTGGGGCGTCACGTGCTATATGCACAGTGTTACCTGCCACCCGACACAGGTGAATGCGCCCCGCTTCAACTCCAGCCAGACAGGCCGATACTAGATTTATCTACCCCGGAGGGATGGAAGACTGAATTGACACTGACGTTGATATACAGACCGAAGTAACTTACCTGTTCGCGGACAGCCACCCACCCAAGTAGTAATCACTTGATAGCGTTTCTAACGGGAGTCGAACCAACGACCCCGTGATCGCAAGTCTACCGACCTAACGTTACCCTACCAAACCATCTTTTACGTCCAACAGTTCCGAGCAGACCGAAGAAATGGAGTTTGCACTTAGGCCTAATGGCTGACAAGAAAGTTGAGCTGTCGCAAGGAAGCCGGGCGCAATGCCGCAATCATTTTGGTGCGATAGTCTGAGAATGCGTATAGGAGCATTCGTGAGCTACTTTCCTGCCGCCGACAGCGTGAATCTTCTTGGTTGGCTTTTGCGCAGTATGCGTAATAGCCGTTTAAGGTCATTCAAGGTCGTTGATTTCGATATCAATATAAGCGCGTTTATTCAACTTTTGTACGTGGTTAGTCGCAAAAAACGTTGATCCTGAACTGTCAGCAAAACGTCGGTATTAAATAAAGAATTGCAAATAATTATATCATATCAAAATATATTATACATGTAGGCTAGGTGAAATACTTTTTCTTTCTCCGAAAAATGAAGCGTTTGCGCTTTACTTCCTCATTCGCCGTCGGTCGGCTATGTACAACGAGGACAGCAATGTTGTAGGATTGACTCAGCCTGTAGCACTAGCGCAGTTTCCGTTTGTAATCCTGTAACTAAGGAGTCGACAGTGACAATAAAAGTGAATTACTGTAATTTTGAATAAGGTGGTGTGCATTAACCGTATGCGCAGTTACGCACAACAGACTCAAGCGCCAACTCCACTTTTTTGGATTTGTTGAGGATTTGTTGCACAACCAACTGGACAACGGATTCACAATAACTTCTCCACAAAATGAAAACGTACAAGAAGTCCGCAAAGTTTTGACACGTCAGCTTGTTCGAGTTGTTGTTATTCAACAAGTCCACAGCGGGTCGAGGTTGTGGAGTTTGGACTTAGCGCACTTACTGAACTGCCGAAAGAGCATGGTGACGACATGCAGTCTAGGTCGACGATGGTGTTTAGCCTTAGTCCAGAAAGTTGAGTTGTTGTGATGTAGCGCCTATTACACGAAAAACGTGAGTCGAGAGTCCGAAATTTAGCAACTTGAACCTGTTGATGACAACGACAACGACTTTGCTAGGCTCCTTAGTAAACAGGGACAGTGCACAGTGCTAAATGCTGACCTGGAGCCGAGGACACTTTGACAGTGACGCCTGTTTCTTGGCACGACAAGATGTCGGCCATCCGTCCGGACAGACGCACGCAGTGATGGACGGACGGACGGACAACCGGAAAACATAACGCATCCATGCACCGATACCTAACGGAGACGAAGGATGCCAGTCAAATGTAGTAGCCGCGTTCCCGCCAATTTTGCCACACCCTTTTTGAACATTCGCCACGGAGCTGCTACATGCTGTTTTCGTGGCTCCATGACGTGCAACTCAAAACTGAGATTTCATAACTTAGTTTTGCGGCGTTCTTAGTCGGTCAGCTCGATGTATGCTTGGTATGTGTTTGACGAATGCTTGACGAGCTATGCTATTGCAATCTATACATTGAACGAGTTTGATGAGTTATTGACGACCGCTCGACAAGCGCTCGTCGAACTGCTTTTATTGCCGGGTGTTTTCCCGACATTGCGCGCTGTGTGTTCACTTGCTGACTTTCCAGCTTCTAATTTTGAAAAAAGGTTAATATTTGATGAAGCTTTGTGGCTGTATGAAAGCTATACAGAAGTTGGTTTTCACGGAACGCACGCTAGGCTGGGCTAGAGTATGGTTAGAAGCATTGAATACCGGATACATTTGTGTCACGTGTCTGTGTCACGTGTTGTGAATGACGTCACAGCAGCTACTGTAGGTGCTGCATCGTCTCGACTCTAGGCTAGCTATAACGTTGTGTCAAGTCGACGAAAACTGCTACACTTTCTCGGAAACGATTTAATATTTTGATTTAATATTTTGCTGCTGAAGTTCCTGTCATTGGGCCTATTATGCAGTTTTGCGGAAAGAATCTGCTACCGTTATTGATTCGGTGGATTGGTAAATGTAGGTGTTGACTCTTAATTGATAGCTAATTTGCTTTTGTCTTTCCTGTCTTTCTGTCTTAGGCCTACTTTCAATCCAGCACTATAGTGTCACCTTAAGTATATTTTATCAGTAATCTTGATTGAGCGATTGTTTAGTGGGGTGCTGTTTGCTGCAGGCGTTCGTCAACACGGGAATCAACCTGCCGTTACAGTTCGAGTCAAACGCTTGGAGCAGTCGTCGTGAAGACCGTGTTCCTACTTCAGAGTTTGTCGATTTTGACAGAGAACCCGGAAAGGTTTTTTACTGTAGTTCATTTCTGCATTAGTGGACTCATTGTTTAAAATTTTTTAAAACCAGAAATCGTCATATAAATTGTCGTCACTCTTTTAATCGTTTTTGAGGGTTTTAAAGCTGATATTGTGATGTAATTTTATCTTCGTATTTTTTGTGCTCTGCAAACAAGCGAAGATGTCGGCCAGTGGCGACATACTTGCGACCGTCCCGTCCACAAAGCTAACCTTAATACTGAACCTGTGATCTTTTAAAATGAAAACTGTCACACCCGTTCGGTTACTTCTGCCGGGGGAATGTTCGCACCAATTTTGCTTCTTCTAGTCTACGTCTTTCGAGTTATGAGCTATTACTGGACATAGGCATAATGACAGACGAACGGACCGACAGGCATGGCCTCTATTGCGGCCAATATCATCATAATTGTCTATAATTATGAAACAATAAATGATATAATAATTAACAACACATGCTTGTGTGTGTGTACAGGTTCACTTGAAGTCGCAGTTCATAATGAACGGCGTTTGTGTCATCTGGCGAGGTTGGATTGACCTTCAGCGACTGGACGGCACCGCGCGACTTGAGTTTGATGAACAACGCGCCTCCGTACGTATATACATACACCTGTGTAATCGTGTTTAGAACATAAACGTGTTTAGTGTAATAGAATGTACCTTAAAACTCTTAAACGTATTTTTGTTTTGAATGCTTTTGTTTTGAATATGTCCGTTTGTATTCAAGATAACTCTATAAAACTTGTAAACAAATTTTTAAAGAAACAAGATTTTGGAGGGGTTTAGGCACACCCAAGAGTGTTGGTGGCGATTCTTAGTCTTTGTGGGTTCTCAGTCATCCAAAGTCAAAAGGAATATATTGAGCATAAACGGCGAAGTCTATAACTGTTCGCTGGTGCGGGCAGTGGATGGCCTCATAGTGCGCTGGGGGCATCATTAGCTGCCACTTCCGAGATTGTAAGGCGCTTTTGGTCACGAGTCTGACTCGTGTAAGCAGCGCTATAGCAATACACCGGACTTTTTGGAGCAAAGCGACAACGTCATTAAGTAAGTTTGTAAGGCGCACAATGTCAAGACGAAAACCGCTGAGTCCGGCGCGCGCTTGAACGTTATTGAGTATAGACAGACAGCTTCTTGATGTAAGATACTGATAGAAGTAGACGTTTAAGTGCAGAAACAACTAAAACAATCACGAAGAATCAAAAACAGACGCAAAATAATAGACACGACTAGGCCTGCCGACGGGTTACCTTAGCACAGTGTCAACAGGCATGCTTTTAACCGCTAGCACACGCTGCAGGTATATACTTCGTTATTGTCAAGTTCAACTTGCATGCACTCTTGAGATATTGACTGAACATTTGACTCTTCGTAAGCGAACAAACCGCGGTTTGAATCAGTCGATTTTTGGCAGCAAAAACTATCAACGAATGTCGATGCGTGGCGTTGGGCACATGCAGAGCCCAATAAGAAAGTGGTTTGATTTTCTTGGCGATCCACGTTGTGGATATCATCCACGATTCTTTAACATTGAGAGATAGCAGTTGTCTTAAGTTCTTCATATTCGTTAGGTGGCAGCACTATCCCCAGTGGAAATTTGAGATCTTTGATCGTTTCTAGCTGTTACGTGTGTGTTAAAATAGGTGGAAGACGACGTGTTGCGGCAGCAGATTGAGCAATACAACGAAACTGTCAGTCGCTATCAACTCTACCATCAGCAACAACATCATCATCATCATCACCAGCAGCAGCAGCAGCAAGAAGTTGGTGAGTTAAGCGTGGACCCGGCGTCACAGAGACGTCAGTCGGCACCGGCTGATGTCGTACAAGCGCTGCTGGACATTAGCACGTTGCCTTCCCATTCTGCCGTCCAGTTACCTACGTGCATGTCGCACCACGGCCATTGAACTATTCAGTGATTAGTCTTGATCACCCGCTGCTAGTCAACGGCCGCGGGCAGTCGTCACCCGCTCGATTTTTTGCGGAGGGTTCAGAAAGGTCAAAGGTAAACTAGCTCTAGGCCCTATACATGGGAACCCATCTTTTGAGCTACGGAACGTCATTTGCCATATGGGATCAGAGGATCACACATCAATATCCCAACGACACAGGTGAACGTGCCCGACCTTAACCCCAGCCATACAGGCCGGTACTCAGTTTCCCTACCCTAGAGGGATGGAAGGCTGAGTTTTCAAGTTTGCATAGGTGGTTGATTATACACTGTCAGACAAAGTCACCAATCCAAGTAGTAGGCCTAACCGGGCTCAGCGTACAGCAACTTCGTTGATGGACAGCAACGTATTAACTTCAGCAAGCCACGCAAATGCAGAGACCAAAAGTTCTAGCCTCCGGGATTAATCTCTTGATATGACCAACAGTTTCTCTGTAGTGGTAGGCCTATGGCACGACACAGAAATTGCAGTTACTAATAATAATACGCCAATACGCCTAATTCAGATGCGCAGCTAAGGCATGCAAAATATTTGACATCAATTGTTGAGTGAAGTGACCTAAAACACGTAATTATTACTGTGATTGTATAACGCCCTCCCCCTAATTTTTTGACTTTACCCTTTGCACGTCTTTGCCGGCGCCTATGACACTATCAGTACTATATCGTCACTGCTGCTGCTGCTGCTGATGGTGACGATAATCATTGATAGATTCAAGAGTCTGTGATAAGTCATATCACGCTGTCGCTTTGCAATTCTGTCGCTTGCGATTTAGCAGAAATTGCAGAATCATATTTCTTTCTCTTTGGCGCGAGATAAGCTACTATTGGGTATATTGCCGGAGGTATGTCCAATCCAAACAGTCAACGGTACAGAAATTAATGTTTTTCATGGCTCAAACGTCACTCCTATGGTCTGCCGTTAAGGTGCTGGACCACAAGACTAGTCATACAAGCTGTACGACATCTTCCCATGTCAAAATGATGCGCATTTGTTGTAGGCTTCCGACACTTGCTGTGTAACCTGTTGCACAGAGCGTGTTGTACCAGTCAAATTAAGCGGAGTTCGTACTTATGCTTACAGGGCTGCAGTTTTGAGTTTCATAGCCATTCCGCAACACATCAGTAACTAACCTTACAAAACACCGTTTTTCTGCCATCCCCCACATTAACAGTTTGTGTCGAGAGCTTCCACTAGCTAATGGCAGCGTTTCGACATTAAAACAAATGCAGCTATAATATTATTACTTTGTTATCGTCCCAGCAGCATTTTTGCGTCGCAATTGTCGAGTGTTTACATGTTGCAGTTTTAGCCGCTAGTCATAAATTTATTCATTCATTCATTACCTCCGCCCAAGAATGCGGCTGTGTCGTAACTCGTAGCGTCTGTCCGCCTGTCTGTCCGCTATCCGCAATTCTTAACCTCTGGAAGATAGGGCGTGAAGTGATAAATTGCAGTTTATCTCAGCAAGTTATGAACGCATTTTGGTGAAATATCACAGAAGGGTGAAAAGTGGCCAAAGGACCAATCACTCAGATTATGGCGACGATCCGCTCATTGGGAGTGGTACAGGGCGTGCAAATTAATGCACCCCTAACGCCCAAGAAATGTCAAAAAATTTGTGCAGTAAAACAAACGTTTTCAAGGCTTTTTTCATAACCAGAAACGCGTTTTGGGCCGAGAGACCCTCTATTAGCTGGTCGCTCGCTGCCCCTTCGCCCAAGAACACCACCCCGCTCTCGGCCTTTGCTCTCGATTTTCGGCCCTTCAGGCGCCAAACCGCCCTCTCACTCCAACTTATGGCTACGCCTATGGATCCACGTCAGTATCCGGATCCGGAGTTTCTGGATCATATGTAGGTCACACACAACTGCTGTACTGAGTCCGATCGTGTTCACCAGGTGACACTGAAAGCAGCATTCTCGGCGGAGGTTTGCGCTGTCTCGGCACTGATTCAACTGGTTTGCATTGCATCTTATTGAAACCCGGTGATCACAACTTGATTAATATGACGTCACAACATCTACGTAATAGTAATTATATACGTGATTTGAAATATGAAATATGTTTGAAATATGTTCTGATGTTGTATTTTTTGCGATTGTCGTTTCGCGAGTGCGATCACGGAATAATCGTGCCGCGCAATTGCAATGTGAAACTTAATTCCACTACTTTGATTTGTCGTAGGCCATTGATTTCTACGGATTTGATGTTCACATTGCTGTGATCTGCTTTGTAATGTTCTCAGCTTTCTCGTCGATTTTCTCTGCAGCTTATTGTACAGTGTGAGTCAGAAAATTTTATATTTATTTCAATTCACACAGTACAGTGTAACACAAAGCAGAGAAGACAGAATAATATATGTACAAAGAGAAACTAAAGCTAGGTAAAGCTAAAAACACGATAAACTTTATTTTTCAATAAGTAAAAATTGTCAAGCCATATTTTGCACACATATTTGGCGTTCATGTCTACGCCAAACTGCAAGGTTTCCATTATTTTTAAACTTGATGAAGTTATGCCATATTATGCGCGCTCACCCAGAAAATAATTGTCCATTTTCACAACACATTTACCACAAAACACAAACTTCTGACATCTGACAACAAACAAATAGTTAAAATGCACAAATAGCTGGAATTTTACAGCTACAATACAGCTAACAGTAGACCTGTGCAATAAAATACTTTTTGGAAAAGTTCATATCTAGTGTTCAAAATGCTTACAACCGGCCAGAGCACATGCATACAGATGATATTGCGGAAGTCTGCGGCAAGTCATCCCGTGTCTGCTGCAGCGCACCTTTTAGCTCCAGAATGGTCTTCGGCTTTAAGTTTGTAAAATATCTGCAGCTTTGCACCACGCACATTAATAGTCACGTGGTTAAAATTTGGTGAATTTGGCAGCCATTCATACTTTAAAATGAGGACCGTAAAATGGAAAATTCTCTGGGTGAGTGCGCATAATATATGGCATAACTAATTAAATGAAACTTTGTAGCTGGACGTAGATTTGATCGCCGAATATGCGTGTAAAATATGGCGGGAAAATTTTCAGTGTTTGAAAAAAAATGTTTAAATAACTTTAGGGGTGTAAAATTTTTTTGAATCACCCGTTCATGTGACAACAAATCAGAGTTATAGTGGAGTTTCGGCTTAGCGGCTGTTTACGTGACAGCGCCGATTAACTGCAAGTGCGCGTTTTGACACGGTTTTGTTTTGATTCTATTTTTAGGCAATCTTGGCACACGTTGATAATTTGATGCTGTCGATTAGCCTACATGTAATTGTGATAAACGTTTAAAAACGTCCATACATATAAGCGCGTTCGCAGCGTTTTTTAAACTTTCAAGAATTTTATTCTTGTTGAAAGTTGAACGGTCAGCAGAAAAAACGGCGATCTAAAATAATTATGTCGGGAAGGTGTACCAGCAAAAATACAAACAAAAATAAAACTGCTATACTGACAAAATAACAGTTGGGTTAAATTATTAACTGACCGTTACTCGGAAAGTTATGGATTATAAAAAACATCGATGAACGTGACAAAGTTGGAAATTGCAATTCAGGAAGCATTAGCAGCGGATTTAATCATTAGGCCTACGTAAAGCAGAGAGGGTCATATTTTTTCATCCACTGTACTGTAGGCTATCAGTTTTTTTTGTAAAATGTTTTTTCCAGCTTTTTCCACATTTCTCATCGTTTTAGATGTTCTTTATCGCATGTTTGGTTTGAAAGACAAACTCTGATTGATCCGAGTGCTTTTGTGGCCACGCGCTGCGTAGTCTGTGTTATAGTTTTGTTTCTAGGCAATTATTGTGACACGTGGAGAGAATTTTCTATAGTCGATTAGCGGGCATATCTGTGTTGTGTGTAATGTTGTCGTATCACTGTAGTGTAAGCATACTGTGTATTTTCGGTTACTGTTACCATCGGATTTGCTCAATATTATACGCTCGAGATTTGCTATTACGTTGTTTGATACAAAAACATACTTTGTCCTGAACAACGTGTTGTCTGCGTGTCATTCTACGATTATCTAATTCTGACTATTTTTGTAAAAGAAAAACATGTTCAAAAATATTTAGCAAAGGTTTTTTTTGTTGTACTTTTGTAACCACCTCTCTAAAACATTTGCAAAAGTCTTTTGGATGTAGTTACATGAAAGGACAAGCCATATTGGCGATCGGCGGCCGCTGAAACGTTTGTTCTAAATTGCATATACATTACTTGTCTTTAAGCCTCTGCAATCGTGCTAAAATGTACCGAAAGCAAGACAAACAGAAGTACTCCAGAAATAGGCGTGCAACATACACTTATCAGCTGAACCAAATCACAAGCAGTAACTCGTATACCAATAACAACGTTTTTATCACAGTTGTCAGATAATAAAAATGCACATTGTGGAATGCAAATAAAGCTGGTTCGAATCAATCTATTAATCATTCAACGTAATTCACTGAAAAATAGCAGAAACTTGTCTTAACAGTCACGCTTAACTCACTAAAACTGTTTCACGTCGACACAACATGCAATAGTCGAAATTATCGTTGGAATTCCCCATCAAAAAAGTTACAACTTGCGACGTAGAACCAGTATCAGAAATCACAGCATCGAATCTCTGTAGACTGTCAACGGATGCAACACACAGACAGTTATGCAAAATATCAAGAGTTTTTTTTGCTTTCGGTGACCCCGAGGCCCTGCGTGACCTTTAATGCTTAATTTAAACTGAAAACAATTGGCACAGGCTACTGGTTGTGCCTGCCCAGGAGAATGTTCACACCAACATTTGTTTTGCCACACCTTTTCGTTTTTTGACTTAAGACAGATGAACAGAGAGGTAGACGGACCAACAGGCAGAAAACACAAAGCATGAATTCCACGAAAAAAGTGACCTTAGCATCAAAATTTAGATTACCGATTTTATATGTTTTTATACGTTTTATACGTTTTTATTAAGAGGAAACAGGCAAGATCATACGAAGAAGACAAGGAGTTGGCTGAACTTGCTGACGGTGATAGTTGTGTTGTGCAAATGGATTTCGCTGAGAACTATACAGTGACATTTCAAGATGAAATACAATCAGCCCATTGGAAGCAGCGCCAAATTACGGTGTACACCGTCATGATCTATCATCGAGACAATACTATCTCAAGGATAATTGTATCTGACAGCCGAGATCATGAAAAACGAGCAGTGACAGCTTATACTGCATCAGTGTTGGAAACCATCAAGCAAGATTTTCCAACGGTCAAAAATGTTGCTTTCTGGACTGATGGCCCAAGTAGTCAATTCAAGAACAAGTTCATTTTCATTCTCTCAGCGAAATTGGCCAATGTTTATGAACTCCAGATATCATGGAACTACTTTGCCACCAGCCATGGTAAAGGTCCAAATGACGCATTAGGCGGTAATGCAAAACGAATCGCACATCAAAAGATTCTGTCACGCCAGATGGTGATAAATGATGCACTCTCGTTTGCGAAAGCTGTAAAGTCAGCAAAATCCAAGATTGACGTGAAGGTTATGTCACAAGCAGACATAGAAGCTAAGTGCATCAAGCTTCGAGTAGATGAGTTATGGGAACAGCTCAGTGCAGTACCAGGAACTTCCAACACACACTGTGTAACTGCCAGGAATGGTGACAACACGATAAACATCAAGTTTTACAGCAGTAGCACGTGGCTGTCAACCCACAACTTTCGGCACAAGGCTGAATTAATATCAACAAGTTTGCTGCAAGGTATAGTAGTACTGTAACATGCCATTTTTGTTTAAATTTGGAAGGCTGTATTTGTTACATTTTTTTTCAGGCGTCAATGGCAGAATGCATATTTTGAGTCAGACAAAAATTGTTGATAGGCCTATACAAAACATTGTTTGAGTCCAGCAGCTGTTTTACAGTCTTCGTGCGGGGGTCAGCGATTAAACCTTCAGCCCTTCGACATTCTATGACTTTGTTTTATAGCATAGTGCTAACTGCTAAGTGCATGTTATAGGCCTAAGCCTTTAAGTACTGTCAATTATATCCAAGAAATTGTCATTAGTGCTGAAAGGTTAAATAATAAAATAAGATGTAAATTGCATTTGGACAGGTATGGAAGATGTGGACATGGTACAGCCTGCTGAACACGTTGTGCCTTCGGTCTTACAGGCTGACTTTCAGCATGACGAGGAGGGACAAATCCAGGCTGTTAGTGAGGAGTCGCCATCGATTCAGCCGTCAACCGCTGTTTATCGCGAAGAGAACGAGAATTTGACTGACCAGTCTACTGTTGATCAAGTTGCCGAAGAACCTGTTATCAACTGCCGTAGATTTGCTGAACATGTTGCGCCTTCGGTCCTACAGGCTGACTTTCAGCATGACGAGGAGGGACAAATCCAGGCTGTTAATGATGAGTCGCCGTCGATTCAGCCGTCGACTGCTGTTTATCGCGATGACAACGAGAATTTGACTGACCAGTCTACTGTTGATCAAGTTGCCGAAGAAACTGTTATCAACTGCCGTAGATTTTATGGTGGTGACGTGCAGCGTCAGTCAAGCGCAGTAAAGAAGACGTGCTCTGTAAATGCTAGTTTTAACAACAGTCCTTCCAGACTGAAGTGCAAAACAAGGTGGCCAAGTAGATTTGACTAGATTCTGGTGACAAACAAATGACAGCGAACACTGAGAAACAATGTACAAGCATGTTATACACCAAGTTTGACATTTAGATGCACTTTTTATGTTCCAACTGATACGAGTAGGCCTAATGTAGGCCTATACACAAGTACAGTATACTACCAGTTGGTATACGGTACTGGTGATTCCGTCACAATCGTTTTGTGATTCCATCACGACAGATATCCACAGTTTTAAAATTGTGCTTAACAAATAGACAAAAAATACATGCTTTGTATTTTAGTTTAATGTCTATTTTACCAAAACAATATGTACTGGTAAAAATAATTTGGTAACAAGAGCGGAGATATGTTGGTATTCTCAGTTGTGTAATATGGCTTGTCCAAAAGTCTGTGATTCCGTCACGCATAGTTTAGATCTCGTTGGTTTTACATAGTTTTTTCTGTGTTGAAAAATGTAGCATTTTTTATAAAACAGTATATGGTTGTGTTGACTAAGCAAAAAAAATATTCAAGCTTTTCATTTAAAAGTGATACTGAAGTACAAAGTTTGAAAAAGCAGTGCAAATGGTGATTCCGTCACGGTGGAATTCATGAAAGCAGCCAACAGACACAGAATTTGAATTGCCACGGAGTTAGGGGGTTGAACCCTTCATCCGTTTCCTGCAGAGCCCTCAACATACTGTCCGATTATGTACACAGTTATAACACAAATTATTTAACAATTTTTAACAGACTCCGACAGACAAAACATTCAACTCCCATCAGCTGTTTTCCACAATTTGAATCACGCTTATAGTATGGACGCATACTACAAGAAGCAAGTACAGTGGCATAGTGGCATGGGAGGAGCAGGTGGTAGAAGTGGGCAATAGTCCCTCCCGAAAATGAGCCTGCCGGAAAATTTTTCTTGCCTGATAATTTGCTGCCAAACATAAAAAACTTGGGAGTTGAAAATCCCATATTTTGGGTAATTTTGGAGGCAAAATTAAGCTCCTGACTTTTAGCCCTCATAATCTCCTTTATTTGTCTGAGGGAAATCATAGCTTATTGCGCCGTCTGCAGCCAACGACGCCACTATACGAGTGCGTATTAAATGGCCATGAAGAGCTTAAGCTGTTTCTCCTCCAGTCGTCGAGCGAGGTCTTCGACACGGACGAGCCTCACTCTGGCGGGGTCCCCGGCACAGTAGACTCGGTACAGGTGATAACGTGGCCCGTGCTTACTGGCAAACACCAACTGCCGCTGTGAGAACTCGAAGCATGCCTTGGCTGCAGACAGAGTTGCCTTCACTTCCACGTACGTCACGTCGGCACTGGATGAGGTGTGTAGTTCAAAGTCATACGGCAACCCGCTCTCCGAGTCCACATTTACCCAGTGATAGCTCACTAGCCCCGACCCCGCATTAGCCTGACACAACAGTCATCAGCAGTAATGCAATAATAACAACAATTACTATCATCATCATCGCCTCCTTCTCTGTAACATTAAAGCAAACATTCTGTTGTAGGCGTCAGGTATCTAAGGAATTCTGCGATACCTGGAGGCCGCACCTAGGAATAAATTGGAATGAACTCAGCCGCCGAGTATTGTGGTATAAAAGAGTTGCGGCGATCCTAGATAGCGGTTGTTAGCGGCTGTTAGCGAGTGTCAGCGGACCGACTAGATAGCTAGAGCTTGTCGTGTAGTCGCTATACATGTATAGTTTACGGGCAATCTTAGGGGAATTTTATGATGTTAAAACTACAGGGTGCGGCAGAAAAAAGTGGACCCCTAAATTTTTTCGCCGTTTTCTCAGCAACCGTTTGGGATTTTAATATGAAATTTTACAGCTTTGTTTACAGAAATCTTCTACATCTATCTGCCAAGTAAAATTTGATTCTGTTAAAAAACGACAAAGTTATAGACTTTTTAACATGACCGTTTCGATTCAGCATTCAAAAAAGTTCCGGTTACAACACCAATTTAATAACATCGTTGAAACAACACAGCTAAATAATCATGATCAAATGCCAGAATTCCATTGTCACTGCGAATGTTCGAAGTGTT
>Ga0209367_1002613_pt1 | contig 23945 bp, 12 predicted proteins | sample WorMetLIZISLAND2_FD_187412 | JGI IMG/M metagenome (GOLD analysis project Ga0209367, IMG submission 187412) | Marine gutless worms symbiont microbial communities from Max Planck institute for Marine Microbiology, Germany - Olavius geniculatus... ... | reverse complement strand
ATCAATATTTTTAGGGTTCAAGGTCATTCAAGGTCATCGATGTTGATAAATTTAAAAAGCCTGTCACCAGTGCTTGTTATGATAAGCAGCATGTCTGTGCCTATCTGCAACCGTGTTCACGCTACATGTGATAATGGCGGTAAAATAACCACTTTTTAGGGGGGTAACTGTCTTTGACGCCTGCCTGCGCCGGCCTCTTTGAACCTAGGGGGTCGGGACTTGGACTGCTAAAATCTACGTTGAATGCTGAAAATTTCATATGCACGTTGTCTTGGTCTATCTCCAGCCATTTCGTCGCAACTCAGTGTTGAAATATGCGCTGCATTCAAAAATTGTAAAAAATTCACTAAAAACCTCTCTTTGAGGGGTTCAAGGTCGTTCAAGGTCATCGATGTTCATGAATCCAAAAAGCCTGTCACCAGTGCTTGTTACGATAAGCAGCATGTATGTACCTATCTGCAATCGTTTTCACATTATTCGAGCCAATAACGGCAAAATGATGTCTTTTTTAGGGGGGTACCCCTCTTCGACGCCCTCGTTCGAGGGGAATCCCTGCACCCAGTGGCACGAAATTTTGTCACGATAAACTAGAGACCTTGGGGCAGCCCACAGTAAAGACTTCGTGATCCTAGCTTGCACCGTTTTGATACAGCTCACGAGTGTGACAGACAGACGGACGGACGGACAGACAGACGCCCAGACGATGGCTAAGATGCGCGAAGCATTCTGCTTTTGCGCGTAAAAATGGCAAACAAAATCCAGTTAGGACAAAGTCAGCAAAAGGGCAGAATTTCCAAATGTACATAGCTGAAAGGGGCCAAGCCAAACTGAATACTGAACAGGCCGGCCAAAATAATTCTTGGACAAACACTACTCTATGCATGATTCTCAGCCTGTCTAAATGTCAGCATTAAACTATCAATCATAACAAATCTCATCATTGTTCAGTATAATTTACTCACTGTAATAGCTCCTCAAATGATGCGGGAATATTTTCGACCTCCATCATCATGTAGCGAGCAACAGCTAGCAACATCAGCAACAGCAGCAACAACGATCACTAGCACTACCATCTATTGTGCTTCACTATTAACTGCACAACTGATGTAATTTCACCAATAACTCTACTAACAATATTATTGCTGCCCATATATCTACAGATCGTATCATTAGCTGCAGATGACCCATAAAACTGACAAATAACTGGACATGTCTCCGTTCAGTTGACAGCATTTACATTTAGACAGTGTTACAGTCACAACCTGAACTGTTGTATGGCTACTATTAACTACCAGATCACTTCAAGCATGTCTCTCAGTTCCATCCACATACATCTGCTTCACACTTAAAATAGGTCTGCTGCAACATCAGCCTCCCAGTATAATGAGAAAAGGCTTTTGATGCAGTCCTGTAACTCCTGTAAACTGACTTAACGTGTACAACTAAAAGAGCTATAAAAAAACTGTGACATCTAACAACAATTAGTTCGCACAGAGAATACAGACTCTTGACATCCTGGATTGTGACAGTTGTGTGGTCGGCTGTGGCTACAATGGCCTGGCGTATTGTTGCCGTAGGACCAGCAGGTTTCTGACCACCAACAGCACTGCGAATGCACGTCAATCAAACACAAAATTATATAGTGATGAATCAGATATACAGTAGTGTTTAATGACACAGCAACTAAAATCCACTCAGCAGCCATCTGTGTGTCAGCTATCAATCAATCAATCAATCAATCAATCAAGTTTATTTCAGAGAGAAACGTCCATAGAACACAGGTAAAATAATAAAAGCAATAAAAGTGGTAAAAAGAAAAGCAAAAATAAAACATATACACATCACAGTCTAATTCTTACAAGATATTCAACTACATCATTATTACTACATAAGAACTGCATATTAAATGAGTATTTATAATTATACAAAAAAGTGTCAAAGCTGGGAAGCTGCAAATCTAAAAAAATAGCTGTAACACTACGCAGTCTGTCATAACCAAAAAATGTCTTTATATATCTGTGATAGCAACTTCTAAATTTTTTCATACAGTTTACTGAATAAGTATTCCACAATGCAGTACCATACGTACATAAACAGTAAGACCTAAATAACCTAACCTTGACTTTCTTGGAACACTTACCAAATCTACACAGAAGAGTATTCATTCTTATATACATATTACGCATTTCACGCTGTAAATCCTTATCATCAGATAAAGAACAAGTAATAACATGACCTAAGTACTTAAATTCAGTAACAAACTGCATTGGTTTACCATCTACACTAAAACACGGAAAATTATTACACACTACTTTAGACTTGTCCTTAGGATTAAAAACCATACAAACTGTTTTGTTAACATTACAACACAAATCAAGCAACACACAATGCTTCTCTAACACAGATAAAAGTACTTTCATAGCATACCAAGACGGACACAGTAACACGATATCATCAGCATATACAAAAATGTTGGTAGGCAGAGTACCTATTTTACATCCAACCCTACTCAAACAAATTTCAGTAATTAGCTGTGATAAATACAGAGTAAAAAGGTATGGAGATAAAACTCCACCCTGCTTAGTACCATTACCAACATAAAATGACTTGGATCTAGTGCCAAGCCAGCGGACAGAAACCTCTTGCTATATGCATCATGTTCCAAAATTAGTGACACTGCTCGCTTCGAACACACCTAATTCAGTTTGCAGTGCATGGATTTCAACTATGTATTGCAAACTGCACTATCATAACATCACTTACCGTCAAACCTATTATGATGTCCGCATCTTACCGTGTGTGCTCAGTGTAATGTCATTTATGACGCCAGAGCTTGTTTACATTAAGGTTACGTTCAATGCATTGTTACTGACAAAGGGATCAAACAGCACTAAGACTAAAACTTTGCCTTGAGGCCAAAGGCGGCCACTTTGTGCACAAACTTTAAAGACTACTTCAGAATGATTGTCCCCATGACTGTTTCAAATTTTGTAAAAAAATTTGTCAGATATTAATGATTTTACGATACTGGGTAACTTATCAGCGGTGTCACAAATTTTTAAACACGGCGCAGGTAGTCAGCCTATGCAACCAGAACTAAAATAGAGCATCTTAATACAGCATCTTCCTCGCTGTTCGCGGCTCAGATTCGGCAAGTTTGCCATTTATCAACATTGTGCACTATACATATTTACTTAATCATTTGAGTGCAAGAAAGAAAAGAACTGACACACAAAGTGTGTTTGATGTGCATACATGCAATGTGTACACCCATTTACTACATCACACTATACATCAAATGCTGCTACATGTCATACTGTATTCACAGACAGTACAAACTCAGATACCTTCGGTCTGACTTTTTCTTTTGAGCTGGACGTTCACCAATTGGATTAGTTCTACCAAACAGCACACATCAAATAATTCATAATCAAAAAAATAAAAAAACTAACTAACTAACAGATCAAAACTTATAAATAAGTGTAAATGGTTTTACAAGTAACTAAGCAAAAAGAGCACAACAATGCTGACATTACAAACAGTGTGATAATATTTTGAGTCAAGCTACAAATATGTGCAGTGCAACCTGACCCAAGGTATTCTAACGTGTTTGTAGAATCATTCCACGTCCAGCGGCCACTAATCTAGAACAAATACAGATTACATATTATTAACTAACAACAATCATAGTTATTTAAGTAACTGACATTTTGAAAATCCATACAAAAATCACCATAATGGACAAAAATAAACAATGGTTACTAAATAAATGGAGCTGCAGTCAAACCAAACTAAACAACAATAACAATACACATATTGTGTGCTTTACTTCTATATACAGCAGGCAGAAATTAATCAATGTATTATAGCTTTATCATGCATAATAACATCAGCATCAGAAGACATGAAAAAAATTTATCAAGTGAATTAATGCTGCGATAGTGGGAATTATGGCTTTTTCGCCCCCTTGCCATTTTGCCCCCTGGCTGATTCGCCCCCTGTGCCTGGCTGATTCACCTACTGGCCTGCACAAAACGTCTCGACGAGACACAATGGACCGAGACCTGAGACGAGACCTACTGTGCCGAGACCGAGACATATTGCTCCAAGACTGAGATGAGACACGAGACGCATCGGTCCGAGACTGAGACGAGACCGAGACATTGAGGTTTTGTCCGAGACGAGACGTTATTACGTCTCGAGACCGAGACCACATCCCTGCACCCTGCAGAAAATAGCGTCTGCATGCTTTTTTCCGTCCGTAGCAGATGGAAAATAGCCTCACATTTGCTTACTTTTCCGGGAATGGGTAGTTTGCAGAAATGCGGAATGCGGAAAGTAATTTGCGGAATGAAATCTGCGGAATGAAGATGATTGGTTGACGGGCATGATCACGTGATCAGCCCGATTCCGCAATTTACTGACAACCTTCCGAGCTTGACGTGGTGGTAATTTGTGGAATGTATGGTGCGGAATTGCTGTAGCTAACAATGGGATACGATGAAAATGTTGCAAAACGTAGAAAAAAAACGCTAAAAAACGTTGACACTCCAAAACGTGCAATGTGATTGAGAACTGTGACTCTGTAACAAACTAAACGAATTTTACGACTATACTATTATTGATTATATTTTTTTATTTCTTTTGATGTTTGAATATAGGCCTACTGTTGTTATTATTTACATTTTTGCTGCTGTAGCCTGATATGTCGAATAAATGTTTAAATCATTATAATGCCTGTGAAGAAATGAACAGTAGCCTATATACCAGGAACGCAAGGCCATATATTCACATTATAACCTCACATGATGAATTATGTTACACAAAACAGTTAGTTTGTGTCAGTTTATTGAGCTTATTTTGTGTGCCTTACTTATAAACAAATTCTTTCAAAACTGTCAAAGTGCCAAAGACTGTGCAGCACACCTGCCACTATAGCTACCGACTCCCCGTCGGCCGACGTCCCAATAACAAAAGCAATCAAACAAGCGTTGCTTGTTTCAAGTGCATTTGAAATTGCCGCACATGACGTTAAATAGCCTATAATACATCGACGTGCAGCGAATCCCACAAATAGTGCAGCATAACTGAAGTCTTAAGCAGTTTAGGTCATTAAAGCTTGAAGAAAACAGCGACGGCCGTTCTTCGCTGACGTATTTGACAGGCGTCCACAGACTGTAGTATATAGGCCTGTGTTCAACCAAACTTCAAAGCGCCGCTAACTAATTCACGTGAAGAATCCGACGAGTGATAAAAACGTCACAACTTCCAAGCTGAGATTGGGACAATTAAATCGCCATAGATTTAAGCCGTATTTTAATCTAAGCATGAGATATCGCGTACAGTAGCCTACGTTGCTCGGTAATTAGTGGCAATAAATGCCGAGTGCGGCCGGGGGCGTTATCGATCGGTCGGTCGGTCATTCCGCATTCCCCATATTACCCACCGTTCCGCAGCCTGCTTCCGCAGATTTCATTCCGCAAATTACTTTCCGCATTCTGCATTCCGCATTTCCGCAAATTACCAACACCCTACTTTTCCGTCCACTGCGGACGGAAAATAACATCGATGACAGAACAGCGTCACTCAGTGTTCATAAATATCAAACAAATCTCTTACTGGTTCAGCCATTGTCTTCCTGTGACTGAAACAACAGTGACACTGTTAACTCATGCTGCAAAAAAGCACACTGCAAATTTTATTAAAACACGTGATGAGTGGCTTCCCCAATCCCCATGACTACGGCATAGAATAATGAATTAAATTCGACTTCCTGCGATAGGGATGGGTGGATATCAGAATTTCGATACCAAGTAGATACCAAATATTAATACGAATAATACCACTTCGGTGTGTCTGAAGTTAGTGAGCATCAGTTAGTTTGTCTACATAATTGTAATAATATAAAATATTTACTTACTTAATTAACGGTATTACGGGTAAAAATTATGTAAGTATCATCTTCAGTTTAAAGCATAATTATGTTAATGCAATCTGCGCGAGTTCTCATAGATGAGTACGTAATATGACATTTACCTGGCTGGCGTGACTGCTGTAATTTTTACAGCAAAAAGCCTCGCTGTTGATAGGGTGGGCCGACCGTATCATCTATATTCAAAGGCAAGCGGAAAGAAAGTGATTTCCTAAAGTGACTGCAGTCCCTTGCATGCTACAATGACGCTGCAGTATCAAACGCTACAATCAACGCTAAGTAATTCGGCGCACACGGCTCAAAATTGCTACCAAACCGTTGCAGATAGATAATAGACATGGTTATCATTGACAGCCAATAGGAACTCGTAATTGGCGTATCCAACGGTACCATCGTCGACCTTTAAAACTTACCGTTTACCGGCCTAATTAATCGTGCAATAAATTTTTCGGTAAGACTACCGTTTAGCCACAATACATGCGTTACAGACAACAGCTACAGACAGGCCGCTTCTAATATAGTTGCGATGTGCACTGAAAACGGTTGCTTTTCAATAGTAGGCTGTATTAAGCTTCAAATTCTAAATTACGCTCTGTGTTTTGAGCATAGCCTAACGTAGGCCTAGGCCTACATCATAACTGTCAGCACTGTAGGCCTTATAACTGTCAGCATCGGCTTTATAATTAAACTGCGTACTTTATACTTCGTTACAGTCATTTCCACACTTTGACACAAACAGCATATGTATTTGTGGCCTTTGTTCAGATTTTTGTAGAGTTTCTGCGAACACTGGTGCAAGGCAAACCTAATAGTAAAGCAAATAAATTCAAGGTTTTATGTTGCCTTAGAATTTTGCTTGAATGTCTCGTAGTTGTCTGCAATTTATAAGACATTAATGTTCAGCTTGATTACGCGCAGGCCCATTGAGAGGGGGAGAAGGAAAGTTTTTTTCCGGGACCCGCGACGTTTCGGGGTCTCGCCGTCGCTGAAAAATATAAAGTACACCAGAATGCGCCATTCTAAAAAGCAAAATTCAGCATTTTTTCCCGGACCAGCTCCGCGAGCATAGGCGGAAGGCGCGAGCCGAGTCGAGGCGCCAAAGGCGCCAAGGGAGGTGGAGTGTGGGGAGGGGTGCCCCCTCCCCTGTGGGAAGGGTCTGGGGAAGGAACAGTGCCCCTCCCCAGAAAATTTTTTTTAGATTTTAAGGTCAAAAAGGCGTATTTTCGTGAACTTTGTGCTAAATTTCGTTTTTTTCTATGATCATAACAGTATAGAAATACAGCAGTAATCTACAAAGACCGCCATGGAGATTGACTTGCATGCGATAAAAAGCGTTATTCAAAGGCGCTTATCCTTCTAAGTCCTTGGAGCAATCCCCCCAAACTCAAGGTGAGGCGCCGCAGGCGTCCACGAGGAGGAGAATGGAGAGAGAGTATCCCTTTCGCCAGCCGACTAGGGACTCTGGGGAGCGTCATGAGCTCACCCAGCGGTGTTCGGGGCACAGCCCCGGCGAAAACGAATTTGTTGCATTCTAAGCGTCACAAAACCCTTCTGGTTGCAAGATATCGTAAATATTATGAAACATGCAAAATAATAATCATATTTAACTTCCCCTAATTTTCCAAAAAAACCTTTCCTGGTTTTTTTTGTAGCGTTTGCTTCAATTAGGCTTATATGGTTTAAACTCCCCTGGCATTATTTACTGTTTATTGTTACTTACTCTTACGTAGGCATAGCCAGAAATTAGTCACAAAGAGCGAACTAGCCCCCAAGGGCCAAAAATTGAGGCCGAAAGCCGAAAACAAAGGTGGACTTCTTGGGGAGAAGCCTGTCGCTGGGGCGCAGCCCCGGAAGCAAACGGTTTTTGGGCATGAAAACCCCCTAAAATGCATACATTGAGTATAAATTTTATTAGTTTTACTGCAGAAATGCACTGCATATGCTAGGCAAAATATGCGAGTTTGGCATCTTGGGGGCGTGGCCCCTTTGCCGCCCCCTAAATCCGCCTATGTCTGCGAGAATGTTTGCCCGGGCCCCGCTGTGGCTCTCGACGTCCCTGATTACGTAAAACTTTCATTGATCAGTCTTATTTGGTGAAATGGTGCAACAAAGTAACACAAACCCATTTACACAACAACTAGCTGTTTGACGATAGTTTGTCATTAATTGTTTGTTGCTTCTTGGCAGATGACGATCTAACACAGTTACGCTACAACAAGCAATTAATATTCGCCGATTGCAATCACGTCCATTTTACTTGAGCCTCAAAAGAATTTAGACAACATACAGATGCGTCTGTAAAACTGCCAACAAGGCAGACAGGCATTTAAAACGCATTGTTCGTAACGTTTACGACGAGTAGGAAATTATTTGTAGAACAATATGGCACCGATAGCTACATCAATACCAGACTACTTCTACGAGCATTTTCTACCATCAGGCATTGCCAAACTATTAACACATTGCAAATCTATCCGTCATTATTGTCTTAATTATGTGCAAATAGTCGAAAAATGAAACGCAAGCAACAAAGCAGCAATAAAGCGGCTGGGACGATATGTCTCGAGTTGCCATGATGGAATGGATACTTCACAAGCGAAACGACGTCACGTACGGTATTAAAAACTGGTCAATGTCAGTTGAAGATGTGAGTTACGGTGGCGATCAGTCAGCAAGTTAGTAGTTACGACATGATGGTTTTCTGAACGTGGGTTGCACGATCCTATCCACAGGCACAAACACACGCACATTCATAAACCGATACAGACAGACAGACAAGCAAACAGACAAAGCTTTCGAGCGTAAACCCTTGGGAATCGTTGAGACGGGTCGGAGTCGTTGTCCAACCGACATCGTCAAAAAGTAAAGGTAAAAGATCGGTAATTGCTATAGCGCTTTTTACGTAAGTCAGACTCGCCACCAGAAGCACTTTACAATCTCCGTAGTGGCATCTGAATGGCGTGAGCTAATGACACCACAGTGCACTATGCGGCCATCCACTGCCCGCGTCAACGAACAACTTGACCACAGTTTGCAGCTAGCAGACATACCACCACCCCAATCGGTCACACTAGGCTTTCACCCCGTAACCCGTAAGCTACTATTCATTTCCTGTCTCACTGAGGGTAGGAGGCTGAGTTGGCCTGAACATACAGTAGGTTAGCAACTTGCTCATAGTTGCCTGCAAATGACCAGCGGTGAGAATCGAACCGTAACCTCAAAGTTATGAGTCAAAACCAACCACTAGACCACGTGCACCTACACAGGCACGTAGGTGTGAACAGCCTGCCCAGAGTTGTTACTTGGTAGCGGACAGACCGGGAGTCGAACCAGCGACCTCTCGTTCATGAATGCTGCCCCCTAACGGCTGATGAGCCAACAAGTCACCAAAGAAGTGAAACAGTGGAGCCATGCATCATGCGTGCAAGTAAGGCCTAAGTGCATTTTCTATTCTTTACGTAGAAATAAAAATAATCAGGTTTATGAACGTTTTAACTGTTTAAACCCCGTTTACCTTCCCAGACTCTGTAGAGCATGTCGGTGAAAACTTGTTGCGCTGTATAAATTGATTAAGTCTGCTCGCGGTAGCGACGGCACGGTAGTATTGTTTCTGTCTCGAGTTTTTTCAACTGTTACTAAGATAACTCATAAACCGCTGCACTTAGCTTGATGAAATTTTGCACGAATATGTGTGTGCAAACCACTTGCTCGAAGTCGTTACCTGCCAGGAAACCGACCATAAATCGAACCCGCAACCCCTTGACTGCGAATTCAACGCTCTAACACTATATACGCCACCAAGCCACACGCTGTTCTCTGCTGCGACTAGAGTGCTACGATTAACTGCTAGACGAGACTGAAACCGAAAAGGTAAAATAAACAGACCTCGTTAGCCTGGTTGTAGAGCTTCGTGACGACATTGGAACCAGTTCCCCAGCTGTCGAGTGTCGCCTCAATGTCCGTGTCTGGCTTGGCATCAGGCGGCATGTTGCCTTGAGCCCACAGCTATACACACAAGAACGTACACAACACAATGTCATCACGTACGCGTCTTAGGCCTAACGGTATTATTCTATTGCTGTTATGCGCCTTCATGATAAACGCGTCGCAAAATACAGCCAGCTGTAGAGTATAGGCTATACAAAATGTTACAGGTAGGCTAGTAAGTGAACTTGCAAGTCACTTGTTCCAAAGCTGGCTAGAATTTACGAAGTAGAGCAGCGCCACGTTTGGGGTTTGATGGAATGATGGGCTCTTCAACGATCAGTTACGTAATTGCCGCAAATTCACTGCAGCGCATGTCGGTGAAAACTTTTTGCGCTGTGTAAATTGATTAAGTCTGCTCGCGGTAGCGACGGCACGGTAGTATTGTTTCTGTCTCGAGTTTTTTTTCACTGTTACTAGGATAACTCATAAACCGCTGCACTTAGCTCGATAAAATTTTGCACGAATATGTTCCTTGACAACCTCCGAAACCCTACTAGATTTCCAAGGTCATAGGCAAAAGCAAAGGTTAAGGTCACAAGGGTTTGTTCGTCTGTGTGCACGATACTGCAGTTACCTGTACAAGTTAGCCCTTTGAGCAAGGATTCACAGTCACTCTATTACACTGTATATTGTGTAACATTAAGTAGTGCCTGGGTGGCTGGCTATACCTTGATCTTGGCGCCAGGTTTCAAGATGACGTCTTGTCCGAGTGGATAATCAGCGACCTCTTTTCCGTCGGCGTTACGTCTGATGCTCCAGCCGCTCAGGTTTTCTTCCTAACCAACACAAAACACACAACGTAAAGGTTAAAGGTTAAAGGTCGTGTATATATAGCTCTTAATGGAAATCCCATCGCAGAGCCACGGAACGCCACCTGCCATACGTCACCTGTCATTATATTACTTACGGTTTGTACCCTTATCTTGTGTGATATCTTAAGACATCAGTACCTTTCAGGGTACATAACTACCGTCTGATGTACACAGGTCGCACGGCCAATCAAGTTGCATCAATCTAAGCCTACTTATACAGCCTGTACATCTACTCAGTGGCACTAGAGGAGGGATTTTCGTTTGAAATATACACAATTCGGGGACATTTAGCGACAGTTTTTCATATAGGTTACTTTCCATTTAAAACACTTCAGTTTCTCAGTTTATCTGCTAGATTAAACTGACAGTTTGTCTGTCACTTTTCAAGTGCAAATTCTTATCGTATCCTATCGTCTTTAGGATTTAATTTAAGCGAATAAGAGAAAAAAAGCAAACCTTGCGGCCTGTGTTCTCGATGGTAATGAACTTTCCTTCGGGTGAGCAGTCGCCGATGGACGTCGGTCCTTTAGCACTGCGCTGATGAGTCGTCTTAGCCGACATCTCGCCTTTCACGACGGACCTCACTGTCGCCGTCTCAGCAGCTGTCGTCGCACAAACATGCAGTGCACTGTCTTAGCTAGGCGGCAACAAAAACTCGAACACAACCGAAACAAATCGCATAGGCCTAATAATAAATTTTATAGCCGTCAGTAGTTTGCTATAATCGGCCAGTATTGTCACTTTTTCGTCTGCCCGAAGACGGCAGTTTCCGGCGGAATTCTGTTTTACTGAACATGTTTTTACAGTTTTTTTTGCACCGCGAGATCTTTGAGCTCCGTCGGCCAATCGCCGTGAAATTTCGCTATGATCGGAATTTGCGTGCGGTTTATAATGCCGGTCCAAAAATTAAAGAAACCTTCCTTTCCCCCTGAAAATAAATAGGAGCCAAAAATTAGCCCGCAACGAAAATGCGAAAAAAATGTTGCATTTCAATCAAATGACTAAAAACAAAAAAGGCAAACTGCACGAAAAAGTAAAGTTACGCATTAGATCAAAGAGCACGTTTTGGCAAATCCGGCAGATGGGGTCATTAGGCCTACGCATAGCGGCGCACCTTGTGCTCTGCGACGTAAACCTATAACCATTGTTGCTAATCCCATACTTTCTATTACTGCAAGTCAATCAATCTGATCAATCAAAGCATATTATGTCGCGTGCCTATAAAATAGCATATCAGAGTTGAATTCGCTATATATACAAACCTCCTTCGCCAATTGATGAGAACGCCTCGTACATGCTGTCAACAACCTGACGGAGTCCGCTTCTGCAACGGTTCAAAACAACACATGCATTTACTGACTGTTGCGTTCCCGAGTGTTCTTTTATAAATCAGTAAGAAAACGTGCAGCGTTTCTAGCAATTTAAAAACAGGTGCATAAAATGTGCTCCGAATGTCTGAAACGTCGTTACTAGTTATACAAAAACAGACGTTTGCCAAATCTCAGAGTAAAAACTGTTTTGCTACATTTGATACATTAACATTACGACGTTCAAATAAAAAGTCCCCCATTTTCCTTCATAATTCAGTCGAATAGCCATAAATTTTAGCGAAATCTTCAGCATCTGCAGCTAAACGAATATTTAAAAAAGTTAAACAAAATCAGCAGGCTAGTGAAATGTTCTTTGCTAAACGTGATGTAAGAGAGCCGTGAGCTGTGACAAACAAGCTTCCACGTATCAATAATTGGTGCCGTCAGTTGCTGAGACGCTACCTTCCATTGACGGTAAATTTCATAATATGCCGTTTTATTTAAACACCGCTTATATGCTAATTTTTACTCGTAACGACGGCCTCAAACGGCGGCGTCGTGACGGGAAAACAAGAAAAACTCCTCCCAATCGCCCCTCTTTAAATTTCGGGCTGTCAAAAAATTGACAAAAGATTTTCTTCTCGCCGCGGAAAATTTTCATTTTCCTCTGTCAAATATCTGCAGTTATGTGTCGGAGAATAATATTGTGACTTTCTGCCCTGGCTACTTTTTTTAACCCATGACTCCGCTAAATTACGATACAGGCATGCAGAGACCTGTTCTCCTCTCCCTCGAGCAGTTTGCGGTATGCAGCGATCTCCAGTTCCAGTCCAAGTTTCGTATCCATGAGATCCTGCAGTTCCTTCATGATGGCTTCCAGCTCGGCCCTCATCTTGGCGACGTTGCCCTGTAGCTCGGCGTTTTCGTCGAGCAGTTGCTGCTCCCTTTCCTCCTTCTCATTGCGCAAATCGTCCAGCTCGCGCTGCAGCGCGTCGTTCTAAACAACAACCAGCGCGCACCTGCCAGTCAATAAGCCAAGGCCTAAAATAGTAAGTAAGTAAGTAAGTAAGTAAATGGTTTATAAAGCGCCAAAGTCTCAGAAAGAATCAGGGCGCATAGTGCGTTTTTCGACACAAAATGTCCACTAAAAATGGCGAGCGTGTAATAGACATTTACCTTACGTGCAGTAACATTTTTGGGAATTGCATAATCATTAGTACAAAGCAATGTTAAATTCTGAGTTGCACACTAATGAAAATCTTGAAACTTGTTGCCACCAAATGTCATCTTTTAAAGCTAAAATGAGTCAAATTCGATTTCGGCTGAGGTTTGCCCCAAATCCTGCTTGAAAAAAAGGAAAAGAAAGAAAAGAAGAGGAAAGTGGAGGGAGTGAAATCGAGTAATATATAGTAAACATTTATAATTATTTTAGTCTCTGAAGCAAGCAAGTAGGCTGAGTAACCAGGCAATTTATATAGAAAGAGTAAACTTGTCGTTGACGTCGTCGTGACGAGCCCTTCAGCCAGTGCCTCATATATACAGGAGGCAAGTGCCGCGAAGGTATGAGGAATTCTACTAGGTTTTAGCAGTCTTAAAACACATTCTGTAATGTCAGTGGATCCATTTGAGACGTAATTTAAACAATACTAACTGCTAATAACCTCGAAAGCGCTGAGCGTGATAGTAGAACGAAAAGTCAAAACACGGTTGCGCTGGCATCGAAAAGTACAGAGAGTACGTATGTGCACTTCAGATAATTCGAAAGAGTAAATAGACTGGCATATCGAAACGCACATATTCCCTAAATAAATTATGCTGACATTCTGATCCGCGGAACCGACATAAATGCCAGATCTCCCATGTATGTATGTATGAACGTTTGTCTGTCTTAGACTAAGTTCGGTTACATATCGCACAGATCGTTCTCATATTCTGTCCCTGCCATCTGCGACTAACGCCACAGTTAATGATCACGTTGATATTGTGACACAGATAGTGCGGACCAGACTGACTAACTTTGTTCTGAAGATCGCCGAGTTTGTTGCGAAGATCTTCAACCACAAAAACAATAAAAAAGAAGAAAACCAAAAACAGGAAGTAGAAGAAGAACAACCAGGAAGAAGAAGAAGAAGAAGAACAACAACAACAACTATCACCACTACTATTACGAGTTGTACCGACCTTGTTCTCCAGATCGTTGAGTTTGTTGCGAAGATCTCCAATCTGTGTTCTGAGTCTAGTCGTCTCCTCCTTGCTGTGAATGGCGTCCATTGCGCCTCTCGTCGCCCCAGTGCGGAACTCTTGTACCTTCAAGCCAACCAATTAAACATGACGCCGACGGAATTTATTATTGCATCAAAAAATGCAAACGAATTTTGAAAAACGAGATGATTAGGCAAATGGACCTAGCCTGAGAAGGCAGTGACAAAATTCTGGTGACGCTCTACATTCATTTGTGAATTCTGGGTCATTTAGGAATGATTTTAGGCCCATGCATTAGGGGCACGCCGATACTCTTCAGCGCATTTCAGCAAGTTATAAACGGGTTTTGATTACATTTTACGGAAGAGTAGAGAGTGGCTCAAAGACCAAACAGATACTGGTGGCGACCGAAAGCATAGACATTTTTGTACGCCTAATAAGATGTTTCCACAATCCAGCAAACATCCAGCAAACGTCCAGCATTAGCACGTGTATTTTGAATACATTTGCTGGAAGTTTGCTGGACGTTTGCTGGATCGTGCAAACACCCCATAAGCACACGAAACGTCGCAAGCGCAGCCGCACCTTGAGGTTGTAGTAGGTCTCGACATCGTTGCGGGTAGCGTCCAGCTTGTCGTCATAAACCTGTTGGATGTCACGCAGAGCTTGTCCCATCTCATTCTTCCAGAACTCTCGGTTCTCGTTGGTCGTGTCGCGGTAAGCCAACGCCGCCAACTCCTTGAGTTCCTGTGTACCAACGAGCCAAAAAACGCACCAACTGCACGGCCGACAGACTAATTAGCTAAATCATTTAACTCGCCTAAAATACGGTAGTACAACAAACGTTACGCTAAAGCAGTGATGTTTCGAAAACGTTGGCAAAGGTAAATAAAAAACGTTAGCCCAGTTTTACTTGTTTTGACATAATTATTGGCATTGACTAAGCTGCAGCTGTGGTGCTGTTATGAGTAGCAAATACTGTTATTTCATTGGCAGCACTTTGATTTTTGTAATAAATGTTGTCATTTACCAAAATTTTTACACTTTTTGGGAACGTTTAAAAAAGAAAACGTCAGGAAAAAACACGTTTGTGAATGCAGTTTCATTAATTTTTTTAAAACGTTTGCAAACGTTTACGGTATTATAACTATGGAATATACTGAACTTATTCAACCTACAATAACTTTATTTTTTTGCAAAATCATACGCGAACTCCTATAAAAACATATTGTCGTTGCACCAGATAGCAGACAAATTGTATCCGGCTGTTCGAACAAATGAAAAAATAAAACCAAAAACAATGTCCAACGACGTGGGTTGAGGTTTTAATATACAAACTGATGACAAAAATTTAAAAAAAATAGTAATAAGTATACAGTAAAATTTGCAAATATAACACAAAAGAAAGTGTTATGGAGTTTTATTGCAGAGGGTTTTTGCCAACCCCGTTGTCAGATATCACGGAGACAATTAATATGAGTGAACAGCAGCATTAGACAGATGGGTCTACTTTACTGCCTCACAACAACATGAATGTGCCAGCCAGCCAGACAGATATTTTATGCAATGTTCTCATGAGGAATCCATCAGTGAGTGAGTGAAGCCGAGGTAAATTGGCCCGCGTACCTGCATTTATTACCTGCGTCTCAAGGTGTTCAACTGCCACTACAGGTGTGCCATAAATGACTCAGTGTGTGCATGAGAAACGTAGCTAGAGGAAAGCATTATAGGCCTACAGTCAGTCAGTCAGCCCACTCGACCATGAAATGTCTGTGATACGGTCTGCTTGCTGTACGCAGTATATTAAATGCCGGCATAGTAGGGCTGTGCCAATTAAACTTTTTACCACTCGAGTACTGTCTTTTATCGATGCCCGTCTCCAAAACGGTTTACACGCCTGTTTTTTAGATTATCTCCACCAAAATGTAAATAAGTAAGTAATTTGTGCACGTTGTTAGCTGAAAATGACGTTGGGCACAATGGGTGTGCTGGCAAAAAAGTAAAACTGTTTGGAGCTGCCGTCTGAAAGGTAGACAGAGTGTGTGTGCTGATTTTCAAATAGAGACGAAAAGAGCGTTCGTAGCAGATGAAACGCCGAATACTTTGAAATTACAGCAGTTAACTTTTTCAACTAATACCACAGTTGTAGTTGATTTGTAAAGAAAATAATATTTTCATGGTTTGAACAAATTAAGCATTCCGTGCAGCCCCACTATAATAGTAGACCTAAGTAGCCTATAGAGGCATTGTACTGCATGCTAGTACACCTGAATTGGCTATCTGCAAGGCATAAAGCTTTAGGCCTACGACTATTTATTGTCTGTCTGCCTGTCTGTCCCTTACGCTCATAAAGCCGCCTACGGTGCCTGTTATACTATCATATACCTGTAATTATATGCTCAAAGTCAGAATGCGTTACGTTAAGGGTCGCCTATAGGCCTGAAGCAGTGAGAACTGAGAACGAACGCGTGCTAAAAGAAAATGTGTTGATTGACAGCAGCTATTAGCCTGGACTTAGAATAGATGCACCGAACTGGCCCCCATTACTATTAGGACTACCGACTGGTGGTATTACAAAGATTGCAATTGACCGGGTCATGGCTGTTTTTGACGAAATATCGTACTGTTGAAATTGCCGACTCATAGCGTCACTAATTATCCATTGTAGTAGGCCTATTCACAGCCTTATAGAGCGCAGAAGATTGAGGCAATAAGATACAGCGTTAGCCTACACAAAAGCGTTAAGGTTTCAGACATACAGCTCAACGTGAACTATCCAACGGTCCACTTTACGCGTAAACCTATGAAAGCATCAATTTGTTTATCATGCAAACCTGAATTAGGTACAGTTATCATCCGTCACTGCAATGATTTTCATTTTTATATACTTATTTACGCGTTTGCCAATATTGATGATTGAATTGCTTGAACTTTAACTACGACAAAGAAAAGAGTTTGTGGACTTTGTCATTAAAGTTAAAGATGCATTCAGTTGTTTTTAATACGCGTAACTCACGCAGAATTGAGATTTTAAATGTGCAAAATTACGATGTTGTCTACAAAAAATTCTGCATCTTTGCAACAGCAAAATATTACGAAGAGCCTAACAAATGTCGCTCAGCTCATTAATGCAGATATAAACAGGTAATAGGCCCACGTGTGTAAAATGCCGCGGTAAAATGCCAGGCGGCTGCGGAGAAATAGCAATATTTTACCGCAAGCTGTGGACCTGCTATCGCTAATGAAAACGCAGACAGTAAACCAAAGTTTAGAAAGTGAGAGTCGTGTTCTGACCTGTTCGTGAACTTGTTTGAGAAACTCGAGTTCATCTTCGAGTGCCTGTCTTCTGTTCTCGGCGTCGATATGCAGCAGCGTCTCGTTGTCCAAGTCCTACGCACGTCGACATTATCACGAATTCACAATACTTCTCCACAATACACTAACTATGTACTGCAAAAAGTTTCAAGGCAGATTGCACCATGTTTTTCGTGCACCGGTAGGCTACTAAAGAGGAGCACAGTGGACTTAGTAAAGGCAAGGCTTTTAGCTGTTGGTCTGCCAGCGTGAAACAGTTTTTATATTATAGTGTATTCAACATTCAGTGACTGTACGGTGTCCTTGGCCGCGTAGTGTCACATATGTTACTTTTGGCCACTCTGATCTTTTTTGTCGCTTACTTACTGAATACCGCACTGCAGGAGTGGGCAACCGATCACTCCAGACAGTGCGGTATCGTAATTAAACCACGGCCACGCTTAGATGGCCTAAACTACACCGTCCTTTGCTTTATGACGCACGACTGCAGCTCAAAATTGAGAAAAAAAAGTAGCAGGGCAAGCTAAGAGTGGTTTAATTATTTTGCCAGCTTAAGACTGAGTTCTTTGCACGCATATTATGTAGTCCCTAATGGGGGTGTTTACACGATCCAGCAAACGTTCAGCTCCATTATAACATATAGCATCAAACGTCCAGCAAACTTTCAGCAAGCTTCCAGCAGACGTCCAGCAAACGTCCACAATTCACGTGTATTTTGAATACATTTGCTGGAAGTTTGCTGGACGTTTGCTGGATCGTGTAAACACCAGACTTGTAGTACTCGAGTCCGGACTTGGACTCGAGTCCGGACTTAAGTCCGTTTTTGCTGGACTTGGACTTGGACTTGGACTTGAAAGCTATAGACTTGGACTTGGACTTGGACTTGGATGCTCTGCCAGCAAGTCCTTTTTTCAAGTCCTTTGTACCTACAAAATTGATAGCACTGTAACAGACTACTTCGCTGTGGCCTTGTAAGTCGGTGTAAAAACGACGCTAATACGCCATTTGTGTTTTCTTACTTATGCAACACATTACAATATAAGTATAGATCTATGGTCTGGCTTTAGAACGGCATATCGACTTCTGGCTTTGCAATAACGCCACATATGACAAACTGATACCAGCTGTGCGCCGTACATTTGCCATTCCGGCTTCAAGTGCACCAGCCATAGGGGCATTGTGCTACGCCTGAACAGAGCAAGAATGTCCGACAAACTTCTGTCTGAACTGGTGTTTTTGAAATGCAACATTGTGTAAACAAGTTTAGATGTTGGACTGTGTAAAATTATCAAGGACGGCCAAATTAATATCATCAATTAAAATTGCAAACAATATTTAAGGATTAGTTCTTTTTGTGTACGATAAAGTGTTTTACTCAATAACAGCGAGAGAAATAATATTGGAATGGGATAAAACTGCTTGCAGGCTCGTTTTTCCTACTGGACTTGGACTTGGACTTGGACTTGCCTTTTTTGAAGAGGACTTGGACTCGGACTTGGACTTGCCCGTTTAAGGTGGACTTGGACTTGGACTTGGCTGTTGCTGGACTTGTTACAAGTCTGGTAAACTCCCTATAAATAATGTTTCTGAATGGAAATGAATCCAGTAATATTAGCTCCAGCTCGGATCATTTGCTGGTGGTAACAGCATCTAAGCAGAACTGCGGCAAAACGGTTTCACTTTACACGAAACTGTTTGAAAATAAGGGTCGCTTGTGGCAGTCGCGAGCCAACAAACAGACGGACGGACGGACGGGCAAGGCACGTAACGCGGTGCTGTCTAGAGAACGGTCGCGTAATAGACAGTACAAACGAGAAAACATCTTGCTCCCACACAGTAAGACCAGGCAACACAACACAAAGTCGTAAAGAGCTGAAGGAAGATATTCGTAAGGCAGCCTACGACATCGCATTCTTCAACAGAACGTACACACGTGACGAAGATATTACCCCGTACCGTTAGCTTACCCATAGAGTCCTTTTCAATTACCCGGGTCTCAGTTACCCCACCCCACCTGTGTATAGCTGTCGGCAATATTGTACGTGCAAGCGTGACGAACGCTGTCGGCAGTTGCCATCGCGTATTGTGAACCTGCATGCTCGCAAATCATTAAGACTTCACGCTGTATGGACATCTATGGTAACAACTGGTGCGGCTGGGATCGTCGGCTTTTTATGTGTCCCCGCCATTCGCCATTCATTTCATCTCTCTCGCCTCCAGTCAAGAGATATTTTACTAACGCGGCGACCGGGCGTTCGGTCGGCAGTTTTCACATCTCGTAAATCATAAGTTTGCGCCACTTCGAACGTCTGAACACTACACTGCGAGTCATTCACATTTACGTCATCCGCTGACTCGACTAGAAATGTTCAGTGCTTGTTAGAAATAGAGGCGGCTATAGATTTCGACGGCTTGTCATTCTGGACAATGATATAGTGCGGGTAAAAATGACGTATTATTTGACAAGACTGAAAAGCAACACTCAATAATGGCAACAGCTGCTCAGTGCTCACAGAAAAAAATATGAAATCTCTATCCTACTGTCTGTCGTTTCTCTCTTGCATTTGTAGCCTTTAATATACAGCGTTTAGTATATAGTCTTTGTTAGAAAAAAGGATTAGGCTAAAACTCACTGCTGAAATAAACTAGCTGTTGCTCACAAGTCACAACGCCTCCCGGCATGACTAGGCTCAGATTATCATCTTTTTAACTTTATTTCAGTCTGCACGGAATCTAGGTAAGGGGCAGGTAACAAACAGTACAGGCAACTATTGCTATTAAAAACAGAGGTCAAAATGATTTACAAAATGTTCTATCGCGGTCAGCTAATGAAGACAATTCGAAATTTCGAGCAAATTTCCACATAGTTACAGTATATACACTGTCTCCAAAAAGTTGTCCCATTTTTCTTTGTGAAATAATTGCATGAAGCAATGTTGTAAACGGCCAAACTACAATTTTTGCATTTCACAAAATAGTGTAGCAACAGTATATTTACGGTGAGGTGAGAAAAAGTACAGTCAATTAGGCCTACGTTAAATTTCTGCATGATGTTGCTTGCCAAAAATTATTAAAATCGGCTAATGTTTCACGAGGTTATTCGAAAAATAAAAGTTGCACAGTTTTCTTCTGAGACGCAGCGTAGTTCTGATCACATGAATTGAAGATACATGACAGTGCTGATAAGAGTGTGATTATTATACTGACGATGCGAGCGCGGTTGAGCGCATCCTGAAGCTGAGCAATTTGTCTCTTGTCTCGCTCTTTGTCGGCGGTCAGGCCCTCAATGCGGCGTCGCAACATGTTGATCTCAGCCTCGAAGTCACACAGCTGAGTGTTCTGCTGATCGATCTTGTCGCGAATGTCGTTCACTGCCTTCGTAGCTTCGTCCAACCTAAGACACACATCGACAGTCCCAGACCACTTCATTACAAACACCAAACATTACACCATCAAAACCAGACTATAACACAACGTAGGCCTAGCTAACATAAAATCAGATTTGTACAGCGCCATTAATGTCAAAATGTCATAATAGAAGAGAAAAAACCCTTCACTTCAAGGATACACAGTTTGAAGAAGAGAGATTAATGTCATAATGTATCTAGAGACGTTGGCACCGCGTCGTGTGCTGCGTTACGAATAAAAAGTGAGTTTTCAGCTCCTTTCAAATTGGCAGACCTATATGTGCCAGTATCCAATAGGATAGGCTGCATTACGAACTTTGCCAGTCCGTTTGTCGGTCTGTCAGTTCTTCAGGTCTTCTAATTCGAAAACAAAAAGTACATAAACCAATGCCGGTGTAAACGTTCCACAGGGTATAAAAAGTGGTGTGCCAATTTTAAATTTTTAGTTCAAAAACTCAAAGGTCAAGGTCACCGAACGCTAAAAACTTCACGAAAGCGATGAAAATCTCGCGCAATGACGCTGCTGCGGCTATACCCTGCGCTTGTGCTGTATGTCCGACAGCCGTGCGTCAAGGGTCTGAAGCAGCGATCTACGAAAGTTCAATGTTGGGATTTGTATTAATGCCCTCCTTCGCCTTCAGTTTCTTGACGCTTATGCTGGAAGTGAGTGAGTCATGAGCGAATAGTTTCTTAACACATCAGCAAAAATAGACCATTTTGTGCCATAAATGGTTAAAAGCAAGGTCATAACGCCTACCGACAGCGCGCTATATAGGCCTAAAAACAAGACTGTATCGTAAAACTTCGCCTAATGCTGGAAAATTCCCACAACGCGGACGTCCGCATAGTATTGTCAATAAACGAGGACATCTTTTGTGTTTTGTAAATATAACCTCACAAAATATTTTTTGATTACGGCACAGGCCTAAATCGCATCAGTAAGATGTGCACGCGTACTTTTGCTTGATATCCTCAATCTCTTCCTCGAGAGCAGCAACTCGCTGTTCGAGTCTGGCTTTCTCTTTCTCCGCCTCTTCCAGCAGTTTCTTAGCCGCATCCAGCTCGGCCTCGTACATTGCCTTGATGTGCGTCGTCTCCTTGCCCCATTTCGCTTTCAGTTTCTCGAGTTCGTCGCCCAGACGACGGTTCTGCGCCTCCAGGAAACGAACCTTCTCGATGTAGCTCGCAAATCGCTCGTTCAAGTCCTACACCACTCACAACCAACTATTATTTGAATCATGACCTACTTAGTCCCCTTATCTATTACTGCAGTGTGTAGAATGTTATAAGTGCCCATAATAATCTCACTCCACACTCACGCCACACTCAAGCGTATCGGCTGATAGCGTCTTTCGCTTGTATACCACACGTGCGTCCAGGCAGAATACGCCGTCGATCACGTACACGAAACAAGTATGTTTCAACACGGTCGCTAAACTCGCATAATACACTGTGGACCGCGTTGAAACTTATACCTAATACTAATGTTTAAAGCGCAGATTCCGCTACATCGATTCGTCGTGGACCTGTTGAACTTGTTGAACGACGAGTTGTATACAACAAGCTGTAAGAACCTACAGTCTGTATAACAACTGATTCGTTAAAGCTGTGAATTTATTGCCTCCCCCGCGGGGAAGTTTCGGTGAAAGTCGGCGTAGTGGAATTTGGGCTTTATTGTGCAGCTTGTGTTGTAGGTTACAGTGCAGTAAGCTTATGACGCTGTCGTACAAAAACAAAGTGGTGACAGATCGAAGTAAATGGAGTTTGAGTTTGATGTAGCGAATTAAACAGCAGTCGACAAATAAGTTAGGCTAACACTGTACCATTTTACTGCAAATGTTGATCCAACGTCCTAGAAAGCAGCTAGAAAAGAACTCCTAAATATTGTCGTTCGCATATATCATGCAATCAAGCAATCAATCAATCGTTTATATGATAAAGGAAGCATATGTGTATAAAATACAAATATACAGACCTGCATGTCACGCTTTTCTTTGTCGCGAGTGGACTTGACGTCAGCGAATCCTCCCGAGCCGGGCTTGTTCATGAGCGCCAGAGCTCCGGACCCTGCTCCATAGCTGCTCCTGGACGACCTCTCGACTGTACGCGAGGTGCTCTGTGATGGTCCGCTGGATTTGGTGATGTAGAGCTGACGCGCTGCGATGGTCGGACGCACGGTCCTCGTCACTTCCATCTCGTATGCCATGACCGACGATCGAAGATTGGCAGACGACTCAGCTTAACCGACGCACGCGATCAATTCACTCAATCTGTCTACACACAGCAAAAACACGCCCCCTATACCGCTCGTCTTAATACAAGAAAGCCCAGCGGTCATTCGCTGGGGAAGACGCGCTACAGCCTATACAGTTCCTGTTACAGCACTGACTTCAAGGTCATCTAAAGTCGTCGATTCTTATCTCATGTGAAAGGGCGTGGGCGTATGCAATTTCCCATTAGTGATCGATAGCCACCTCGCACCGTCTAACCACAAAGTCATCCAAGAGTCGATGATTTTCATCTCATCTGAAAAGGTGACTAATACTAACCTTGGTTCTATCTGTCATTGTTTCCGACACATGGCCAGTATTCCGTTGAAAAACGCACATTTTTCTTACCCCATTTGTTCAATTCCAATTTTGAAAATGTTCTCTTTGCATTAGATCACTGAAGTTTTGCATGCATAAATTTAAGACACATGGCTAATTATTCGTGCAAAAAGTTTTCCCCTAAGACCTAACACTTAGCCACAATACATCCGTTACAGACAGACGGACGACAGACAGACGACACATAGTGCCATAGACGCTCTACAGCATAGCCGTAGCGCGTCTGAAACATGCTTTCACAGGGGACGCTGAAATCGCGAAACCTGACATCGCGAGACCATGTAGTTTAAGCACTAGACCAAACAGCGGTTGAACAGAGGGACTGAATAGTCCTTGACGGATTATCACTGCTGAGTAGAAACCAGAAAACT
>Ga0209367_1002611_pt1 | contig 23949 bp, 13 predicted proteins | sample WorMetLIZISLAND2_FD_187412 | JGI IMG/M metagenome (GOLD analysis project Ga0209367, IMG submission 187412) | Marine gutless worms symbiont microbial communities from Max Planck institute for Marine Microbiology, Germany - Olavius geniculatus... ... | reverse complement strand
GTGTGTGCTGACGAGCCCGACGCGCCGTCCTGCTGGAAGATGAATCCGGTGCGCAGACGGCAATTGCTTTAAAGGAACGATAGTTTAGTGATAATTTATAAACAATACAAATTGCTGTTTATCAAACGTCACTGTGACGTCATCGGCAGTAACGTGTAACCGGTTTTTTGAAAATTAAATAGCATTTTTAGCATGATCATTTCTAAATGCCAAAAAATCGGTAGGCGGTCGTGTTAAAAAATCTATAACTTTGTCGTTTTTCAACAGAATCACATTTTACTTGGTTGTTAGATGTAGAAGGTTTCAGTAAATAAAGCTGTAAAATTTCGTATAAAAATCCCAAACGGTTGCTGAGAAAACAGCGAAAAAATTTAGGGGTCCACTTTTTTCTGCCGTACCCTGTATACCAGCGCCATGCGTCAGCGATACTCAACGACGTCGCATGCTCAAACTGACCGACTGGTCGGAAATATTATACGCGCCGCTTGGCGTTGTCAATAAATGTCACTCACCCGGTATTCAAATCTGATCCCGCTCCTGCAGGGAGGCAGACAGGTTTATGAGATCGGCTTAACTCTCAGGCTTTTCCGTCCTCCTCCCGCCGTAGCACGTCAACAAAAATAGAAGCGTCGACGTGGATGCTTCCACCCGCCGCAATAATTCACTCAAGTGAAAGAGCCTATCTGGCTAACCATGCCCTGACCTTGACATTGATGCACGACCTTAAATGCTTAACCAGTTGCTGTAACCTTGGTACAAAATGTGTACGGTATGTTACTTTGCCAAAGTCCATCGAGCCGTTCACTCAAGCTTGGGTCTGGAAATTTTTCCCATCTGACTTTGATGTTGATCCTTCGATCGTCGAAAATTTTATCAGTTCATCTCTGACCTTAACTCGAACCTCATCAGCTAAATTTTGATAAAAAAAAATCCTTCCACGAAAGGGTTATTCTATGACTTCGTGCTAACAAACTTTTATAGGAACGCAGGACAGACGCGCGAATGATCGACAATAATTGACAACCCGAGAACACAATACGTATTCCGTAGCCGCATAAAACGCGATACAACCTACATGAATAGGAGTAATAACATGTCGCTTTATTGCAATTTATTGCAGAAAGACCGCTACAACGCATGTGTGCAATGGAACTTAAAGAACACACTTAAGGGCACTCAAGACTTTTGGTCAGGGTTCAATACGAGCGTTAGCCTCCTACGAAGCCGCAGTCATGCCGTATAACTTATTTAATGCAAACCAAAACAAAAACAGGTAATAAACGGGATAAACTTAAGCGCAATAATATTCACAAATTCCGACAATAAATTTGGCCATAAAGGGCCTGATGCAAACCCGAGATCTCTTGCATTACGGTCGGCAACGCGGCCGTTTCTCAAGAGGCGCAGACGGTAGGCGATTGAATGTGTATACAAATTCTTAGCGGAGACATTTTAAGACTTCGAGAAAAAAGTTCTCGGAACTTGGAAACGATCTATAGCCATCAGTTTGGACCGGCACATTCCAAAATCGTGTGGAATCAGGAGGCGTCACTGTTGCAGTATAGTGCGTATACTCGCTTGTGCTTGACGTTTAAATTTACTGCGCTCGAGAGGAGTTGTGCACTGTGCCAAAGCGTAGAAAGAGACGGTTTGTTTCTAGGCAGTCGACAAACAAGAACCATTTACAGTCGAGACCCGCAGCAACTGGACGGACGGCCGTATACATGTCAGCACAACGCGCAGGCAGGGCATCTTTGCTTGTCCAAAGTCTACTGATACGACTGTTGTCATTTGCACACCAACTGTAGGAGTTGGGCGTTCTAGCGAGGCCAGGCGTGTTCTGAAACTGACGTGCACACGAAACACTGCCGCTGGCATTTGCATCTTTTTGTGGTCGTGTGGAAGCAAAGCGCCTTAACACGTGATTGACGACGAGACGGATGCGTGGCAATGACGCAAATACTGACGTTAATATTTCAGCAGCAGCAGCGCACAGCAGCAGACGCTGCAGCCGGTGGCAGTCTGGCGACTGAATGTGTATGTGAACAGTGTCGACACTCTGACACTGTTTGCACCACAATATTATTATAACGTATTCTCGCCGTGAACCGCTGCTGCCATGGCTGTCCCTACAGACTGGACATCGGTGGCGAAAATGCCGGAAGCTCGTCGGCATTATGACAGAATCACAGCACTGACTGCATACCACACGGATTACTTCTGTCGCCTTGTCGTAATAAACAGTTCCCGGCTTTTAATAAACTGCATATATATATATATATATATATATATTTCCCTTGATATTTCAGTGACAGCCTGCATGTCGGTTCTTATTATTGCAGTTGTTGATGGCGTATAGAAAACTATATGTGTCGAGAAATCCTGGAGTTTAGAACCTCTGCCGTCAAATAAAGTCAATGGCACTCAAAAATAGAACCAAGATAAATCTATCAAAAGAAAATACGTGTGATTTATCGCTCTGAAAATTATAATGTGACGCGCAAATTCTTTCGGCTCGTTAACTTAGTGTAGTATAATATAGTAATTTAACTTAGTATAATATTTAGTATTTAAACACCGTAGTGAAGTTCACTTTAAAATGCAAGATATATGAATCATCCACGTTTGCCAAAGTTAACACGAAAAGTCTGCGTGGTGAGAATTTTTGTGATTCGTTGTGCATATTTACATTAATGTACCACAAGTGTCAAAGCAGCTTATTAGTAGCCGTTCATCCCAACCTGGGTTGGAAAGTGTAGCGCCCACATTATATTGCATTATATTACGCAATTATTTATGTTACGGCGATTACGATAAAAATTTAATTACTGACGACTAGCGTATTGCAAGAGTCAACAGAACGCATACGATGAGGATCAACACGGCTTACATGTTTCGACGCCAATGCACGTAGATATCAGAAGTAATGCGACGACCGACAACGCCAGAAATTCTTCGTGGACACCAAAGCCTGGGAGACACACAGTTCGAGCACGATACATCCTGCAGAGGCTATGTTGTCAGTGCGAATGCAATAGCTGGACCAGATGGCACCAGCGCACCGACGAACCGTAAACACGCGACGAATGGACGAGACGCTCAGCAGAATAGCACAGATGCTGCGTCGTCACTGCAGACAATACCAACCAAGGACGGCGCCTCTGCTTACAGTCTGCTAGCAGCAGCAGCAGCAGCATAGCCGCGCAGTCTCGGTGCTGCAGTCAATGCTTGCCTCCATCACCAGCTGTGACCGCGTCGTGTTTGTGCGATCCTTGTCTGCAGGCACGACCGTCGGCTAACTACAGCTTATGCACTGTGACGCGCTGTGACCAAAGCAAAGACCGAATCTCCGTGGGATCATGGAACTTTTATAGCACCAACTGGTTTTATCTACTTTCATTATTCTTTTTACTCGCTAACATGACCAATTGACAGAAACCCCCGTTCACGAAACCCCATCTTCTAGTAAATATTTCCGTATTTCGTTATATTTCACTATTTCCTACTGTATGCTAAACGTTATTATTTATATTTTTCGTCATGAGTCTTTCAGCAACTCAGTCAACGCCATTCGTCGTTCACTCATTGCAGATAAACTTTAAGAGAAGCCTATTTTACCGGTTTGGCTCCGTGTGCTGTATTCGTGCTGGTCAGCTTCGTTTTTGATCGTAGGTGCAAGCCTTTACTACACTATTCTGTCTGTTTGTTGTTTGTCACGTATTTATTGCAGCTAAACAGTCCGTCTTAACGGAAAAGTGTCTGAACAAGTGAATATGGTTGCCCGACTACTATCCCGTGGTACCAAGTTGGATAGAAAAACTTTGCGTTGATTTTCGAGTTTCCAGTTTATCCTGCTAGATGTTAGATGCATCTAGCATCGAGTACCGGTAGTCAACTTATTTAGCCAAAAATTGTCAAGTTGTGGTATTCGATTACGGTTAGAGTTAAGGTTAGTGTATAAGGTTAGCGTTAGGTTTCGAATTACGATTTCGAGTTAAAACTTGAATCTCGAAACTCGACTCAACAAATTTTGAAACTCCCTACGACTCCTCTATTTCCCCCAAACAGAGGTAGTGATTGCACCCCCCCCCAAATACTTGCATTGCGAATTGTGGCCAAACTGTTTTAGTTAAGAGCATGGTAACTATGTACATACAACCCATAGGAACTAATCAATGAACTAATCTGACGGCACCAAAGCTGACCCGTACGGACATTCTGTTTTCTCAAAATAGGGGTCCCGATCCATAAAATTTGCAAGACGCATTACGGCCAAACCGTGTCAGCTCAATGATTACTACGCCGTTTGAACAGGCTACAGACATTTGCAAATGCCCTATCTATTAACGCCTCCATTGCCGACACTACCCTTTGCTACAAGCAAAGATAAGCCTACTAAACTGGTCTTTCACTTACATTTACTGGCCTTTGAACACCGGCATACGGTCGGCCTTTCTTAGCGACAGCTGGGTTTCTTGTGTTCTTTCGTATCGCAGTCGATCCGCGTTACAAATTTTTCGTCATGCATACTGCCAGCTAATCCGCATATCTTTAAACACGACGCGGACTTGAGTCCTCGTAGTTTTAACTCCGCTCTCTGGTGGTGTGGCTCTTCGCGTGATACCACTCACTTAGTCTGTAGCGCTGATGAATGACGCCAGCCACTGACGTCGACCCGATCACGTGACGCCACCGAGCCAAACAGGAAATGACGTCATCAGCGCAGGCACATGCCGACAAAGCAAAAAAAAACAGACGGCAGGTGTCAGGAGATAAAACATGGACGGGATAAAGCTTTACGTCGGCAGAAACAGTATGCCCCGTACATGGCGCCATTTCTGCAGGCACGTGCTAAATGACCTTTTGCTTATCGCGCGTTCTGTAACAAGTATATAAAATGAACTTCTTTGAAATATTTTTCTACGTTTTCTTACAGCCCTGTTTACGTCTTCTGCACGCTCCTTGTTCCACAGCAGTCTCTGTGTCTTTCCACGTATTCCCGCTAAAACAGTATGCCACCTGCTGATGGAAATTGACAGGCTTGTGCGCCTGGTACGCTGAGTTGCAAGAAAGCTGGTATCAGGCTTGCAGTGGATATGAAATTTTCGAATGCCGGACATTCTTCCCCCGGACATTCTTCTTCCCGGTCTTAACTCCACCTTTTACAGTGTGAGGTGGAGGAGCTCATCGGCGGTCTTTCATCACGTCTACAATCGTAGCTCTAGTAGTTATAATAGAACAACGTTGCCGGTTACGACTCCCCTTTGACAGCAGCAACAGATCTGCTCAAGTAGAGCTGAAGACAAAGTAAGAACTTCAAAGAAGAGATTGAGAAGGTGTGAACGACTGGACAATTTGGGTTAGTATAAAGTGTTACGTACGTGAATCTTTTGGGACATCGATAGTATTCGTCTGCATTATGGAGTTTATTGAAACCTGAGAGGAGGAAAGAAAATTTGTCTGAACGGTTATATGTACGTTAGGAAGGCTAACAAAACCAATCGAATACGCTGGCAGTGCAGTAACAAAGCAACACGAACAGCGTCTGTATCCGATCGCCTGTGCTGTGACAGGCGTGATGATAAGAAATCTGTCCCGCAGACACTCCAGGCCTTAGGTCATTGCATAAGACTTGTTAGGTAATCAACAGTTGCCGATGAGCATGCCCTGTTTTTCGTAACGGGGTAACTACAACTGCATGTGATTAGGTGAAGTTTTTCTATATTCAGATATTTCACCTCTGGACTTAATGTTGTTACCAGTACCTTTTTATGTGATGAGAAAAACACTTGCATAAGATGTGGTAAATCAATGCACTGATGAGTCATCTTATTGAGTTGATGAGTGATTAACTATTTGTAAAAGTGTTTAGATAATTGTTCCTTTATACAGGAGTTGTAACCGGCAACGTCGTTTTATTATCACTACTAGAGCTACGATTACAGGCGTGATTACAGACTGAAACAATGAAAGGGGAGTTAAGACCGGAGGGAAGAATGTCCTAGGGGGAGTAGTGACCGGGGGAAAGAATGTCCGGGGGGAAGAATGTCCGGACACCGAAATTTCCCATCCATATCCGTATCCACATCCATATGTACATGTAGCCCCCAATTTTTCGCAAAATACAGCAGGCGCAAAGGCGTCCATTTTCTTCCAAAATATGACGCAGACATTTCTCTCTTGAAATTATTGGAAAAAAATTAAATATAAGTAAAACATAAACACACATTTACATTGAAATGTAATCTTAGTCAAGCATTTCCCAACTTTCGTAAAAATCTACATAATTTTATAGCCCCTGTTTTTGGCCGACCGTTAAGTCGAGCCTTGGGTACGATATGTCGTCTAAATGTCATCTGTCTGTCCGTAACATTTATCTCTAGCAGAAACCGAACCATAGCTCATTTTTCCCAAGTTTCGTTGCCATGGCAACCAGGGAAAATCCGGGATAAATTTGAATGACACTGTCTGATTGGCCATCCCCGAAAACCATACCAGAGCCAAAAATTACGATTCCATCTTATACAGAGCCAAAGTTATGACCGTTTAAAGAATTGTTGAATTTTTACCATATACGTTAAATATTAATTTTATTTTTTTAACCCTGAAAGGTTTGAACCGTGCCTGAGGCCACGTCGTTTGAGCCATCGCGCGTAAAAATCCCCTAAGGGGTCTGACCTGTAGGTGCGTTGAAAAAAATATACGTATAGCTAGCTATAAAAATTTTTGCGTATATTTCACCCATTTGCGGAGAATCTCCCCTTGGCAGATTTGCATGAAATTTTGCATGACGGGTACCTTCGCCGACTTAATCAACCTTGCTAAATTTTATTTCAATCCGGTCAGGGGTTTCGATTCTGTGGGGGTCGAATTTTTGGCTTTCCCATAGAAAAGAGAAGTCGCCGTTTTGGCGTTAACACGTGGTTTGAACTATCGTTCAGCCTGTGATATGGCACCTTAAAGATAATGGGTTCACGACCTTGACCTTTTGGGGTCACGTGACCATTTGAGTCACGGTGGGCGACTTCCCATGGGTAGTTTATTATAACCATGCGTCTATCTTGAATCGTTATCGAAATATAGCCATTTGAAGTTCTTCCAGGAAGGCTCTTCCAGGAAGAGAAGTCGGTCGTCGGTCGGTCCTCAATATTAATATATGAAATTGGTTGTCCATTGCGCCTTTTCGTAGATGTGATGTATGCGCTTTAGTGTTTATGATGCGTCACGATAGTGACGACGTTTATATGACGTCGAAGCTCTGCTGCGGCTTGAAAAGTGTGGCGGCAAAATTTTAGAAAAAAAGTGCAATTTTCTGAAAGGTACGACACTTCAGCGACATCTCACCTAGCCCTATGTAGGTTACGTACACGCGGGTCGGCTTGCAAAATTCCGTCGCCCCACGTCCTGACGTTTAGAAGTTATTAGCGGTCGCATCTCTCAAATATACACTGTGTCTCAAAAAAACATCTCCGACATTTTTGACTGTAACTTGAAAACCAATTATCAGATTTTGATAATTTTTGGTACGAATATTCCTGACACAATTTGCCATCAAATGATTATTCAGCTTTTCACCTCACCCAGCATTTGTTTTTGCATTACCTGGGGAAAACACAACCAGCTAAATATCACTTTTTTATCCAATGCGATATAATTGCTTAATTAACATAATGCGTAAAAACACATTTTGTTCACATTTCTGACACTTTGGCTGACATTTCATTCAGTTGTCCATTTTTTAACTAGCTGCTGTAAAATTGCTTGAAGTGTTTGCCCGATATGCGAACACAGGCAAGGAGACGCTTTCTTCATTCATTGACAGCAGTATCGATGGAGTTCTGCTCCAGACTAATCCAGGCTGTACCAGTCACTTCTTGACTCTTCAAACATTCCTAAACTTCATCTGGTAGACACATTGCTGCATGACAGTCAAACTTTGTAATAGACCAACTGTTGGGCTCACAGATTAGGATAGATAAAATTTATTGACGTTTTTTCAATTCAGGTAGGGTAGTGCAAAAGCAGACGTTGGGTGAGGTGGAAACTAAAACACTTATTTAATAGCCAGTTTTGTCAGAAATATTTCTGCCGAAAATTAGTAAAATCTGCTGATTTTTTTTCATGTTACGATCGATGATGTCGGGGATGTTTTTTTCAGGTTTTCTGTTTATTTTAGCACATGTTTCGCTTGATCTGCTTTCTCCAGGTAGTGCAGAAGCATACATTGGGTGAGGTGGAAAACTGAACTGTCATTTGATGGCAAGTTGTGTCAGGAATATTCTTACCAAAAATTGTCAAAATCTGATAATTGTTTTTCAAGTTACAGTCAAAAACGCCGGGGATGTGTTTTTTTGAGACACAGTGTAGTATGGATAAGCCTTATTGTGCTAGTGTAGGCCTATCACTAGAATCTATTAAGAACTACCACTCTGCTGTCGCCCTCTGGCGAACGACAAAAAGATACAGAAACTAGTGCAAATTTCGTACAGGAAACCTTGAATGATATTCAATAAGCGTTAGAATAGGCCTATATAACATCAATGCGGGAAACTGATAGCACAACCCTGTACCCCTAAATTTTAGTTTGTCAGAAAATTTTTTTTCTGTTTAGAAAATGTTTGCTTAAAATACAAAATATGAAGACGAACCTCATTTTCGATAAATTTAGAAGTAAAGTTGAAGTCAAATTGTCGATCCGTAGAATTGCAACTTTCAGCCCCTCCTCTATGAGAAAACTCACGTCGTCGCTGTATTTCAGTTACTAACCGCAACAATCAGTCCATGCAACAATCGGTCCTATATGGACCTACTGTTCCGGCCAGTAGCTCGATCAGGTTCATATACGCCTCGAGTATTGTTGTGTTCGGAATTTTTTTGGAAAATGTATTACACGGGTGACAAATTGGAGCAAACTGCCAAAACAGTTGAAAGGTCACTGAATTTTGATGGATCACGAACTCACTCCTAGTTCTTGGGGCTCTTAAAGACTTTGCAAACTTTCATAGTAAAACTGATTTGAATATCCGGGTTAAAATTTCGGATCGAGATAAATGATAGTGAAAGTTATTGGCAGAATGTGTGTGTGTGTGTTTCTTCGAGGTAGGCCTAAGCGTTGTTCTTCCAGTCCGCTGCTCTGCGCATCTGCTGGCTCGTAACGCAGCCTGGTCGCTGTTAGGCAGACAAAGGCCTGACACCTGGTTAGCTAGTTCTACCGTCAGTCGTCATGTCAATGACAATCACATCAGAGCAGACAGACAGACAGAAGCACGTGTCCGCAGGCGTCTGACCAGCAACCTGGCCACTAACAGTGCATGGCCGCTCGTTGTTAACGACCGAACTAACTGCCGTGTAGATGCGCCATCTTGCCGACAAATACACGACTCGATTCGCTAATATATCGACTCGATTTTACTCATTGGATCGACTTCGCCGCAGCAAGCTAGAACAGAAACATATTTTTGTAATCATTATGCGGAGCGTGTTATCAGTTGATTTGAACATCTTCCATGACTTGCAGGGAAAAGGATGAGTAAAATCCATAATGTTCTCTCACTGCTTGTTGCTGGACCGACATCGATCGTTTCAGATCTTACAAGTTACAGCAACTTCTGAAGCAGTCTTACTAATCTGAAACCGGACATTTCATTTAAATTGCAATCAGCCCAGCGCTACTAACGTTGGACGACTAGCAGGCCGTTTTGTGATGGCTCGCATGTACTCGACTACCGTAGCGTATTCCGTAGTACTCACCTATCGGTTAACAACTGGCTCTCTGCGCACCTATGTACGGTCTGTGGGTGCAGAAAGGCAAAATACCCCACTTCCGGACAAAATCTGCGCAATCTTTCCTTTACATGCAAGCACGGTTATTTTCTTCTGAGCAACTTCTTCGACATTTTTTCAACGTAGACCAAATTAAGCGAACTATCAGACGGTCTCGACAGTGCAGTCAAATTTTGTGTTTCAAAAAGTCCATTCGTATAACTGCAGGGGTGATTTCGTCCCGGGGTTGGCATGCAACAAATCGCATTATTTTTTGGGGATTCTATAGAAAATTTTTGCAATGTCCGGGATCGAGCCGTTTTGCGGCACTTATTTTAACATCGAGGCTCATCGGGTTGATCGAATGCTCTGCTCAACGGTATTTTCTTTACTTTTTCACCAAGAATCGCGCCCCGCTGGGCAGTGATGACTGTGTGACTGGCATCTCGAGCGAAGCAGTCGCGACGGTTGGAGTGGCCGCAGCGAAAGTGTGTCATACAGAGAGTGACAAAGCGATGGCGAAGGAAGGGAGGGAAAGGAGGGAGGTATAGTGAGCGACACTGTGTCTCCCACGCTCTGCCTGGCGGCCGGGCCGGAGCTACTTGTCGCTGGCCAGTCAGTGCTCGACGGTGACCGCGCTGCAGAGTGAAGCGAGAGCCTGACTGAGATAGACGGAAGTTGACGTCGTCGTAGCAGCAGCAACTGTCAGCTGCCGCGATGACGTTGTGTTTCGCAGTGTCCAGTGCAAGCAACCCTGTCACGTCGCGTCTGTAGGGGCCAAGTGAGTGAACGCAACGCACTAAACGATGGGCGACTTGCTTGCACTTAGACTACCTCGATTTGTTTTAAGGCCACAGCGACGATGAATATGTGACTAGTTGGATCGCTCGCACACAGCATGGCGTTTGGACGTCGACAGTTAGCGAGAAGTGAAAGCGAGACGTTTACGTCACCGCGCACGCTGCTATTGCTGATCGCTGTCGTCTCGGTCTTGTGTCACCGATCCACGTCGGCATCGGTCGTCCGTGACGTATATCGACTCAAGTCCAACTCAATCCGCGCATTCCTCGAGCTGGAAGCGGCACGACGCTCGTGTGTCGACAAACCTCTGGAGCTGCGTGAGCGCCAGGCCGACGCTATCTTCTCTGGAACAGTCCGTGACGTTGACCCTCCCGGCGGCAGGCGTCGTCAGGCCGTGGTAGCAGTGAAGCGCATCATCAAGGGTGAGCGAGTGGTGGAGGGCGCGGCCAAGGCTCACCTGGGCACACTTGGTGGTGGTGGTGGTCTCGGTCGGCCACTGGTCGTCGTGGGTGGCATTGATGATCCTCGCATCTGTGCGTCGACTGCACGCAAGTACGACACGCGCATCTTCTTGGTGCGAGATGACGGTCACGGCAATCTCGTGTTGAACTCATCACTTGTTCGACTGACACTGTACAACATCGACCACGCAGAGTCTGTTGTACGCAGTCAGTAAACCACCGTTCCGCTCTGTTGAGTCTTTGTTTAACTTGTACATGTATGATTTATTGTTGCATGAAATTAACCACATTAAAATACTGATTGAATATTCTCATTTTCCGTTTTATTCTCTTATATGACCTTAGCTAGACAATCTTGTGTGTACGAGCTTTTTCATTAGAGCTTCGCAAAATGATATTTTGTGTGTGTTGTACGTTACCTGCGCCAATGAGGTTATGTTTTAATAGCGGTCTCTGTCGCACTGTATGCCTCTCGGTATATCTACACTGCAGCCATGCTGATGGAACAATGGTTGCGTTCTAAGTTGCTACGTTAAACATGGGAGCCGCTCTAAGGCCCAGAATTGAAAAATCTAGAAAGCGGATGTAACTCTTTTGAATCCCGAATATTCGGGTTCGCAAATTGGTTACGATCCGTCTAAAGTCAGCACTTCAGAGTTTCGTTTTTTTTTCAATTTTTGGCCTTTTTCACTGACAGCGACCGCAACGTGTTAGGTATATGAAAGCAAATCTTAAATAATTAAAATATTTCTAACAAATTACTTCGTCACGCTGTAACAGTACGAGGGCTCGTACGACGGGTATCGCTGTTTTAATGACGGTATTTTCGTTGGAGATTTCTTTTGCTCTACGTGGGGCATCGGACTCAGCAGAATACTGCGGTTAATGTTGCCTCTCTACGGGCTAACACAGAACTGCACTAACTGCATCCTTCTGCATGCGTCTTTCATCTGTCAACTGTGATGCCTGGGCGCCAGCAGTGCCTCGGGCTTCATAGCACGCCGCTGAGTCTTACCTACCGGGTGTTGGACATAAGACCCTCTCCTCGGACAAAAGCTCGTTTCCATTGAATACAGACTTTAAAGCGTACGTAGGACGAAAGTCCTCATGACCAAAAAACTTTGCTTAATGCTCAGCATATATACCACTGACGCTGAACGCTGAGAATGTATACACAACAAATTCTTTTTGTAGCTGCTGTTTGTATATGAATAGCTGATGTCGGGGTTTTTCTGCCCGGCGAGGGGCTTACCACCGTTTCCCGTCGTACCAACAAGTGGTCGGTCTTAATAGGCCTGCTGTCGATGACGCGAAGGTTTTGAATGCGTATTGATCGCAATTTTGGTGTGCAAGCTGCTCCACTCGCTAGGATAGTGTTGAATGCTACTGCTTCGTGTCCGAGTCTGCACAGAGTTTTTTTGGCTGCGTCGTGCGATGGACTAAATTGGCGACTAGATGTTATTTTGTAAGCGCCTGCAAGAATATGTGCTGTCGCGAGCTCCGAAAAGATCACATAAATGTAACAGTTTCTTAAAGTAAGTCCCCGGAACACAGATCCCTGGCACGTTTTAGCCCAGTTTGACCACCGCTTTCACATTGTCGGTCCTGTGTACAGTCAGCCAGCGTCAGGACCTGTGTAGGCGTCATATCGTAAGCAGACGTCACGAATCATACTGCAGCCTGCTTAGCATTTGCGCCGTGTTTGCGTATCCGTGCGCGCGCGCGTTATGGATACGGTTTCGATACCTGAGGCGTTGAAATCGACTCTCACAGTCTTACCACAGACACAATAATTTCACAATCTCGCCGCCACGAGCGTTTACCGCTATACGTGCACGTTGACCGTACTGCCGAAAGAGTAACGAAAATTATCGTTCGTTTTAGCGTACATTAAACTACGATCTGAAGTGCGAAAAGCGACTGTTTAACGAACTTAATACACTCCAGTCAGTGCATGGTTTACCATTTAACACGTTTATTTCACGGTTGTTGACTGTCAGTGGTGAAGCCTATGGTGTTGTTTCACCTTGGTCACGCCTTGATGCACCCGAGCTATCAATTCGTTTTACCGCTGTGGACGCAATGCTAGATATAGGCAGTATGCGAGCGCAGCCGTGGAATAAAGATGAGTCCTCAGTGATGCGTTCTTAGAAGTTCAGCATCTTCTAAAAACTGAAACTTTTTTTCGAAGCGAAACTCTAATGAAAAAGCTCGTACACACAAGATTGTCTAGCTAAGGTCATATAAGAAAATGAAACGGAAAATGAGAATATTCAATCCGTATTTTAATGTGATTAATTCGGCTTGGTTGGAAGGCCCTTAAAGGCTAATTTTCAACGCCAACTTTTGGTTTACTCTGCAGGCAAGTGTGTTTGACCTCGTGTCACTGTCAGTCACATCTCCGCTTTAACGATGCCGTTAATGTCCACTCGCTTATCTCTGTTTCGAGTGGTTGACGAAGACGTATCGTAGGCTATTATGTACATGGTGGGCCAAAAATTAAGCTAGTGTACTTTTTCCATATCTTCGCTAAATGTTGACCAATTTTCATAGTTTTTTTCACCAGTAGACCTTGGAAAAAAATTAGCTACTTAGTGGCATGCATATCACACTTATTATGTCACTATACTACCTTGTAAAATATAAATATTTAAAAACCTACTATATCTACGGATGGTAATAAGGTCGAGTGGTAAATTTTTAAAGTATTTAAGTAAAATGTTAAACATAAATTATAATAAGTGTCAAAAAGATTTACGTGTAACTAAAAGTAAGTTTCGATTTTTCAAAAAAAAAATAAAAAATAGTGTACAACTTGTAGAGCCGCACAATTAAAATACATTGTTCTGTACGTTCGTGCAGTTAACTGAGCAAAATTGCATTGACAATTAATGCACACTGCACCCTAAAATCGTTGACAATATTTGAAAAAATGTTTAACATGCTTTCCAATGTTTTTGACCCTTAGTATAACTTATATTTTAACAGTTAAATTAAATAGTTTAAAAAATTAACATTAGACTTTGTGTCCATCTGCAAATATTGTATGTTTTTGGATATTTATATTTTACAAGGTATAGTTTAGCGACATAATAAGTGTGTTGTGCATGCCCTTTAGTAGCAAATTTTTTTACGAAGTCCACTCGTAAAACAAATGTAAAAATTGATTAATATTTAGCGAAGATATGGACAAAGGGCAACAGCTTACTTTTTTGGTCCACCCTGTATATACCAAGCGGCATCGTTGTCGCGCGACGTCCAGATGACCGTAAAGTCGTTTAGATTTTACCGGTGATAACACAGCTGACCTTACGGGAATTTTGATGTTTTCTCACACTTTTGGTGATATAAGTACTTTCGCGTTTGCTTTTTTCCGGTTGTGAGCTTTGTTACTCGTCTTTGGATATATTTGTCTTTGAGATCGCCACGATCGAATCTCATTTGCTGAGGATCACCGCGGTTGAAAAGAAACAAATTTGACGTTTTTTCTACGTATAAAAACACCTGAGAGCTGGGTTTTTACGCCAAGCGCACCAAGTTTGGGCAAAAATAAAAAAGGCTGTATAATACAAAATGATTCACAGTTTATAATAGTGATAGTTTTGCAGTGCTTCTTGGGGTTTTGAATGTTGGTCTATTGCTTACGGCAGCATGGGACTGTGCCAAACGCCAGTACTTTTGGTTCGATCGCCCGTCGCTTGCATGGCAGTTGCTGGTAAATTACGACAACGTTTAGTATTCGAATGTGAATGTTCATCGAGGGAGTTGCAGTAAATTGGTGGTCTATGCATGCTTCACGTCAGTCAGTTTATGCCTTTCGATTAGTCTACCAACTACTTTCATCTCCGCTAGTGTTGCAGGTTTAGTTATAGTTCATTTAGTTTGTCTGATGTAAAGTTCGACCGTGTGTGTTTTTCACACGCATCTTACAAATATTTAGCAAAACACAAAACACGTGAAAAATGTCTTGCAGACGTTCTGCGGCTTCTTTCAGACGTAGATACGTCAAAGACATTTGCAAAAATGTTTTAGAACGTCTTCGCGTTATAACCACGAGCAAAATAAAACAAAAACCACTCTTGCAAAACATTTTTGCAAAGGTTTTGCGTTTTACATTTAGCTACAGCCTATAAGCAGCTGCTAAACGTTCGGAAAGAAGTCATTCTGTGCTGGAAACTAAGTGCATCGTCGTACGTCGTAGTAGCTAACAGTCAAGACGTCATCAACGTGGCGCAGAAAAAAAACGAACCTTGAAGGACTTCCCACCGTGGCTGCTGATTGCCTGCGTTGTGACGTCGGTCAAGTTACTCGAGATTTTTGCGCGTTTTTATCCGCTGCACTGCAAACATCTAGACGCCGAACCCTGCGGCGACAGCAGCTGTAACACCGCGTCTGGAGAGAGAGAGAGAGGGAGAGAGAGAGAGATGCTTAATAAGCTTATTACTGATAACAGGGTTTCCTTTCCGCAATGTTGTCACTAACTCGTTAGGTTTTAAATTTCGTTTAACGGATGACAAAGTTTCCAGGTGCTTATAGTACTACTGTTTACAGTGGACGATTGGACATGTGGTAAGTCGTTGGTGAATGCAATGCAGAGGAATGCATCGTTGTGAGAACTCAAATCAGTTCTGAGTGGCCTAAGTCCTGAAAAATTTGCCTGTTAAACAAAAACCGCATGTATAGCATGGTCTTTACAAAAGACAGCGGTAAACCGGTATTCTGAATGTGATGTATCGTAGCACGGTATTACTGACCGGGTCCATCTCCAGGACGAGGAAAGCACACAGAACTCGATAACTGCCGGACAGACAGACAGATGACGCTGGAGTTGAGAAGTAATGGGTTTGTTCCGGCTTAAGCTGAGAAAACATGCACTGCCCGCCGGAGCTGGACTTGCGGTGACTAGTTGCATCATTTTAACTGGAGATCGAGATGTTTAAAAAGACCTGTACAGTACACTGTGTTGAATTATGCTATTTCGTCATTTATAAGAGTCTACTTGACTATTCTCTACAACATTTGTCGGCGCAGTGTCGACGTGAATAGCTTGCGGGGCGGCGTTGGTTGCCCTGTCCCGCAACGGAGTCCAGAAATAACTAGAAATTATGCGGATTGTTGAACACGGGACCCGTATGTAGTTGCTGATGACCGGTCTGTCAGGCATTCATACCGTTGACGCCCGCCCACGTCGTTATATCGTTAGCGACTGCAGTCCGGGTATAATCATCACGTTGTCCGGCGACACGTCTCAGGACACCAGGCAGTTGCCGACGACGTCTCAGTCATGGAACTCTACATAGATGCGTCTCAGTACTGTATGGGGGCGTACATCTGAGTCAGCTCACAACACTTAGTGACAGAAGCCAGCGATGAGTGGGTGCCACAAGTTAAACTATACAACATGTCCCGCGGCTTACTCATCTTTGCCGAATGCATGCATATATGCAAGCCACCAGAGATGGAACTGGGTAAGGATTTTTGACCCTCTGACCAGACTCAACCTGCCCCGACCCGGTTGTTCAGTGTTTGGAAACAACCAAACAACATCAAGGGCCTTAACTGAAATCAATAACCAAAATAATTATGCCGTCAGATATTATGCACATGATGGTCGTGAAACCTAGATTCACTAGTTTGTCGAGATGGTGTCACTCCGTATAAAACAACGCCACGGTAGGCCTAAAGGCGCATGCTAAAATTCAAAACCGGGTCAAACACGGGGTCTAACACACTGACCCGTGACTCAGAAACCTGCGGGGTTCTATCTCTGGTGTAAGCAGTCGTCACTGTTGCGATGCTGGGACTATATGGCTTTTATTGCTAGATTTTTATTTCGCCGAAACCAATTCGACGAAAGAGGCTATGATTTTGGGACACTCATATCTGTCGGCTACATTACTTCAAAACTGTGAACGAATTCAGACGAATTTTTGTTGAGGTTGAGTACAGCCCAATGAAAAAAAGTGGTTAAATGTTGATGGCGGTTCGGATTCTTTTGTGCAGGATTCCGGATCTTTATCCACGTTTCTCTGCCACTAGGAGATAGCAGTTCTGTTGTGCTTCGTATTCGCCAGGTGGCAGCACCATTCTCAGCAGAAGTCTGAGATCTCTAATCGCTTCTGTACTCTGTAGTTACGTCGTCGCAACCGAAAGTGAAGCGCACAGTTCGTTGCTCTAAATATCAGTAGGCCTACTTGTCAGTCGACACTTAAAAAACCGTAAGTTTTTTATTTGATTTAATTTCAGTTTAAACCTTGTTATACGTTGTAATTAAACTTGCGTTTCGTATCGAATGTCCACAAAGAGTTTCAAGACAATACGGCGTCGTCACATCAGCGTGCACTTAAAAACGACAGTATTGGTCAGCCCGCCGTATTGTACAAACAAAAAGTATTAGAAAGATGTGGAGAATGAAAACAACTGAGCAACTGTTTAACGTAAACTACGAGGGTCGTTCGATAAATAAGTTACAAAACAGTGTCATTCTGTTTTCCAAATATTAAAAATGCAAAATATACGTTTTGTAGGGAATTCATTTTTTAATAGCAGCTGTAAGTTTTATTAAGATGATGTCATTATGACGTCATTTATAAACATTAAATACGGCGACATTGCCATTGAAATTTTCCCGTAACGAACAACGTGCCGTTATTGTATTTCTGTGGGCAAAAAACAATGCAAATCAGATTTTTTGAAAGGTGTATGCGGTATATGGCGACAAGTGCTTTACGAAGCGAGCAGTTTGCATTCGATGTAGGATAGGATAAATGTTTGAGCAAGCTCGGACAATATGTTGAAAAATGAAACATTAATCTTTAGCATTTAAAAAGATGGCGTTAACTTGTTAAGTTTAGTCATTTTTTCGTTGCTATGCTGTGTTTGTCACTTGCGAGTTATGATAGACTCGTAGCAATAATTCGATCGTGAGTTCGCGTTAATTTGTTCAGCTTTTACGCTTTGGTAAAGGCCTACGGCTTTCTGTAGTCAGTGAACCTACACAACCTCGCTGTCTCGGCTAATTCAGATACGAACTTCGTTTTTCTCACGCTAGATAAGGACATACTAATTAATTGTCAAAAAACCACTGAGCGAATCGCGTTCGTGTTGTATATATTAGACAGATCTAATGTTGCGCCATTTTTGACGCGCTACAGCTATGCTGTAGGGCGTCCATGGCACGATGTGTCGTCCGTTTGTCTGTCTGTCTGTAATAAATGTATGGTGGCTAAACGGTAGGTCGTAGGAAATTTTTTTTACATGAATAATTAGTTTTGTGTCTTAAACTTAGGCCTGCAAAATTTCAGCGATCTAGTGCAAGGCAAACATTTTTAAATTCGGGGTTAAATAAAAGGAGGGGGTAAAATGTACTTTTTTCAACGGAAAACCGACCATATCTCGGAAACGGTAAGAGATACAACTTAGGTTACTATAAATCACTAATAGGAAGTGGCATAGGCCAAGTAGCATAGGCCTACTACGCCCGGTCACATGGTATGGAATTTATTGACCTTGGATGACCTTGGAGGCATCTCTGTTATCCTCTTTTTTCCCTTTTCGTCCTTTTCCTCTCTCTTTTCTTTTTTTACTCTTTCCTTCACTTCTACTGTCTTTCCGTTTCCCCCTCTTTTTCTTTAGAAGTACGACCCTCTAAAATTTAGCTAAAGAATTTGGAGGAGCGCTGTGAGCTCGCCCAGCGGAGTCTGGGGCGAAACGCTAGCCGAAGTCGAATTTGGTGCATTTTAGCTTCAAAAGATGTGATCTGATGGCAACAATTTTAATTATTTTTCGAGTATAAACTGGCCAAATTGGCAAGTTAAGTGCATTAAGTGCACTTTAAACGTAGGCCTATGTTTATGTCTTGTCTGAAGGATTGGGGGGCTGGGACCCCTGAGCTCCTCCTTGTCTACGCTACTGGCTTCAGAATGTTTCTTGACATCGCGTCACTGTCTGTTTTGATCTGCATAAGCCCAAATTCCATTACGCCGACTTTGCGACTTTCACCGAAACTTCCCCGCGGGGAAAGTCGCAGGCACAAATAATGAAAGTTCGCGACAGAAATCATGTTGACGACTTTCATGATTTGTGTCCGGGACTTTCCCCGGGGGGAAGTTTCGGTGAAAGTCGCAAAGTCGACGTAATGGAATTTGGGCTATATCTAGCTAGCCCACCCAACACGTGTGTCGGGCAGGCAGATATTTTTTCTTTATCATTCGCTGAGGGGCAACACCGTCGCGTCTCGACGACAGCTGAAGTGCTAAACGCGCTCGTTTGCTAGGCATCAGTAGGCCTACACATATGCAGATTTATCTATTCACACGTCGGCAGTGATTTTCTCGTAAGTCGCTCGGCCTAGTAAGCAACACAACTGCAATGTCTAGCAGTGCGCCCGATTAAAATTGGCTAATGCTTAAATTATTTCATGAGTCGGTGGCTAGACGTTTGTATATACTACACAAACAGACTGGATGCAAACGATTTTCTTTGCTATCGAATATAGGCTTAGTCGCAGCATTGCGGTCAACGTGTGGTCAGATGATCTAGCCAAGGTCTCGCTCGACCTGGCTCTCCGTTTAAGTGCGAGTCAGCCCGGGGCGATAAGTGCACGTCCAAATAGTTACAGACCATAGAGCATCTGCTGAATGTCGCGAGTTCTGCCGCTTTCTTTCTTTATCGTATGCAGTTGACTCGGCGCAGCCACTCTTTGGCAGCATCAGAAGCGGTGTGAAGTTCCAATAAACCACCATCAAACTTATTCACAGGACAGTCGTTCACGATGTGCGACATATTTTGGGTGTCGCCACAAATGCACAATGGGCTATCGGTATAACCTCACTGATGGAGACTTGCTGCACATCGTCCAATGCCTGATCGGAAACGATTTAGTAGACACCACTCACGTCTGGGAAGATCATAGCCAGGAACGAGATCTGTTGGGTCATCAATGATCAAGGAGTTAAGTGTAGGATTAACCTCCCACGTCTCTCTCCATAATTCATTAGTTGAAGACCCCGTGTCTATGGACCATATTGGTCGACGGGACTGCAAGCGAGACGTCGGGTGATGGAAGATGTCTTCCAGTTCTGCCGCTGACCATTGGCCAGTGACCATCTGCTGACACTGACAGCCGGCGTTCTGCTGTCACCTGATCGATCACGGACCGGTGATCACTTTCAGTCAGCACAGAGAAAGTGTACCACCAATTGCCAAGTCTAGGCGACTCTGTCAAACACTGAAACTTATGTTTTACGTTATGCTGTACATTACAATCAGCGACTTTGATTACAGTACCGATTTCTGGTTAAGGTGATATGCTAGCCGTTCTAGATTAGAGATTAGCTGCATTTCGTTTGTAATATGGAGCAGGATGGCTTTCAGCCGAAATCGCATTCTAGTCATAACTTTATTATATTAACCATTTGAAAAATGAAAAGAAAATATTCATTCATTTATGAGACTGTTTTAGGCGTATTGCGTGAAACATATCTGCAAGCTACGGCTGTGTTTACTGTGTGACCTTGACGTTGACCTTGGTTGCGTGTTGTAGAAAAACCGTTTCGTCCACCGACCGTTGCTTCACGCAAAGGTAAACTTGTAGCTAACGTTATATGAAAATTTGTGTAGACCTACATAGTGACTAATGAAGGAAGGGGTTAAGTTATCATGCACGGCTCAAGTGAGAAACATATCTCGATTAAAGCAGGTTTACATAAACGCTAGTGGGGCCCGGATGCTGTGATCAAAATGTGCTTCCTCTAATAAACACGCGCACATTTTTGACGTTCATGAATAGATTTTAGTGTTTTGGAAAATTTTCAAAACGATGCTAACGATATGTACAGCGATAGAGTGTTAAGCAAAACAATATAGTAATCCAAAAAATAGTGTTTTCTTACTTGAATAATTGAACTGAATTTAATTGCTATTTAATCACCAGTATCTAAGTATTCAAATAATTACAGTATGGGCTATTATGGCACGTGTTTAGACCTTTAATTCAGTTAACGCTTGCAGAGAAAACGCAAGTAGGCTTATATATACTTTTGAATGAAAGTTTTGTGCACATTACTCTGCATTGTCACGCTACGCAAATTCTTGGAGCTAATTTTTCATTCACAAAGTTGAGGTTTTCTTGGAGCTTCATAGCGACGCCCCCGCTGAATGTTAAAATACTGATTATTATGAAAAGTGTTTAGACTTTTATATTTCGATAAGAAAAAACTGGCTCTTTAGTCATTACGCGTATTTTTTCACAACCAAGCAATTATTGTACTACTCTAATTAAACCTTGCGTACCCTCGTAGACATCAGTTTCACTTCCGCAGTTGTGCTTATACATGGGTGTATTTTTTCAAGTGTTTTGTTAACCATTGTCTGTTTAAATTCCTGTAGCTTATTGGACGTTTGTCTTTCACATTTCGCATTTACTTTTGTTTTGTGCAATAAACGATTAACTTTGTGACTTAGTCTGCGTATGCGTCTGGCTGAGGACTGTAGATCCGTGTGAGACAGTGTTCTGTGCGTTCTGGGGCCAGTGCGTAATCGTGGCGTCGACGGGTGAGGTGGAATGTCGCTGTCGCAGCAACTGCTCGTCGACGTTTGCGCCTGTCTGCGGCACGGACAATGTTACCTACACCAACGACTGTCTCATGCAGGTCTCACTATCTCTCTCTCTTCACTCACTCACTCGCGCTGTACACGTTTTCTGTTATAGGTTTGCAAAAGAGATAGTAGCTTTCAAATACGGATGTAAACCTAGACTGACTGATTTTTGTGGTACTGTATGTCTGCTAGCTGCACCTCTGTTCCATTTGTCAATAAAACGCCACATAATGCGTTGCGGTGCTATTGTATGTTTTATGCCAATCAGTTGCTACTGCTGAGATTGTAAATCTTGTAAATCTTTCCTATGGTCACGACTCACGCGTCCGACGGCGCTGTGGTATATTTTCAGCCCATTAAATTTATTTTTACGTGTTCTTCGACTGTTTTGCAACGCGTTCAGTCAGTGTCTGCGCGAGGGTTGTGTAGTGCCAGTTGCGTCATTATTGTTTTTGGGCATTAGCAACTACTAGGTGCCTCCAGACCAGTTATAACAAGGTTTTTTTTACAAAAAAAATATTAATTAGCGAAAGTAAACTGTTTACATTGGTCTTGCAGGTAGCAAGCTGTGCAGAGCAGAAGCGTATTGCAGTCGCCTTCGCCGGCTCGTGCGGTATGCCTGCGTTCTGTCTTTACATTCTAGTATTTTTTATTGTTTTGATTTAATTTTAGCGTTTGTTAATTCAGATACATGCAATGCTTACGTAATTGAATTGTCAGACAAACGGCGTTTAATCTTAAAGACAAAGTTGTCACGTAGAATAGACAAAGTCAATAGATATGCAATATTGCCTGCGAAAGGCATATACCAGAGCCTCGAAACAATGCTGTCTGAGGGCTGTCAGGCCAGGGCAGGGCGATTGGGAGCGGTTTATTTATGCCGGGACCGACTGTCGGACTGTTAGCTACTGTTCAAGGCAGGCACCTTGCGCACCGCGGTGGCACTCTGCACGGCGTAATCGCGTTACTTCCTGAAAGTCCATTTCGCAATAAATGCTGGTGGGTGGGTCGGTCGGTTGACTGAGGCTGAGCAAGCCATGTCGTTATTGCATTAGGCGCCACTTAGGTTTGGTCTCGTGACGTCAACTAGGACCGGCCGGACCGTCCAGACCACTGCAACGTTAACGGCCAGTTAATTTCTTGCTCCGCCTACAGTCCGAATTCCTTCGATGAAATATGCGATGTTTAATGCCTAGACAATAAAGTGCAATAAAAAAGTGACGCAGTTTTTCGAGTCACGGTGCAAATAGTAAATAAACAAATCATTAAAATTAGCGACAAAATGTGACTAAGGTTCAACATTTATAGGCTAAGCAAAGAGTAGATCTTGGACACTTAAAGATTTTTTGTTTCGGTGTTAAAAATATAGATGCATTGTGAAGATAATTATTGACAGCTCATCTTTAATTTTTTTTACATATACGAAAGGTACTTACTTCATGACATGGTAGTTTATGCCGCTTCGAGGACCGAAGGCTTGGGTGGGCCGTGCTTTGATCATTTTGTTAGTGGGTCTGTGGTTAAGTTTTCGGTTGGCCTGTGGATTCTGATTCGTGAGCGAAACGATCCGCAACCCGCATATTCCTGGGTACCGGCCGAACGTAACAGCTGACCGACTTTCTGTGAACTGTTATGGGGTGTTTACACGATCCAGCATTCAGATCCAGCTAGCTGGAATTTCTGTGGTAATTAGGAGGACGGGCGGGTTGTAACCTTGCCTTGCCTTGCCTTCGTCCTTCCTCATTTCTGAGGATCGGAGGTCGCCGACACAGACATCACGGATCTCCAGTTGCTTCTGTGTACTGCGCACTGGACACATTCTGCAACGGATCTTCCTGTCCACTGTTTGCTGGACGTTTGCTGGAACTTTGCTGGAAGTTTGCTGGGTCGTGTAAACACCCTATTAGAAGAATTGTCGTTCAGCGTCACTACGTCGCCTGATACAATTGTTGCCTTCCTTCTACCGCGACGCTCTACCCTACCGCTGCTAAAAATAATTCTATTATAAAAATGCACACCACATGTGAATTGCAATTGCTATGCGCTCTTCTCGTAAAAACACAGAAGACTTTTTGCATTCACAGACAAAACTTTGGAAGGCGTTATATAGGTTAATAGTACGTAGCCTAACACATGTCTAAAATTTGTTGTCGAGCTGTCGTGGAGAAATTGAATGTTCAACGTATACACTGTGTTTCAAAAAAACGGGCACCCTTTTTATTTCTTTCATAATTCACTCAAATGATGATCAATTTACACGAAATTTTTACCAGATGTAGCTGAAGAAATGCTGATTCAAAATATATGGACAAAATATGGCTGTTAG